>WNGP01002508.1_pt1 | contig 15347 bp, 14 predicted proteins | sample 5407671 | NCBI WGS metagenome assembly WNGP01 (sample SAMN13153381, study PRJNA577476) | soil metagenome | isolation source: 40 cm soil or saprolite under Garry oak tree replicate 2 | place: USA:California | collected 2016-06-15 | reverse complement strand
GCCCAGCCTCCGGAAGCTCCGGAACCGACAACGATGACATCATAGGAATGGTCTTTCTGTTGACTCATAATGTGAAAATTCGAAGCGCATGCTAGCAAGCGCACGATGGCAGGTCAATCGAGTAAGGCGAAACGATTAGTGTTGTTCTTGTGAACGATTGTGGTGGGGTGATACCATCGGCGCGAAATCGGAAGGCTGGGGAATTGCGACGGAAACAAGGAGCGCATTGCCGGTGATCGACGAGGCACCCGCTGTGGGCGGGCAGCTCACGCGGCGGGAGATGGTGCGGCGGATGTTCGCGGCTGCGAGTGTTGGAACGGCGTGGCCGTTGGTGGCGGCCTCGCATCCGATCCATGAGCTGTTGGGTAATGATGCGGTTCTCGGTGAAGCGGAGAAACTGGGGGCTGCGGATTGGAAACCACTGTCCCTGAATGCCCAACAGAATGAGAGTCTGATTGCCATTGCGGAGAGCATCGTGCCAGGATCGACGAAGGCGCAGGTGAACCGGTTCATTGACTTGCTGCTGAGCGTGGATACGCCTGAGCGCCACAAGAGTTTCGTGGACTCGCTTGCCGCGTTTGAAGCGGAGTCGAAAAAGCGATTCGCGAAGTACTTTCCAACCCTGGAGGAGAGCCAGAAAATCCAACTGCTGACGGATGCGTCAGCAACTCTTGCGAAAGAGATCTCAGGCGGTGCAGATGCGGGGGAAACGCCTGCCTCGCTCCACCGGCACTTTGAAAACTTGAAGGGTTGGGTGAGCGGAGCGTATTACTCGTCGGAAGTGGGAATGAAAGAGTTGGGATGGACGTCGGACCGCGTGTTTGCAAGTTTTGCTGGTTGCGAACATCCGGAGGGACATCACTAAGAGGGATGGCATGAACGCATTGTCCAATCGCCGGGAATTTCTTCGCGCTGCGACGTTGACTGGCGCAGGACTCACACTTTCAAATCGTTTGCTCGGGGCCAAGAGCAAGGCCGTCCTTGTTTTCACGAAATCCTCGGGCTGGGAACACGACGTGGTGAAAAGAGTTGGCGGAAAACCAAGCATCGTGGACGACGTCGTCAACGACATGGGGAATAAGTATGGATTTAAAGTCGGGGTGACCAAGGACGGGCGCATTTTCGATTCGAAAGAGTTTCATTCCTATGCCGCGGTGCTCTTCTTCACCACGGGCGATCTCACAACCTTGGGCACGGACGGCAAGCCACCGATGACGCCGCAGGGCAAACAGACGCTGCTGGAGGCGGTGCAAAAAGGACTGGGGTTTGTGGGTGTGCACGCAGCTAGCGACACATTTCATACCGAGCCTGATCCGCCTGATCTTTCGAATCGCTATATCGCGCATGGAGACCAAGAAGATCCGTACCTCAGGATGCTGGGCGGCGAGTTCATCGTGCACGGACGGGAGCCGCGCCTGCAGGACGCAAATTTGATTGTTCATGATCCGAAATTTCCGGGGCTGGAAGGCGTGACGTCGCCGGTAAGCTTCAACGAAGAGTGGTACTCGCTCAAGGACTTCGTGCCCGATCTTCACGTGATCCTCACGCTGGACACGCATGGCATGAAAGGAGAGTGCTACCAGCGCGCGCCATATCCGGTCACGTGGGCGCGGTCGCACGGGAAGGGGCGTCTTTTCTATACCGCAATGGGCGACCGGCCGGAGAATTGGAAGAATGAGTTTTTCCTGAACTTACTCGCCGGCGGCATCCGCTGGACCATCGGAGATGCCAGCGCGCAGTTGGATCGGAACTTGAAACAAGCCGCGCCGGGCTATGAGGAAATCCCTCCAACGTTTCCTTCAGAAAAGTGACTCCTTCCCAGCCACCCAGTGACTCAATGGAAATGGCTAACAATGGCAACGGTCACATGGGGATCGGCTGGTTGATCCTTGGCTTGACGTACCAGCAGGGCGAGTAGCCGTAGTGCGGAAATAGAGAGTGGACGCAGGTGACGATCTGCTCCGGATTCTGGGCGTCTACTTGGTATTCGGTCTTGCCGTTCTTTTCCGGGATGGCCAGGTTTGGACTTGCTCCCGACGACTCTCGTTGTGCGCCCCGATGGAAGGACCGGCGGAAAACGATGCGCTCGACGTCCATGGCCCGTAGGAATTTCCAGCCTGGCGGACCCGCCGTCACGTACCCAGCAAGCCAAAGCCGAAGCGGCGACTTTGACCAGCTCAGATTGGGGGGCAAAATCGCATGATCATGCGCCCACTACTGTCTGTCGGGACCCTTTCTACACGGGTTCCTGTGGGTCTCCTTGCAGGTTACTGCTAAATTTCCTTCGATTTGCGAACCTATCCCGCCTGATCGCAACGTCTCCAGTGACCACGACGGGTTCAGACCGGGTGAGAGAACCGTGTCCGGAGGCCTCCCTGTCTAGGGTATACACCCGGCTCGATTCCAGTGATTCACCTTCTAACTGGACGCTTACGATGATTCCCTTTTGATTTGAAATGGCCGTCGTAGGCTAAGGCTGAAAGGAAACAACATGAAGAGGCAAAAGGCTTTCTCACTCGTTCTACTGCTAATCGAAGTAGTATTCACTTTGTTCATCGCCGGGATCGTAGCGCCGAGTCTACTCCGGTCTGGTTTGGCCACGAAAGAGGTGCTCGCTGTGGATTCTCCCCGTACAATCAACATCGTCGGGATTGCATTCTCGTACACGACCAAAAACGTCGAATTTGCCCTCTTGGGTGCGTTAGCCGGCGCGATGGCAGCATTTGCTATCCCTTTTCCCACCAGTACACCCAAGAACACAACGTCTACACAACCAATCACTTTCGAGGCTGCGCCCCTGCCACAGTGAAGCAGTCCGGTGTTCTCCTGGGGCCCGTACTCCCCGTCTTCGGACCCTCCTAAGGCTCCCCCCACGCTGAGAGCGTGGGGTTCCTAGTTTCTTCTGCCAGGATCACAAACGTCTGAGAGACCAAGATCGGGTTCAGACAGGACGGCACTACCGAGTTTGACAGGATGCCGGCAACTGCCAGCTTCGCGGACACTTCCCGAAACATTCGCCGAAATCCGCTCACTATAATAGTTGGGCTTAGAGAAGGATCATCGGAAATTAGTTAAGAGAGTGGCATGTCATCATGTGTCGAACGCCATGCCAACCTGCCCCGAACTCGAATTCATGTCCAGTCCCTCGCTGGGGGGCTAGTTCCATGTTGCCGATTTGCGCCACCCAGCGCGGACGACGTCCGTAAATCTCCGTTGAGCGGCAACGCGGGCAAGTCCGTTTCGAGGTCCGAAACGAGTTTCGTATGTGGTCGCCCTGATCAGCAAGCATCGCCAAGGCCTCAGCCTGCTCCGAACAATCCGGCAACCCCACAAGGTGAACGCGGGCTAAACAGTAAGGTGCACAGCTTCCCGTCTGGTTTGCCGCCGAGCGACCGCCCGCACACCTCAATCACCAAGTAGATCAACCCGCCTGCTACGCGGTCGGGCGTCTGATATGCATTCTGAGTTTTCCGATGCCTCCTGCGTACTCGGGCGTCAACGTTCCCAAAGCGCAATCCGGGCTCTCACGAAATGCGCTATTGGCGTAATTTTTGTCCCTCATCGTCCGAACCAACGTCAGGTTTATGTCGCTAGGCTCTAATGGGCATTGGAGGACGTCATCCACTCCTAGCCTCATAGCTTCAATGCACTCCTCCCATTTCCCGGTGCAGAGTATCAGGACAAAGCGAATCATCAGGTTGTGCCTATGGACGGCTGACAGCAACTCACGGTAGAAACCGTCGGTAACCCGTTCTTCGCAGAAGATAAGATCTATCGGGCTAGATGAGAGCACTTCGATCGCCTGTTCGATTTGAGGGACAGCGAAAGTGGTCACCGGCAACCCATCGAGCACACTCACCAGCTTGTCTTTGTTTTCAAGTCTCGACGACACAATTAATATATGCACGGCCGTACTCCAATCCCGGTCAGATCAAGAAATCGAAGGAGATGCATTTTCACTGACGCGCCCGCTCCTCCAATCTACGGGTTTGGAGTGATCCGCCAAGTGCGTACGGCAATAGCAGGGATCGGAGAGCAGGGCGTCATGCCGTCGTTCTAGGGCTTTCTTTGCGCCTGGTCAATCAGGACTACTATGTATGCATCCAAGGGAAACTGTGTACTGGGTGTCCGATCCTACGTGGACTCATGGAAGGGCTTTCTTTGCGCCTGGTCAATCAGGACTACTATGTATGCATCCAAGGGAAACTGTGTACTGGGTGTCCGATCCTACGTGGACTCATGGAAGGAACTGACTCGCGTGCTTGTATTTTACTGAAGCAAGCTCGACGTTGACAATTCAGAAAGACTTGGCACCGTCGCCGTAAGCGTGGTGCCCTTCTTTCCCGAGGCAATCTCCAGCGTCCCGCCCAACTGCGTCAGCCGCTCTCTCATTCCCTGGATTCCCACGCCAAACGGGGGGCTCTCCTCGGAGGGCTCGGAACGAAAGCCTTTGCCATTGTCGAAAACTCGTAATGTCACGGAGTCCGTTGTCTCAGTGATTTCGATCTCTGCCTTGTCCGCACCGGAATGACGATGAATATTGTTCAATGCTTCCTGGATAATCCGGAATAGAGCGGTCTCGACGTTCTGCGGGAAGCGCCCCAGGGCGGGCGGCAGAACGAGGTTCACCGCAACACCGGAACGCTTTGCAAAACCCTCCACGAGCCAGCGCGTCGCCATCGCAAGGCCCGCCTCATCCAGCAGCGGAGGATGTAAGAGCTGTGCTAGCGTCCGAATCTCCTGAATCGCCTCGTCAATAAACTTCAAGGATTCAGAAAGTGTACTTGCATGCCGCTCGAGATCGGTTTGCTTGCTCATAGAATCCAACCCCATCTTCACAAAGGTCAGTTTCTGGCCTGTCGAATCATGGAGTTCCCTAGCAATCCTCCGGCGTTCTTCATCCTGTACCCGGATGAGATAGGACGAAAGCTTACGCAGGCGTCCTTCAGACAGCTTTTTCTCCGTCACATCGCTGTTGAGTTCCAGTACGACAGTGGTCCCCGCCTCTCTCTGCAAGGCCCAGCGGCTCTGTATGATCCGGGCGACGCCGTCGCGGCGAACGTGCACCAATTCACCCTCCCAGTGCCCTGCTCGAGTCATTTCCTCGTTAATCTCCTTCCACGGTTTCGGAAACCTGGTGTTCAGAAGCGCCTGCTTCAGTTTTCCCACGGCCTCTTCCTTCTTCCATCCGTACATCTCCTCAGCGCCCCGGCTCCAAAAATGGATTGTACCCTCCATGCCTCGAACTAAGACGGCGTCGTGCGCCAAATCGAGAAGAGCCGCTTGCCTCTTCAATGCGTCATTCTGTTTTCGATTCTCAGTCACATCCTCGATAGCCAGTAAAATCAGCTGGCGGCCCACCTGTGGTTCAATACGCCGGGCGTTCAGGACCATGAATCGCTCTCCGATATGCTGGAAACTATGGCGGAGTTCAAAATCATCGATTCGTGAGTTGTTCTCGATGACGTCTTCAAGAAGCGCTCTCAGTTTTGCCAGGTTCCCTTGGCCATCGCCAAGCTGATGGATTAGCTGCCCTTCCTGGTCAAAATGGAAGGTGTGGTAGAACGCGGAGTTGGCGCTGATAACGCGCAAGTTTCTGTCCAGCAATAAGATCGCCTCCCTGGCATTCTCAAAAAGCGCGTCAGCATAGTTCCTCGTCTGATCCAGGGTGCGTTTGAGCACATCGATGTCCTGGAAGCTGATGACGGCGCCGTCTATCTTGGTGTCCCACATCTTGTAGGGACGCACGCGCAACATGTACCATCTGCCGCCCTTTTCATGGACCTCGCGTTCGTGCGGGCTGGCGGTGTCGATGGTCTCTCTTACGAACTGCTCGAGGTCGTCGATGTCGATATTGGGGCGAATCTCGCCCAGGTGCTTGCTCACGTCCGCCGGGCTCAAATTGAGCAGGTGTTCAGCGGGTGGCGAGAACCGCCGGATACGCATGTCGCTTCCGACCATCACCATGGGGATATTGACGTTGGCGATGAGGTTCACTAGGTCGTCATTCGCCGTGCTCAACTCTATGTTGCGATTCTGGAGTTCCTCGTTGAGGGTGGTGAGTTCCTCGTTGCTGGAGTGCAGCTCTTCCTTAGCCGTCTCGAGTTCTTCGTTGGTGCTCTGAAGTTCCTCGTTTGCCGACAAGACCTCTTCGTTGGCGGTTTTGAATTCCTCAAGCGTGGTCTCGTGCTCCTCGATGAGCGATTGGAATTGTTCCTTGAGCTGCGTCACTTCCCGGGTCAGGCGCTGGTTGTCACGAACGACGGGGCTCTCCCTGCCGCGCTCATTACGCCCACGGGGCCTCTTCCTTGCGGGAATGGTGGGCTCCTTCGCCGGATCTAGGAAGACTACCAAGAAAAAACGCTCGCTCGAACCCTGCACGCGAAGAGGCACTACTTCCAGATCGACGGCACGCCTGTTTCCATTGGATGTGACTACCACGCCTTCCTTGCGCACCGTAGAGTTGTCTTTCTTTGCCTTACTCAATGCGGAACGAAGGTCCACCAGCAGGCCCTCGCGCGCCATTTTCGACAAACTGAATGTGGGATGTCCTGGTGCCGGTTCCAGAAAAGCACCTGTCCGCCCGTGGAATTGGACGATTTCCAACTGTTCGTTGACCACGACGCTGGCAGGTAAGTAGCGGTTTACCAGCAGGCGCTCTATCTCCTTCTCCAAAGTGAGCACCGTCTCGGGAAGATTCGAAGAGCGCGGCTCTTCGGATTTCCGCTGCGTGTGATCGAGCCCCGTGAAGTAGGTGACCAGCCGCGCCGCCGTCTTCTTCTTTTGATAGATCTTGTGCTTTTTGTCGATGAGCGTGAAGTGATCGGAAAAAGCACCCAGGCTTTCCGATCCACCGAGCATCAAATATCCGGTCGGCTTGAGCCCGTAATGCATTGCGGGAATGACGCGTTGCTGAAGAACCGGCCCGAGATAAATGAGCAGATTGCGGCAACTGATCAGATCGAGGCTCGAGAATGGAGGGTCCTTCGCGAGATTCTGCTTGGCGAAAATGCACATTTCCCGGATGGACTTAATGATTTGATAACCGCCATCGCTGCGCACAAAGAAACGTTTCAACCGTTCCGCAGACACTCCGGAAACCGCACCTTCCGAGTAGAGGCCACTTCGAGCCCGGTCCAGCGAGCCTTCGCTGACGTCGGTCGCGAAAACCTGGATTTCTTTGGCCACCGCCGAGGAAATGGGCATGTTGGAGGCTTGTTCCCAAATGTATTCGAGGAGAATAATGCAGATGGAATAGACTTCTTCGCCCGTGGAACACCCGGGAACCCACACGCGGACGGGGCCATCCTCGGGCTTGCGATCGCGGAACAGATTCGGGAACACTTGTTCGCGCAGCGCCCCGTAGGCCTCGGCGTCGCGGAAGAATCCTGTCACGTGGATCAGAATGTCCTTGTAGAGCTCATCGAGCTCGCTGGGAGTGCCCTTTATGTAGCGCAGGTAGTCGTCCAACTTTTCAAGCTTGTGAAGCACCATCCGGCGCTTGATGCGGCGCTGCAAGGTCGTCTGTTTGTAGTGCGCGAAGTCCACTCCCGTGGCTTCCCGGACCAGCGAGAAAAGCTCATCCAGCCCGCTTCTTTGATTGATCCCGAGTGATTCCTCACTCTCCGCGGCCACCCGTGCAATGTAGGGGTGCTTGCTGATTTGGATGAGTTCCTCGGCGATGCCTTTCGGGCTCATCACAAAATCGATGCAACCAGCGTTCACGGCGCTCTGCGGCATGCCGCTGTATTTGGCTGACTCTTTATCTTGCGCAAAGGTAATTCCGCCAGCCGCCTTGATGGCCATGCATCCTTCCGTCCCATCCGAGGCGGTACCCGACAGAATCACGCCAATGGCGCGGTCGCCGCGGTCGCTTGCCAGGGACTGAAAGAAGGAGTCGATAGGCATGTGCTGTCCGCGGACCAGACTACGAGCCGCCAAACGAAGCACTCGTCCATCGATTGCCATGTTGGTGTTGGGGGATATGACGTAGATATGGTCAGCGTCGACAGTCACACCATCGGTTACTTCCTCGACCGGAATTCGCGTGGTGCGCGACAGAATCTCCTGCAAGACACTGATATGCGTGGGATCCAGATGTTGCACCAGTACGAATGCCATGCCGGATTTTTCAGGCAAGTGGCGCAGGAACTCAGAAAACGCCTCGAGTCCCCCCGCGGACGCGCCAATGCCGACAACCGGAAACGGTTCCAATTGGCGCGGGCCAGTCGCCTCCGGGGTACCCTGTCTCCGCTCGGACTTTCGGCGGGGGTCCCTGCTCGTGGGTCTTTTCATGCCACACCTATTAACAGGCATCGGGGGCCGGGCGACTCGAGTCGGATAGGGTCCCTTTCTACTCTAGTGTGGCCTATGCTGCGTTTTTCTTAGTAGTCGGCTAGATACTAACCTTGCCTAAACGTGATGTCAAAGCGCCCTCCGAACGCGAATCCGGCCCTAAAGGAAGTTCCCTGCTGCGACTGGGGTTTCCCGGTATTGCCGGTCAGCCAAATTTCGCACATTGTAAGGCTCAGGAGGAGCTGGGGCGCGGTGAGGGGACACCGCGAATTCACATCCGGCAGAACTCTCCTCCTCAGCCCTCAGCCCACCGCTACCCTCTTGTCCGTGGGTGGCCTTCGGTTAATGCAGAGTGTTTCACACGGAGTGGACAAATGCTCCCGACCAATTCCGATCGAAGTATTTTGGTTTGGCGTATGCTTGCTAGTGTTGCAATGGAGTCCGGTTTCACCAGGGTTCTGGATTCCTAGGTGGAACCTCGCTCTTTCGGGCTGCCTGAAGCGGAACTGGACCTTCGGCGGCGCGGGAGGTGAGACTTGTCGGAACTCAGGATCCTCATCGCCGACGATCACGAATTGATGCGCCGGGGAGTGCGCTCGTTGCTGGAGGCGGAAGCGGGCTGGAAGGTTGTCGGTGAAGCGGCCGATGGCCAAGAACTGGTGGAGAAGACCGAGAAGCTGAGACCCGATGTCGTGGTGCTCGACATTAGTATGCCCCGCCTGAATGGCCTGGAAGCCGCGCATCGCATCAAGAAGATTCTTCCGGAGGTAAAGATACTGATCTTGAGCATGCACGATTCCGAGCAGTTGGCTCGCTCTGTGCTTGATGCTGGTGCTCGCGGATATATAGCGAAGTCCGACACTGCGCGAGACTTGGTTATCGCCATCGAAGCCCTGCGCCGAAACAAGACCTTTTTTACGCCGAAAGTGGACCAGTTGGTATTGGATTCCTTCCTGCGTAGCGGGTCCACCAAAAAGACCCTACAAAATCCTCTAACTTCGCGTCAAAGAGAGATTGTTCAGCTTCTTACGGAAGGCAAATCAAGCAAAGAAGTAGCCACTCTGCTCAATTTGAGCATCAAAACAATCGAAACACATCGCGCCAACATCATGAAAAGACTCCATTGTCACTCCTTCAGTGATCTGGTCTTCTATGCGCTCCGTAACAATATCATCCATCTCTGAACGCAAACGTACGGTACCAACCCTGCTGTTGCTGCAACCAAGCAAGAGTGGCCAGAAAGCTCGCCATTTGAGCCATCTCTTCTTCAAGTTCGTTAATCTGGCCGCTTCCGATGGCCTCGATCGACGCGGCGAATGACTCCGAGAAGTCGCACGGGCTTTCGTTGGTCAGTTTCCCTGGGCGTCGAAGATATTTGCCGCTGCGCCGAAGTACGCTTCCAGCTCTGGCATGGCCCGCACGATCAAGAACACGAGAGACCGGCGCAAGTGGTGATTGCTCCCCAATCCGCCGAGCGCTCTGGCCTGCGTCAGACACCGATCACCGCCTCCCCGACTTGCCGTCCCACCCGCTCTTCGCGTGAAGCGACGTCCAGCGCATTTTCCAGGGCACGGGCACGGAGCGGTTGTATTCCGTATGACGAAGAGAAGCCGCGTCGGCGCTCTTGATTTGCTGCTGAAAGGAGACCCGCGCCAGGCGCGCATTATCCGCGTCGGGTCCTAGTTGTACGGGGCAAGGGTCCGATCTCTGGCATCTCCAATTCGCGGCATTTAGCACCATCAGGGTGTGCAGTTTTGTAATTCAGCCAGTGGTTGCGAAGACTTCCGACAAGCACATTGGCGTCAGGCATCGTGTCCTGGCCCTTCCGGGAGGTGGAGGCGGCTCCCGATGAGAATGGGCCACACGCTGAGTGACGCCGGCTTTGAATATCAACGGCCCCCGCGGACCGAGAAATCGGAATGAGATTCTGGACACTGGTCGGCAACACGGAGACGGCGTTCGAGGAGATTGGGACCCCAGCAGCTCTGCAGCGGTGCGTTTCCTCCAACGGGAATCATGCAGAGAACTCAAGGTAAACTCAAGCAAACAAGTTTCACGGAACCCGATGAGAATAGAACCTAATGAGGGAGATAGTCCGGGTTAGATGGCAGAACATAGTCCTGCCCATACTTGTTCTTGTGAGCGAGGGTAAATTCCGGATTTTCGAGAATGCGGATCAGCCCCAAGTCGCGGGTGGTGGCCGAAATCGTGATGACTCTTTCCGCCAGCTTCAAACTATCCGGCGTGCTGCGTTCCGACCACACCTGCACCTGGTACCGCCCATCCGGGACCTCGTGTATGGAGATGCGCCCTTTGGCATCCGACACGCCGTAATAAGGCGTGTCCACGGTGACCACGACAGCGCTCATTTGCGGATGAATATTGCAAAAGAGCGAACTTACGCCAGGGCGATCAAATCGCACGGATTTGGCGGAGCCTGCTTCATATAGTCCCAGGTCGAAACGCTTTCCGTCAAAGAGCGAAAAAACATTGTGGAAAAAAGGATCCTTGTTGGGAAATTGCACGACGGTCCCCACGTGAATCACCAGCATATGCGGCTCAAACACCTTGTTTCTTTGTACAAGTTTTGGTACGAATTTCGCAGCGGTTGTAGACGCCGGCTCGGCGCTTGGATCAAGCAAGGTAAGCCAAACAGCTACGTTGGAAACGTCGGCGCTGCCAGTTGAAGCCTGCTTCTTGGCGGCAGCGGCCTGCACGAATTCCACCTTGACATCGACGGGAGGCTGTTGCGCTCGGGCGTCCTTCCCACAGGCACAAAGCCATACAAGCGCTGCCAGACAACGAACAGGCAGCGGTCGAATTCGAGCAGATCCAAGCATCAGAAAATGTATCCTACCGCCAGATTCACGTGATGCCCCACGTATGCGTCACCCTCCGCCTCAGTCGTCTTGATGCGGCGGAATTCCAGCGAAAGCAAGACATTCGACCGCGCTCGATAGATAAAATTCGTGGACCAAATCTGATTCCTGGAGAGAGCTTCCGAATATTCCGAGGGAACGATCGGGCTCGCCCGCAGTTCGCTGGCAAAGGGGTTGTCCTGGCCGAAGGCCGCATTCATTTCGAACTTCGGCGTAGGCTTGAATTTGAGTTGCGTCCAGCCACCCATAGAGTTCAAGCCGCGAACCCTGGTCGCGGGATCCACGAGCGAGCCGGAGAATAGGACGCTCTGCCCGATGCCGCCTCCGAATCCGCCGAGGGCGCGGCCTCGGTAGAATGCTCCGGTAAAGCCGAAGAAGCGTCCCAGTCCAAGCGAGAGATCCAGAGTGGACGTCCAGGAGTCCAGGTTTCTTCCGAAGCCCCAAAATTGTCGGGCGTACAATCCGCCTGTGCCAATGGTCCATTGCTGCCCGCGTGTGCGCCCCGTCCAGGCGGCGCGCGCCGCATAGGCGGGTTGGCCCGACTGCTCTCCCCAGGACGGATCGCGCTCATAACTGTAGGTTGGCGTATCCCCGGAGAAGGAGTCCAGGATTCCACCCTGCAACGTGAAGACAGAATTCTCACTGACAACAAAACGGTGCTCCACGCGTACCTGAGGAGTCCAGCTCCACAGGTTTCCCGCGTAGGACATAGCGGGTATGGCAAGCGAAGCGATGGAGGTTGGCGTCAGCGGAGCAATGAAGAGCGTGTCCTGACCGGCGATCAGAGAGGCTTTCTTCCAATCCAGACGCATCGTTCCCGTTCTGAGGCGAACCAGTCCGGTTCCTGTGCCATTGGGAACGTCCGGAAACCCGCCTGCGAAATCGAACCGCACATTCGCGCTCGTACGCGCTCCGGCAATATCAGGGCCAAACACTTCGAATCCCACCTGCGACTGGCGCAGCGAGGCTCCCATCGCGTGGTTCGATTCGACCGTGCCAGCGGGAATAGCCACCTGCGGGAAATCCTGGTTGTCGACGTTTCCGTGATTCCCATAAAGATTGAAAAGAACGATCCCCGAAAGCCGCGCATGATATTTTGAACCACTCTCCACTTTGCTCTGCTCCTGCACCGCGACTTTTTCATCGATGAATTGCTGGTTCTCCTCCAGCCTCGTCAATTTTTCGACGACAGTCGCGTCAGCCGCTAGAGTTTGACCAGCGGGAAAAAAGGTTGGATGCGCCGCGGGTGCGGACTCTGCCCGTTCAGGCAATGCGTAGGTCGACTGCGCTTGGGCCTCCGCGGCGATCGGATGCGCCTTCAGTGCCTCCAGCTCATGGCGCAAATCGCGAACCTCCTGCAACGCCCGGTGCTGCTCACTCTTCATGTCGTTGATCTGCGCAATGAGCGTTTGTACTTGTGCGTCCAATGCGCGGATCGATTCCGTCATCGCACGCACCTCTGATGACGCGCCGCTGCTTAGCTGGGCGGCGGATCCCTCTTTCTGCGGCCCCTGAGCGCAGGTCGAGCAAACGGACGACACAAGCAACATCCCCATAAGAGGAATCGAAACCGAGTTCCGGCATACGCTGAATTGCACGGCTACCTCCAACGGGAACATATTGGAATCCACTGAAACCGTTCCGGCAAAACTCTATCGGCGCTGCCCGGCTTCTTCAGCAGGCTTCTCCGTCAGGACTTCGCGCACTTTTTCGGCCAGCGATGTCAGAGAAAATGGTTTTTGGATTGTTGGAACCTGCGGCGATTCTTTTCCGCTGTTGGCTTCCGAATATTCGGCGTAGCCGGACATCAAAACGACCTTCGTCGCGGGGCGCGCCGCCCGTATTCGCTGCGTGAGCTCAGCGCCGCCCATGCGCGGCATAACCATGTCGCTCAGTAAGAGATGAATTGTTCCGGAATAGCGTGTGGATATCTCCAACGCATCGACTCCGTCTACGGCTTCCAAAACCGTGTACCCGCCGCTGCGCAAAAACTGGCACGCGAGGTCACGAACACCGGTCTCGTCTTCAACCACGAGAACGGTCTCACTTCCCAGCGCAACGGCTCTAGAACCGGAGACCTTTTCCATCACGTAGGCAGGACCGCGCGCTTGCGGGAAATAAATCTCAAACGTTGCGCCCGCTCCCGGTGAGCTCTCCACCCAGATAAAACCGCCGCTCTGTTTGACGATGCCGTACACCGTTGCGAGCCCCAATCCGGTACCCTTGCCGACTTCTTTGGTTGTAAAAAACGGCTCGAAAATATGTGCCTTTGTTTCCGGGTCCATGCCGTGACCGGTGTCGGAAATGCTCAACAAAACATACTTTCCAGCGGTCATGGACGGGCGTCTCGCTACCGCCGACACATCCATCTCAACGTTCGACGCCTGGACCGTTAGCTTTCCGCCATTCGGCATCGCGTCGCGCGCGTTCACCGCCAGGTTCAGCAGCACCTGCTCTACCTGGCTCGGATCCGCCTTGATGTTCGAGAGCTCCGGATCGGGCTCAAACGAATATTCGATGTGTTCGCCGATCAAGCGCGGCAACATCTTACCCATTTCCACAACAACCGAATTCAAATCCAGAATGCGAGGCTGCAGCACCTGCATCCTACTGAACGCCAGCAACTGCCGAGTCATGCTTACGGCGCGGCCGGTGGCTTTCTGAATCTGCTCTATGTTTCTCTTGCTACCTTCATCGGCGGTCACGTGATCCGTGAGCATGTCCGCGTGCCCTCGAATAATGGTGAGGAGATTATTGAAATCGTGCGCGACCCCTCCCGCAAGCCTGCCAACGGCTTCCATCTTGTGCGCCTGGCGCAAACGCGCCTCGAGTTCTCTCTGCTCGAGTTGGACTTTTTGCAAACCATCACGCATGCGCCCAAAAGCCCTGGTCACTACCGCCACTTCATCCTGGCCGCTGTTCTGCAAAGGGAAGCTGTAATTCCCTCCCTCAAGAGCTCGCACGCCCGCAACGAGATTGCCCAAGGGCCGAGTAAACGTGTCCGAGAGCACGAAACCGAGCAAAGTTCCCACGACAATCGCGAGAAAGCCGAGGCCAAGAAGTATGCGATTCAATTGCGTCAGGAAGAGCGTTGCCTTGTCAAAAGATCGGAGAACGCTGAGGCTAGCTCCCGGCATGGTTCCACTTGAAAGACTAACGGTCGTGACCAGGTACCGCTCGCTTCCCAATTGAATTTCTTGTGGGGCGTCAGGAGCGGTCGCAGGAAGCGCGGCTACTTGGCGGGATAATTCCTGCTGTTGCTCGGGTGCAAGTGTGCTCGACACGATGCTTCCAGCCCAGCTGAATGCCACTTCGCTTGCCGCCAACTCTCCGAACGACTTAGCGACAGCGCTATCAATTTCATGCCCGACAACGAGCAGACCGATGGTCGTCTTGCTGGATGCTCCCTCGAAATCGATTGGCTGAATCAGAATCTCGTAAAGATGATCGCCTCCGTACCAGAAACCTCGAGCTTCTCCCGCGGCGATGGACTTCTGCAGCAACTCCTGAGCCATTGGCTTCTGGAATCCCGTTCGCGCGGAACGCACGGCGGTAACGATGCCCGTGCGATCCGCCAAAACCAGGAGATCGCTTCCACTGAGCCGCTGGATATCGTACGAAGCATCCTGAATGGTCGCCTCGTCGCGCGTGGTCATCAGGGCACGCACGTTAGGCAGATTAGCGATGAGCGAGGCCGAGCGCGTCAGGGCGAGGTCTCTTTGCTGCTCGAAGCTCTTGTACGTATTGACGGAATTGCGTAGGTCCTCCCGGATCGATTCGCGCACACGGCTTTGCACGCTGTAACGGACAATTAAGAGCGTGGCGGTAGTGAGTCCCGTGGTGATCGCCAGTAGGGAGAGGAGAAACTTCGTTCGCAGCTTGAAATTTCTCAAAAAGAAACCATTTCGGCCGGGGCGGCCCATCCCGACCGTTTCTCGCGGAGCCACAGTCGGGACGCCTTCGCCCATTCAAAAACGTAGCATTGGACCAGTCCGGGAAGGGTGCTTGCGGCCGATCGGTTGTCCAAAGAAGTAGTCCACTGATTGTTCTGGCAGCGGGGCGGCCCTTCAAACTCCGTTATCTGGAAGCCGTCAAAGAGCTAGCGGCTTTTCACGAAATCTGGGTCCACCAATGGCACGCTCAACTTGCTGAGCTTTCCACTCGCGAGCGACG
>WNGP01010465.1_pt1 | contig 15359 bp, 15 predicted proteins | sample 5407671 | NCBI WGS metagenome assembly WNGP01 (sample SAMN13153381, study PRJNA577476) | soil metagenome | isolation source: 40 cm soil or saprolite under Garry oak tree replicate 2 | place: USA:California | collected 2016-06-15 | reverse complement strand
TACAACTACGACCTGACCGACCCGGAGAGCATTCCTAACCTGTTTTTGAAGCACCTGTCCTTCGTAGGGATTACTATGTTGATTTCGCTCATCATAGCCATCCCTGTGGGAATACTGCTGGCACGCTACCGTAGACTCTATCTTCCGGTGGTCAGCATTTCAGGCTTGTTGTACACCATCCCTAGCATTGCAGCATTCGCCCTCCTTATTCCCTTTACTGGATTGTCACCGGCAACCGCTATCATCCCGCTGGTCGTCTATAATCAGCTCGTATTGATCCGTAACACCACGGCAGCCATAAATGGTATTGATCCCTTGCTTATTGAAGTGGGCCGGGCAATGGGTATGAAACCGAGGCAGGTACTTTTTCGCATTACCCTCCCACTGGCGCTGCCTGTCATTGTCGCAGGTATTCGCATTGCAACAGTGACAACGGTGGGCATAGCAGCCCTGGCTGCACTGGTAGGACAGAGCGACCTTGGAGATCTGATTTTCCAGAATATTGTAAGCGGTGATCTCGATGCAGTTGTTGGGGGCGCTATACTGATAGCCTTCCTCGCCATTGTTGCTGATCTTCTGTTGCTGACTCTGCAGATAGCACTTAACCGTGGACGCGGCGCAGTATCCGTTGCATAGAAGGGGGGTCTGCACGAGATGCAATATCTCAATTTTATCCTGAACCCCAGGAACGACTACCTGGGACACACCATCACATATCTCCAGATCTGCGGTTTTTCTATTGCCCTGGCAATAGTTATCGGGGTTGTACTTGGTGCGGCTGTTTCACGCAATGCACTCCTGGCCTTCGTTGCCGTAAACCTGAGCGGCTTGATGCGGGCAATTCCTATAATTGCGGTCTTGATAGTCTTTGTCCCTATTTTTGGCCTCGGCTTTACACCTACCGTTATAGCTTTGATTGTGCTCGGTATCCCGCCAATCTTGCTCAATACCTATACAGGAATTCGCGGGGTCGATCCCGCCATGATCGAGGCAGCTAAGGGGATGGGGATGACGACCTGGCAGATCGCCACACGCATACAAGCTCCGCTTGTCACTCCGCTTATCGCGGCGGGGATCCGTACTTCGTCGGTGCAGGTCATCGCAACCGCGACTCTGGCCGCATTCATAGGGGCAGGGGGCTTTGGCGATTATATTGTAGACGGACTTAACGTCTTCAATTATACGGAACTCATCGTCGGAGCAATCTCTGTAGCTATTCTGGCAATGCTCGTAGAAGTGTTTATGGGTTGGTTGCAGCGTGCCTTGACTCCTGAAGGTCTTAAAGTGCAGGAGCAGGCAGCAACAGTCAAAGCATGACACATTTGTGCAGTATCGTATACTGCATACACTTAATTTGTTCACATAGTTCGTTCTAAGGAGGAAGAAATGGCTCTTCTTACGCGCTCATTACGAGCGAAGTTCCTGGTACTGCTCGCTCTCGTTCCCCTGCTCATCTTAGCAGCATGCGGTGGTTCCTCTGGCTCTAGCACAGGCAGTAATACGCCATCGACGCCATCGAAGGTGCCGATAACAGTTGGGAGCAAACTCGATCCTGAAGCCCAGCTACTTGGAGAGATGTACGTTTTATTGCTGCGGAAGGCTGGCTTCACAGTTAATCCAAAATTAGCTCTGGGGCAGACACCTACCGTGTTCGCTGCACTTAAGAGCGGAGCGATTGATCTCTACCCAGAGTTTACTGCGACAGGGCTGAATCTACTAAGCGCTAAGTCATCTTTCGATCCAGCAAAGGATTATCAGACTGTCAAGAACGGCTTCGAGCAACAGTTTCACATTACCTGGCTCGATTACGCACCTTTGAATGATGGTTACGCTCTTTGTACGTCGCAGACCGAGTCTCAGAAGCTTGGTGTCACCAACCTCTCGCAGCTTGCCCCAAAGGTACCGCAGTTGACCCTGGCAACTCAGAGCGACGGGGTTACCTTCTTCGATGAATTAAAGGCAACCTACGGATTTGATACAAGTAGCTTCAAAGCAGAGAAGAAGGTTGACTATTCAATCGGTTTTGCTGCCGTGAAGAGCGGGGCGGCCAATGTAACCGAGTGCTATACTACCGATGGATCGGTTACGACGCAAAGCTTCATCTTCCTTGATGACGATAAGCATGGGTTCCCGGAATTCCACCCTGCGCCTATTGTACGCGACTCTGTGCTACAGAGCGATCCTGGCATCAAGAATGCACTCAATCCACTGGCACCGTATCTGACCACTCAAGTGAGCATCAGTTTACAGCAGCAGGTAACACAAAAAAAAGCCAGCGGCACATCTGTTAGTGAGGCGGTCAAAGAGGTCGCAACCAGCTTCTTGCAGAGCAAAGGACTGCTGTAGTTAGTTTACACCTGGATACCTGTCCCCCAGACAGGGTGCCCGCAAGAGGCTCCGCTGCGTTTATACCTGGAGGTAGATGCAACGTAGGAGCGCTTCTTGTGGGCACCAGAAAATCCCTTTTTGACAAGAAAAAGCAGCAAGACGGGCGCACGCGCCCGTCTTGCTGCTTTTTCTTGTCAAAATAAAGATGGCTTTCAGCATCACGGCTTGACAGATACTCTTCACACTAATAAAATCGACAAATAGATACTCAAGAATAAAATCGGCAGGCAAAATGCACAATGCATCCATCCAGGGAGAACATACCTAATGTTAGATAAACGTATAGGACAACAACTGGGGAACTATCGTCTTACTCGACTCCTTGGGGTGGGAGGCTTCGCCAGGGTGTACATGGCTGAACATATGCAGCTCAGGACAGCCGTGGCTATCAAGGTATTGGATACCACCGTCACAGATGAAGCGGAAATGGAGTTCTTCCTCAATGAGGCAAAAAAACTTGCCTCCTTACAACATCCCCATATCGTGAAGATTCTCGATTGCGCTGTACAAGGCAATATTCCCTACCTGGTGATGCAATACGCCCCCAACGGTACGCTGGCACAGAAACACCAGGATAAGCTTCCACTCCCCCTGCCCACGATTGCCATATACGTCAAACAAGTCGCCTCCGCATTACAGTACGTCCATGAGCAGGGACTGGTCCATTGTGATGTCAAGCCGGCCAACCTCCTCCTGGGGCAAAACAACGAGGTCATTCTCGGTGACTTCGGTATTATCACAGCTACCCGCACCACCGCTGCGCCAACCCTGGAACACATCCGCGGAACGGTGCCTTATATGGCTCCTGAGCACTCAGCAGGAAGACCCGTCCGGGCTAGTGACCAGTACTCCCTGGGTATTATCGTCTACGAATGGTTGAGTGGACTGTCGCCCTTTCAAGGTACTCCTGGGGCCATTTATCAACAGCATCGATCAGTTGCTCCTCCATCCCTACGCCGGAAAGATACTGGCACACGCGTTCCTCTGAGCATTGAACGAGTCGTCATGAAAGCCCTTGAAAAACATCCAAAGAACCGTTATCCCCACATCCAGGACTTTGCCAATGCCTTAGAAAGCGCCATCCGGGCTACGCAAGGCCTTCCTCAATCGACAAACCCTCTTCCTCTCTATGATCAAACGCCCAGGAATGCAGCCCTGTTTGTGCCATCGCCAGGATATAAAGGGGCGCCTGATGACCTAACGCAGCGCGATTCACCTCCTCCGCTCCCCATACCCCCTACGCCTCCCAAATTGCCGGTCCACCCCCTGGTCCAGCGGCAGTTTGAGATACTCCAACGCTTTCAAGCATTACAGAGCGAACACGAGTGGGAAAAGGGAGAATTATGGCAACAGCACTAGAGAGGGGGGCAACCGTGATCACCTGGAATGGAGAGAGTCAGCAGTTCAGCTGGCAAGACTCGTTTTTCCAGGGGAGCCGATTGAGACTAGATGTGCCACCACCTCTAGACTCACCGCCACCACAGGATCTCTTCAAACGCATCCTGCGCGAGGTAAGTCGCGAGGCACAGGCTTCAACCTCGATCGAGCGGCAGTTCTTCAACGCGGGAACGCAAGCAGGTGGAGTACTCAATCCATCAAATAGAGGCAAACTCGGATTGGGCTATTCCACCTCTGGCAATGAACCGGTGACCATGACCTTTCGCCGTCGCACTGACAGTCACCTTCTGATCATAGGCAAGGAAGAAGAGGCCGCCCTGGATCTCCTCATCATCGCCATGCTCGAGCAGGCAACACATCACCCACCGGCACAGGTCCAGTTTTATGCCATCGATCTCAGTCTAGAGAATGCTATTGAGAAGTATGTAGGCAGTGCCTTTGAGCTCCTCCGGCAATCACTGCCTCAGTATTTTCCACGCCCTGTGGTCAAGCTGCGAGGGATGCGCGATGAACTGCCTCGTTTACTGACAGCTATCGGCGATGAGCTAGAAAAGAGGGAAGATGGCGCTGGAACGACTTCAACGCTCTACCTCTTTTTTCATGGTTTGCAGTTCGCAGAAAAAATGCTCCAAAAAAGTCCCGTACGCAGCGAAAATACCCTCTCTCGTGATGCAGCTCAGAACCTTTCCTACATTTTGCACAAAGGATCACGTATGGACATACACGCGCTTATCTGGAGTGATAAGGGTAGTAGTCTTGAAGCAATCTTTGGCAACGATGTATTACATTGCTTCGATTATCGCGTCGCTCTCCCCATGTCGTCCAGGGAAGATGTGGCAAAAGTGCTGGAGCGATCTGACGCGGGTGCACCTGGTCAGAAACAAGCCTTCTTCTTCAGCCGTGACAAGGATGGATTTGAAAAATTTCGTCCTTACAGCGTCCCATCTCAAGCCTGGCTACAGTCAGCTATCACCAAATTTCAACAGCAAGGTTTCTCGTGACCGGGCTGATCTCCTTATAAAGTGGCTCCTGTGAGGGCTTTCTCCATAGTATGCGCGTCATGCCCGCGTAGATGCTCACGAATGGCCAGAGCTGCGGCTGCTCCCTCGCCCGCAGCGCTCACCAGTTGCTTCGTACTCCCCGCACGCACATCGCCAGCGGCAAAGATGCCTTCAGTACTGGTCTGAAAATCGATACCTGTCATGATAAAGCCCTGAGCATCCAGCTTCGCAATATCCTTGAAATGTTTGCTGTTTGGTGAGAGACCAATGAAGACGAAAACGCCTGGGACGTGGAGTTCTTGTATCTCACCTGTCTGTGTGTTTTTGGTAACAACCGTTGTCAGGTGGTTATTTTCACCTTTGAATTCGACAACCTGAGTATGGAAGCGCACCTCCATCTGCGGTGAGGTCATAGCCTTATTAATAGCGATTTTGTTAGCGGCGAGTTCGGAGCCACGTGCCAGAATAGTTACCTTCGGACTAAAGCGCGTCAGAAATGCCGCTTCTTCCACGGCACTATTGCCGCTACCAATGACTGCAACCTCAAGCCCTTTGTAAAAGGGGCCATCACAGGTAGCGCAGAAATGCACACCCGCGCCAATATACTCATCTTCCCCTGGAACACCAAGCCGCTTGTAGGTCGAGCCGGTTGTAATCAGGACAGCATTGCTTCGATGCCTGTTCCCCGCTTCGGTCTCAACAAAATGGGCATCCTGGTCATTGCCAACTTTGACCACGTTCTGTGCCGAAAGCAATTCAACACCATACCGGCTGGCCTGCTTGATGATACGCTCCGCAAACTCCCCACCCGTCACCCCTTCAGGGAAACCCGGGTAGTTATCCAGGCGCTCGGTAATACCGGCCTGTCCCCCTAAACTACTACGCTCGATGACCAGGACATCATAGCCATCCCGCGCTGCATAGATGGCAGCAGTCAGCCCGGTAGGGCCTCCACCCACGACGATGAGATCATAAAAATCGCACTTTGCGTTGGTCTGCAAGCCCAGCTTAGCCGCGAGTTCCGCGTTTGAAGGCTCAATGAGCACTGAACTGTCCTCAAAGACTATAGTTGGGATCGTAAGGCCTCCCTTTTGAAGCTCCTTGACAAAGGCCTGTCCCTCCATATTCTCTTCGATGTTAACGTACTCGTAATGGACGCGCTGCTCCCCCAAAAATCTCTTGCTGCGCTTACAATCACTGCACCAATCGGTACCGTAGAGTTTGATATTGGTATGAGACATGTTAAGCCGCTCCCTTTCACTGAAATAATGTTGTTCTACTGCTGTTTAACGCTACTACATCGTTAAATCATCCTGCGCTTTTCCCTCCAATGTCAGTCTATACAAGTGTTTTAGTTCTCCCCAAATGCCCAATATCAAAGCTATACCCAGGCCCGCCATTACGACGTCATAAACAAATTCATAGTAGATATGCCAATCTCGCGTGTTATTGAAAAAGTAACCGGTCAATGAGATGCAAACAAAATACCAGGCTATACCAACCGCCAGCCCTTTAGCATTCGGCCTACCATGTGTCCACAACGGAACAAGCAATACTGCTATCCAGGGCAATAGTGCAGGAGCGTACCAGGGAAAGACATGAGCGGAAATGGCCAGAAACGTGCCAATGAGCAGCATTGTTCCAGCTTCCATACTTATGCCTTTGAACAGGCGCAACAGCAAGACAGCCAGGGACATGCCACACACCACGATACCATCAACAATGTGCTGCTGCATAATAGTGATTGCTAATTTATAACCATGATCCTGGCTAATCCAGTAGGTTACCAACTGGACTATCCCTGCATTTCCTCCCTGTTCACCCGTATAGGTAGAAAAATATCCTAAAATCTGTCCATGCCCCAGGATGAAATAGGGAATATAGCCGAGGATGATGGTGGCAAGGCAGGTAGCAAGCAGCCCCCAGTCCCGGCGTCGCATGATTGCCACCAACAGGAGAATGGGGTAGATTTTTGTGAGGGTGGCCATCCCAATCAAAAACCCTGTTACCACACGTGAGCCGCGCCTGGTACTGGTTGCACACAGGACAGAGAGGACAGTGAACGCTACCGGGAGGGCATCGACATGTCCTTGAAGAGCAATTTCGACGATTGGCAGCGGGCACCAGGCATAGATAACGATGCGCCGGGGATCAAGTCCCTTACCCACAAGGAGCAATACCAACGCCCCACAAGTCAGCATATCAAAACCAATAAATATCCCCTTGAGAAAATACAGGTTGCTCGGCGCGAGTAAATAGCTCAAGAGGTAGACAGCTTGCGCTCCTGGTGGATAAATCGTGGGCGAATCGCGATAACGACTATTAGCATAGATAACCCGGTCCTGTAGTGATGAGAATACCCTGTCATCTGGCGCGTAGACATAGGGACTGTAACCGTGCAAGGTGACACGAGCATCCCATAAATAGCGCCATGAATCATGTGACAACCCGGGAGGTAAGGGCAGCACCATGGCACGAAAGATCAGTGCTCCCATGAGAATGATGCTCAATTCTATCCAGCGCCAACGATTGGTGACTGGTCGCGTTGCCAGAATAAGAGCACAGGCTGCAAAATAGGGAAGAAAGCATAGTATCCAGATATGCAAAAATGGCGTGATTTCAGTATCAGGCTGCGGGGCTACTGTAATCAGCGCTCCATACATAGCAATCGAAAGCAGCAATAGCAGAAATAATGCCAGCGAGCGCCACCACGGGTACTTTCCCGTATGCTCAGTTTCCGAAACCATTGGTTCACGAGATGCTTGCGATGCGGCCATATCTATCGTTTTTGCCTTTCCAAGGGAACTTCACGTTTTGTGATCTTTACACGAAGAGGAATAGAGTTCTTTTTCAATACGTTTTGCTATGCAAAAAGAAGCCTTCTCTTACGTGTTCACCCAGTGTACATACTTCTCAACAACAAAGCAAAGGAGCAACTGAACCAATGGGTGCATCATCAACAAAAGACCAGCATGCCACCGCAACGCTGGAGGGGAGGGCTAGCGCTGCTCCCGTCACCCTCGGTGAACGCAGTTTGCTGGCGCTGGCCATTTTCCGTATTTTCGTTGGCTATCTCTGGTTCCAGCAACTTTTCTGGAAGCTGCCCCCCGACTTCGCCGGGCTCTACCATTTTGTTATTCGCGAAACACACTTCGCCTTTATCCCCGGGTACAGTTACCTCCTGCAACATACATTCCTGGCTGGTTGTACATCCCCTAATAGCCTGGCAGGTTGTACGTTTTACACTCCTATGGCAGCCATGATCTGGACAGCCGAGTTTCTAGTGAGTATTGGCCTTATGTTTGGTCTCTTTTCACGCCTGGCAGGACTTCTATCCACACTTCTGGCTCTCCAATTATACATTGGCCTCTCCACCAGTGAATGGTACTGGACCTACGGTATGCTGGTCTTGCTCGGCTTTGCCCTTGCCACAGTGCCAACAGGACGCCGCCTGGGAGTTGATCAGTGGCTGGCGCCCCGCTTACAAGCGGCAGCAAGCCATAACCGTCTCGCACGCTGGTTGAGCTGGTTCGTATAGCAGAGGGGAGAAGAGAGGAGAAACATCAAATGAGCAATATACTTCGAGGTCTTTTCTCAGGACTTACCTCGGGGGTAATACTGGCACTGCTCTACTTCGTCGACTATGGACCTGGCAACGATCTTCACGGAGTAGCACGCTGGTTTGCACTTGATAATCAAGATACAGGAAGATTGATCGGCTTCGTACTGCTCATCGTATTGGGAACATTATTTGGCCTGGTCTTCGGTGCGCTGCAACGCGGCAGGGAAATTACAATCGGTCGCGCTATTGCCACAGGCCTGACTTTAGGGGTAGCCTGGTGGTTTATCTTCGCTTTTCTTGTGGCCATTTTCGTGGGACACATGTCCCTGGGTGGCTTCAACCCTGGTTCATTTTTATATCCCTTTACTCTTTGCCTGGTCTATGGCCTCCTATTAGGGACACTATATTTCCAGAGTACCGTAACCTTTTTATTCACATAATCGTGTGAATTGTAATAGGAGTAGTAGCCCGGCATTTGAATGAAAGAGTTGAGAAAGGAGTTCATTTATGCCAAGGAAAAAGAAAGAAAAGCCCCTGAGCGGAGTAGGCGAAAAAGAAGAAAGAATGTATGAGCATATAAAAGACTCAGCGAAGAAAAGCGGTCGCTACGGTAACCGGGCCGAGGAGGTTGCTGCTCGCACGGTGATGAAGCACCACAAAGAAGAGGGACACAAAACGGGCCAATAGTAACCCTTGCGCCTTCTGTGCTATAGTTTGTATAATAACTATCGTTTGGATAGCTACTGAGTTTAAAGCTTGCTAGCAAACGTTAAATACAACGAATAGCATAAGGAGCTTACAGATGCGCTTGGGTTTACAAGTCCCTAATTTCACCTGGCCCACCGGACAGAGCCAGCTCGGACATACTTTTGGACAGATTGCAGAGCGGGCTGACAAAGCCGGGCTCTATAGCATGTGGGTCATGGACCACTTCTTTCAGATCCGCGGCGTAGGGCCTGCTACGAACGAAATGCTTGAAGGCTGGAGCGCTCTCGCCTTCGCGGCCGGCCGCACAAATCGCATCAGGCTTGGCACAATGGTCACGGGAGTAACCTATCGTTATCCAGGTATCCTGGTGAAGACAGCAACGACTCTAGATGTTCTCTCAGAAGGACGGGCATATCTCGGCATTGGAGCAGCCTGGAACGAGGAAGAGCACACCGGCTTAGGAGTGCCATTCCCATCGACGGCGGAAAGATTTGAACGCTTAGAAGAGACGCTCCAGATTGCATTGCAAATGTGGGCAGGTGATGAAAAGCCCTATAATGGCAAATATTATCACCTCGCCCGGCTGCTCAATTCTCCTCCGGCCGTCCAAAAACCTCATCCCCCCATCCTTATTGGCGGCAGCGGTGAGCGCAAGACGCTCAGACTTGTTGCCCAGTACGCCGATGCTTGCAATCTCTTTGCACGCATGGGTAAAGACGTTCTCCAGCATAAGCTGGACGTCTTGCGTGAGCACTGCCAGGCAGTTGGTCGTCCCTACGAGCAGGTTGAGAAGACAACACTTGACGTTCTCAGGATCAGCCGCGACGGTCGCGATGGTACCATGACTCCAGCGGCCGCCCTTGACTTCTTCGCCGAGTTAGCTTCAATGGGCATCGATCAAGCCATCTTCAGTTTGCCCAACGTCTATGAACCCGAAGTATTCGACTTGCTGGCAACAGAGGTCATCCCACAGGCAGAAAAGATTCCTGTCGCAGGCCGGTAATTCGAGAAAAGAGCCTGGCAGCCACGATGGCTGCCAGGAACACCGGAGGCATTAAGATGGTAAAGCGCGCAAGATTAACGGAAGCCGAAGCGGCATTTGTACGTACACAACGCGTTGCGCGGCTTGCCACGGCTGACGCAGACGGAAACCCGCATGTTATACCTGTCTGTTATGCCTTTGATGGAACGCGCTTCTATATTCCACTGGACGAGAAGCCCAAGCGCGTTGCCGCGAGTAAGTTGCGGCGCGTACGCAACATCGAGGCGCGGCCTGAAGTCGCGCTGGTCATTGATCAATATGACGATGATTGGTCGCGCCTGGGCTATGTCCTGGTACAAGGGCGGGCAGAACTGCTTGCACCGGAAGATACAACCCATGCTCATGCTCTGGAACTATTGCGCGAACGTTACAGCCAGTACAGGACAATGGCACTGGAAAAAAATGCGGTGATTGTCATCACGCCAGATCACGTTACGTCCTGGGGGCCGGCTATTGCGAATCTCAAGGATGAGAGCTAATCCTTGTTCACCTCAAACTAATCACTCTACTTCCAGCAGCACATCCCCATCATCAACAAAGTCACCCTCATTCACCTTAATTGTCTTCACTGTCCCATCTACCGTAGACTGTACAGGGATTTGCATTTTCATAGATTCCAGCATTACCACATCCTGGTCGACCGTTATCTTCTCTCCTGGCTTAACTAAAAACTCTAAGATCACGCCTGCCATGTTGGATACGACATGTTTCATATTCGCGAAAAATACCGCCTTTCTTGAGGGAAAGTATAACATTTACTTAAGAGCGCACAGGCTTGGTCCCCCAGACGCTGAGGTAGAACCATAGTCCACGGTACTCAGGCTCCTGCGTCTCCGCTGCTATTTGCTCGTAGAGGCGGTCAAATTCCTCCCTGGTAGTCACTCCCATTTTCAGCAGGAAGGGGAGAAGCAGCGGGTATGTTATCATGGTATTTTGATACATGGTTTCATGCGCCTCAGTTCCGTAGGAGTAGTCCAGAGCATAGGCCTGGTGTTGAATGTTGCCGAGGCCGGCTTCGCGCAGGAACTGACTGAGTACCAGCGTGGTACCGAACCGCTTGCCATCGGGCGAAAAGGATTTGCCAGCCAGCCACATGGCACGTATCACCATGTCAGCGAATTGTTCGGTTGCCTCGCCATTGCTGAATGACCACTCGCCATCGGTGAGACGAATGACGCCTCCTGGTAGTGTGATGCGCACGCATTCCTGGAGCAGGCGTGGCCAGGCATCTTTGGGCATAAAAGGGGAGATGAAGCGGGTATTGACGAAATCGAAGGCTTCCTGGGGAAAAGCGAGCGGCTTGAGGACGTCCATTACCTGGAAGCTGGCATTGTCTAGACCCAGCATTCTGGCCTGAGCCTGCGCATAACGGATCATCTTCTCAGAGATGTCCACGCCTACAACATCGATGTGCGGATAGGCCCGAGCCACGTCAAGCGCCCAGCCTCCAGGCCCACAAGCGAGATCGAGGACAGTGTAAATGTGGGAGAGATCGAGGGAGGCCGGGAAGACCCCACCCATCTCTTTGGTAATTATGCGGTCCTGCAGGAGTAGCCGGCTAGTTTCCGCAGCCTCCTCAGGATTGATAAAATAGGTACTTGGATTTTCTAAGGGATTCGAGGGTGTTGGCATAGCACGTTGCTCCTCCACTGTTATCGTTTACTCGATAGATCTAACAACTCGGCTTCTATCTGTTGCAAAACAAGCACCTCTGCCTGAGCTTCAGAGAGGTAATACTCATGCTCACGCCTCAGGCTGACCACCTGGTCATGAAAGCGAGCAATGGATGTGTGCTCTTGCTGCTTAGACAGCACGGGCATTTCATGTAAGGCAATTTTACGCAACTCGTGGAACTCGTCGTCGCAAAATGCGAGAGCCAGTGTGCTGGCGTAGATTTCAATAAAGGACAGGCGTGCAGAGGTAAAGTAGTCCGGCTGGGTGCTGGAGACTAACAGGCATCCTGCGAGCTTCCCTTCGCGTTGGAATGGCCAGGCCACGGCACTTTTCTCATGAATGCCCAGCTTGAGAGGAAGCAGACCCTGCTTTTGTTCCAGATCCTGAACAACCCCTGGCTCCCCACGTCCAACTGTCCAGCCGCATAGCGATTCTGCTCCCAGGAACAAGAGTCGCCTCCCGATACCTCTGTCCCAGGGAGCAGTTCCTGCGACCATCCGTTCACACAGGCTGCGTACTGGCTTTCCTAAGGCAGGAGGAACGCATTGGACCACGGTGATCTCCATGCCCATGAGATCGGGATCGAGCTGCTCAATGGCCTGCTGTAAAATCAGGGTGCGGATCGACCAGGCACGAAAGGGGCCACTGGCGGTGGCATAGGAAGCCAGGATGCGACTGAGGAACTCGGCAGGTACCTCGGGTCTCAAATGATCAAGAGGCGGTAAAGGGAGAGGAGGCACATCCGGGATAAGTTCGGCCTGGATCAAGTTAGAGAAGAGTTGTTGGTAGGCGGGAAAGACCTCGGGGAGCCTCTTGAGATTCTGTATGCGTGGCTCCGACTCACCGGTGACCCAGCGTGTCACAGTGTAGGGAGTCACAGCGAGGGCCTCGGCAACACGTTGGCGTTCGCCTGGGCCCTCCGTCAACATTTCCAGGAGTTCTCTCCAAGATTGCGGTGAATTAGATAGTGATTGGTTTTGCCTATTCATAGACGCCTCGATTTGACAGTTTCCCCACAAGTATAACACAGCAATGTGCTTTTGTCGAGTCATGTTCACACATAAATGTGTGGCAATCAAAACAAAATGTGATATATTTCCTCAATTTCAAAAAAAATGTTGGAGGTTTGTGAAACTATGTGCCACAGTACTTCGTGAAAAACTCATATATGTGAGAAGCAGGAGGCATAACAGCCATAGTTGGAGCCCACTTGTGAGCCCACATGGTAGACTTTTCGAGATGTAGAGAGGGTATAGAACATACCAAAATCCCTCAATCTACTCCCGAAAAAGACAAGGGAACGGATGCTAATGTTTACACTATTCTCACCTGATGGTATATATGGAACGGGGAAGCAGGTATTCGCTTCTTCAAGGCATGTCCTGGTGGTTGAGGACAATGTAGCAATTGCCGATATAATCTGCCAGACGCTTAAGCTGGCCGGATATCGAGCCACGGCTCATGCTGGAGGAGAGGCATGGATAGACAACGCCATGAAGTCTGACGATCCTCCTGCGCTGGTGCTGCTTGATCTCGATAACCCGGAAACGAATGGAGCAGCCTTCTTACATCACCTGCGAGTGGAGTGGAGTACTGCACCATCAATTATCGTGCTAACGACGAGCAAGGAGATACACGATGAGTTGGCGGGAGAGAGGGTAGTACAGAAGCCTTTCCATGTCCGCGATCTGCTGGCCGAAATCCACAAGGTGCTACCATAACTCTGTGGATACTTTTTTTAATGAACAACTCTCTCTAGTGTATAAAACAACTCTCTCTAGTGTATAAAAAGGGGAGATTTTCGGAGGATTACCTGCCCCCCGGGCAGGGTTCCCCCCGCGCCCCCGGCAAGGGGCTTCGCCCCCTGCACCCCCATTACCTAATAGGTCTCTTGGCTTTGCACTAGTTCCCTCACTTCACAAGGCTTCATCGAGGAAGGCCAGACTGTTCCTCAATTGCTCCCAATGCAGAGAGCTGCGCCCTCTGCGCCTCTGTTAGCCCTGTTACCTGAGCAATGTTCATGCGCTCGTATGGTTTCTCGATGACCAGCGTTTTTCGTAGCTCGTGCGTGTGCATGTCCCACAGCCTGATGGTGCCATCATCGCCGCCGCTGGCAAGTGTTCGCCTGTCTGGAGTGAAAACAAGCGACCTTACACAGTTGGTATGGCCCTGGAGTATCCTGAGGCATTGACCGCTGGCGACATCCCACAGACGAATGGTCCGATCGACACTGCCACTGGCAAGCAGATGACCGTCGGGGCTGAAGACCACTGAAAGTACTCGACTGCTATGGCCCATCAGCGTCTTGAGGCACCGGCCATCACTGGTAACCCACAAGCGGATGGTGCGATCTTCACTCCCGCTGGCGCAAAACCATGAAGTCATCCCCTCCACTGGCGAGCAGATTGCCTTCCGGATTGAAGGCGATTGACCTGACCCAACTGCTATGCCCACTCAGGATATGCAGGCAACGATTTGGCCTACTTCTTTCCCATACGCGGATCGTATGATCTTCACTCCCACTGGCGAGGATCCGCGCGTGGGAACTGAAGGCTACACACCGCACCCAATCGCTGTGTCCGGATAAGATGTCGAGGGTTCGTCCCGTTGCCACATCCCATACATGCACTTTCTGATCTTCTCCACCGCTGGCAAAAACTCCTTCCTGGGAACTGAAAGCAATCGATCTTGCTCCGTGATCCCGCCCTACTAGGGTCTTGAAACAAGAGCTACTCTCCAGACTGCTGATCTCCCAGAGGCGGATGAACGCATCTTCACTACAGCTGGCCAGGGTGGTGCCATCAGACGAGACAGCGATGGACCAGATGCGGTTGGTAGTTGCCAGCAGGATTGAACATGACCGACCTCACCCCGTGCTTATGGCCCTGCAAGATCCTGAGGCAGCGCCAGGTAGCGCTGTTCCAGATGCGAATCGTCCGGTCCTCGCTGCTACTTGCCAGCAAACGCCCATCCGGGCTGAAGGCCACGGACCAGACGCGATTGGTATGGCCATGCAGGGTGCGCAGGCAGTCGCCGGTGTGAACATTCCACAGGCATACACTCTGATCATCGCTCCCACTGGCCAGCAGCTTCCCATCCGGGCTGAAGGCGACTCCACGTACCGAAGCCAAGTGGCCTTGCAGCACCCGAAGGCTGTTGCCTGTCTGCACGTCCCAGATGCGTAGAGCCTGGTCGGTGCTCCCACTGGCCAGCAGCTTCCCATCGCGGCTGAAGGCGACGGACCAGACGCGGCCGCTGTGACCGGACAAAATGCGTAGACACATCCCTGTGCGCGTGTCCCACAACCGAATCGTCCGGTCATCGCTGCCACTGGCCAGCAGGCTGCCATCGGGACTAAAGGCAATGGTACGCACCCGGCCGGTGTGATCCTGCAGTACGCTCAGACACTCTCCGGCACCCCGGTCAGTAATATCCCAGAGGCGGATGGTCCCGTCATCACTGCTGCTAGCAAGGTACCGTCCATCGGGACTGAAGGTGATGGACCATACGCCATCGGTATGTCCCCGGCAAGTGAACACGGGCGCACCATCTGACACGCGATAGAGCCAGATATCGCCGCTAGCGG
>WNGP01004386.1_pt1 | contig 15361 bp, 14 predicted proteins | sample 5407671 | NCBI WGS metagenome assembly WNGP01 (sample SAMN13153381, study PRJNA577476) | soil metagenome | isolation source: 40 cm soil or saprolite under Garry oak tree replicate 2 | place: USA:California | collected 2016-06-15 | reverse complement strand
ACGGGGCCGCCCGCTCTCGCTGAATCCAACACCCGCTTGCAATGCAACTTCCTCCCAATTCCAGCGGCCATTGGGGCCGGGGCCGCGATTCACAAACAGAAAATTCTGCACCGTGTCATTAGCGACGAAGAGATCCATCTCGAGGATTCCGGAACAAACAGAATTTCATTCACGCGATCTACCTTCACTGCGGTGGCCTGGATCTGGCTCCTTCACCCACTAAATAGCCGGAAGGCCCTTCTTCTCAGGTGCCCAATAGGTTCGGTTGCAGCCTCGAATAGCCTTTTTCATGCGCCCATAAACTGAGCGGAATCGCCGCCAAATCATCGACCAGCGGGATGGCGTGGCCGTCTTTTGTCAAATCGACCGTCCGGATATAAAACTGGCAGGTGTCGCAGGCTTCCACGCGAATGTGCGGCAACTGTTCAGCAACGTACACCGGCAACTTGCCTTCGGCTTCTTCGCCGCAAGTCGGGCACAAAATACGGCGGAATTCCCATTCTTGCGAGCAGAACGAACAGAGGAGGAAGCGTTTTCCGCCGTCGCCTTCGGGGCGCAACACGCCCAGTAGCGGGCGCGCGCAGCACTGCGGACAAACTCGCACGGTCATAACCGCGGGAGCCCTCGGCGTCAATGCTGCGCGAGACTCGGCATACGGTTGCAGGAACGCCCGAGCAAGGAACTGTGCCAAAGCTCCTGCTTGCTGGTCGTACTTGCCCGCAAGTTCCCAGTACGCCTCCAGGCTCGCAACCCAGGAATCCGACGGCAAAAGGGACATCTGACTGGCGGATTTCCCGAGCGCTGGCGGGGCGTGCTGTTCGATCGTGGAAAGAAATCCCCGGAAGTGGGGAAGAAGCACGGTGAGGTCGAGCGGACTCCGGAACTCGGTGCCAGGCGCGCCGCACGATTTTGCTCCGCTGGATTCCGCGATTTTGGCACGAAGTTTTTTTTGAAAGGCGGCGATGTGCTTGTAGAACTCGAGAAATTCAGTGGCGAAATAGAGTTGCGCAGCAAGACGCTCGGCGCGCCCCATTCGCACGTCGTACTCGGTCCCACCGGTCTGTGTTGTCGTCATTTGCGCGGCGTGGACGAATCGCCGACGATCTCTTTGTACCAGCCGGGGTGATAGCGCTTGGCAAAAGCGATCGAAACATCGCCGCGAATGACCGAGCCAAATGCTCCGCGCTCGGCAAACACGCCCATATAGATGTGGATCAGGAACAAGCCAATCGTGAAGAGCGCCGCCGCGGGGTGAACGATAACGGAAATGTATCTCAAGGAGCGAAGATTCCATGGGATGCGTTCCGGGAACCATAGAACGACGCCACTCGCAAGCAACGCCACAGCGCTCCAGAAAAACCCCCAGAAAAGAAACTTCTGCCCCGCGTTGTACCGTCCGGCCGGCGGCATCTTGTCGTCTTGATTCGTGCTGTAGTAGCGGACCGCTTTCCACCACTTCTTGTCCACGTCCGTGTGCTTCATTTGCGGCGCCCACATCACGTACATATTCGACACCGCCGCGAAAAAAATCAGCCCGGCCCACGGATGCAGCATTCGCGATAGCGGCGCCCCGCCCAAAATCACCGCCACCCAGAACAGCCACGGCGACCAGAACGCCAGCCCGGTCATCAGCAGGTAGATGTACGCCCCCGCGGTCACCCAGTGCGTCAATCTTTCCTTCAGCGTGTACCGGAGGACATGCCCGTGAGGAATGATCTGTTCGGATTGACTCACGATTTCTCTCCTCCCGGATGGATGTCCTCATCCTCGCGGTCCTTCGGGCCGAATCGCAGGTAATGCACGAAGAGGCCGATCAATCCGCCAACCATTGCGACGTTGCCAAGCCACTTCAGCGGCCCCTTCCAGAGTTTTACGGTCCACGGAATACGCGGGTCCTTCGGCAGGCCACCGTAAAGTTCCGGCTGGGTAGCGTCATGCAGCACGTAAATCACGCCGGTGCCACCCACGCCCGGTGGGTCGTACACGCCGGCATTCGGGAAGTTGGAATGATCGCGAAGTTGTTTCGCGCGTCCTTCAGCAAGGAACTTCATATCGTCCTTGCTGCCGAAGTGCAGGCAGCCCGTCGGACACGACTTAATGCACGCCGGTTCTAGCCCTTCGCTCACGCGATCCGTGCATAGCGTGCACTTGAACACGCGATTGGTCTTGGGGTTCATCTTTGGAATGTCGAATGGGCATCCCGTGATGCAATATCCGCAGCCGATGCAGTCGGCCTGCTGGAAATCGACGATGCCATTTGTGTACTGCACGATCGCGCCGTCCGCGGGACACGCCGCCAGGCATCCCGGCTCCGCGCAATGCATGCACTGGTTCTTGCGCATCAGCCACATCAGCGTGCCGTCTTCGCGTTCGTGTTCGTTGAAGAGGATCAGGTTCCAGTAATTCCACCGCGTCTCCGGCATGGTCTGATAGGTATTGTTGAAAACAGTTTCCCCGAACGGCAGGTCGTTCCATTCCATGCACGCCACTTCGCAAGCTTTGCAGCCAATGCATGTCGTGGTGTCGATGAGCTTGCAGACTTTATATTCGCGCTGCGTGTCTTCGCCGGGAACAGTCCCCGCGTGACCTGAGATTTTTTGGATGCGCAATATTTCCTGGCTCATGGCATCCTCTAGGCTTTCTCGAGCTTCACCAGGAAGCCTTTGAATTCTGGTGTGTAAGCGTTGGGATCAAAGACCGTCGGCGTGAGCAAATTCACCAGCGTCCGCGCGTCCTTGCCTTCGTCCTCGGCGATTCCCCGATAGCCTTGATGAATGGGGATGCCGATCTGGTAGATTTTTTTGCCGTCGATCATCATGGCCTTGATACGCTTTGTGACCATGGCTTTCGCGATGTACTCTCCGCGGATACTCGACACTTTTACCTTCTCGCCCCCGGTGAGCCCCATCTCTTGCGCCATCTCCGCGGAAATCTCCACGAACGGCTCCGGAATGAGTTGCACGTTCATGGGATTGTTCTTCGTCCAGTAGTGATAAAGCTCGGTCAGTCGATAGGTCGTGCATACCACCGTGTAACCGTCCTTCGGCGTGCCGTATTTGTCGTCCGGCGTTTTGAAGCGCTTCACCACCGGATTGTGGGTCTGCTCCGGATGGAGTGGATTGTCAATCGGACTTTCGATCGGTTCGTAATGTTCGGGGAGCGGCCCATCGGCGAAGGCCGCTAGCGGCCCAAAGATTCGCCCTACGCCCTCCGGATTCATGATGAACGGGCCCATGTGATCTTTCGGCTTGGAATCGATCTTGAAGTCCACTACGTCGTTGCCGGCCCATTTTTGCGTGCTTTCGTTCCACCAGACTTGTTTTCTCGTTGGATCCCAGGGCTTGCCGTCCACGTCGCACGACGCGCGGTTGTACAGCACGCGCCGATTCGCCGGCCAGGACCAGCCCCAGCCCGGATGTATGCCCAAATTTGAGGGGTCCGAAGGATCGCGCCGTGCGGTCTGATTTCCCGCCTCGGTGAACGAGCCGGAGTAGATCCAGTTGCCGCAGGAGGTCGTGCCGTCGTCTTTCAGCCATGCGAAGCCGGGAACCTGCTGGCCGGCTTTGATTTGCTGCTTCGTTGCTGGATCGAACCTGCTGGCCGGCTTTGATTTGCTGCTTCGTTGCTGGATCCTCGAGATCTGCCAGCGCCTTCCCGTTGATTTCCTTCAGTACCTCGGCCAGGGGCGGATTCGATGGGACGCTGTAATTCCAAGTCAGGTTCAGGACGGGATCGGGGAATTTGCCGCCGTCCTTCTTGTACAGTTCGCGGATCTTCAAGAAAATTTGCGCGACGATCCCCTGGTCCATGCGGCAATCTCCGGGCATCGGCAAGGCGGTATTCTTCCATAGCAGCCATCGCGCGGAATTGGTGAACGAGCCGTCTTTCTCGGCAAATCCCGCACAAGGCAAGCGGTACACGGTCGTTTGAATCTGCTTCATCTCGTCCGTGCTGATCCCCGGCGACTTCCAAAACTCGCTGGTCTCGTCGGGATAAATCTCGCCGACCACCAGCCAATCCGCCTTTTTCAGCGCGTCAATATTTTTCTTGGAATCGGGACCGATCGCTACGCCGTTCATCCCAAAGGCAAACATGCCTTTCACGATGCCGTTGTACATGTTGTCCCACAACTGCACCCACGAATAGTTGCGGTCGACTTTCGGCAGATAATCGAACGCCCATTCGTTTTGTTTTGTGGCCGCGTCGCCATAAAGGGCTTTTAGATAGCTAACCGCGAATTTCGGCGTGTTGCTCCAATAGTTGAACGAATCCCACGGGGCGGGCTTCGAGGGCGTCGGCGTAATGCGTTTCATCCAGGAGTCGAAGGAAGTGTCCGCGGGCGTGGGAACCTTCAGATAGCCGGGCAAATTGTCGAAAATGCCCGCCATGTCCGTGGCGCCCTGGATATTGGAGTGCCCGCGCAACGCGTTGACGCCACCGCCCGCGCGGCCAACGTTGCCAAGCAGCAGTTGCAGAATCGCCGCGGTACGAATGATCTGCGTGCCGAAGCTGTGCTGCGTCCATCCGACGGCGTAAATAATCGTCCCCGCCTTTTTCATATCGCCGTCTTTGCGAATCGAAGTATAGAGGTCGGCGGCCTTAAGGAATTGTTCCTTGGGAATCCCGGTGATGCGCTCGACCATCTCCGGGGTATACCGCGAGTAATGTTTCTTCAGCAGTTGGAACACACAATTGGGGTTCTGCAGCGATAGATCGAACTCGACTTTTTCCGGCAGCCGGGGAGCGGGCGGAGCGCTTCCGCTGGGTGGATGCGCCGCGTCACTTCCTCGGTCTCCTCCTGTCCCCGCATAATTCCAGGTAGACTTGTCATAACTCTGCGTCTTGGCGTCAAAGCCGGAAAAAACACCATCCGTGTCGGCGGGCAGCTTGAAATCGCTTTTGACGATGAACGCCGCGTTCGTGTAGTTGACAAGGTAATCTTTCGCGATGCGATTGTTCTCCATAGCATAGTGAACGACGCCGCCGAGGAAGGCGATGTCCGTGCCGGCGCGAATCTGGCAGAAGAGATCGGCGACCGCGGAGGTGCGCGTGAAGCGCGGGTCGACGGAGATTATCTTTGCATTGCGTGTACGTTTCGCTTCGACCGGCCACTTGAATCCGCAGGGATGGTTCTCGGCAGGATTACCGCCCATGATGAGCATCATGTCGGTATTTTTCATGTCCACCCAGCCGTTGGTCATCGCCCCGCGTCCGAACGTTGGTCCCAAACTTGAGACCGTGGGGCCGTGTCAAACTCTGGCCTGGTTTTCCAGGTGCACGACCCCCAGGGCGCGCATCGATTTCACAACCAGATAGTTAAACTCATTGGTGTCGGTACAGCCGCCGATCCACGCGACCGATTCCAGCCGGTTCACCGTGTGTCCCGCGGCATCCTTCTCGACGAAAGTCTCATCGCGCGTCTTTTTCACGCGCGCCGCGATTTCGCTAATCGCATCGTCCCAGGAAATGTCCTGCCATTCGGTGCCGCCCGGCCGGCGCACCAGGGGCTTCAGCAGGCGTCGGTCGTTCATGATCTCTTGCTGCAGCGAGGAACCCTTCGGGCACAGCGTGCCGCGGTTGGTCGGATGATCGGGGTCACCCTCGACGTGCACCACCTGCGCGGTCACATTCTTCGCGCGGTCGCCGATCGTGTAGATGATGGTGCCGCAGCCCACCGCGCAGTACGGGCAGGTCGACCGTGTCTCGCTCGCCCGCGCAATCTTCAGCGTGCGCAACTGCGCATACGCCGGCTTCAAATCGAAGCCAAACACCGCGGCTGCAGCTCCGCCAATGGTTGTTAACTTCAGGAAATCACGGCGGGTAGGATTCATGCTGGGACTCCCATCCACGAGAAGTAAAGTGAGATAGGGTGCGCCTCGCGGAATCTACTTAATAGAACTTGGCAGCCAGCGTGTCAAGCGATCATTTCTGAAAATTCGCAGGGACTCCAAGGGCTCAAATTTCATGTGTCCATCAACTCGTCCCGCGCATCTCACCCAAATTCCTTGATGTGTTTTGCTCCTCCGGCAGCCGATTATCTGCCCAAAGTTTCAATCACCAGGCGCGCCGGCTCCGCGGGAGCAAGCGCCCGCGCCTTTCTTCTATTCCGCACGGGTGTTCCTGTGTCAAATCACACAAATCCCGGCCTTCCTGCCATTTTGGGGTCCTGCCAGCCCTGCCATGCCTTGGACTAACGCCCCTTCGGAGCCGGCCGTCCGCCGGGCACTAAAAAGGAATTTCAGCCCGAATCGCCGATTGCTGGGTTACAATTATGGGTTCCCCGATCCTGTACCGAGCCATTTGTGTAATTTTCTGGCTCTGCCGTACGTAACCTAAGTCGTGTCTTTGCATCGATACAAGGAGCCCGCGGCCCATGGCAACTTCACAAGTCTCCGCAAAACCTGACCTCGGATCTCTCCGCATCCACGATGGCCAGCGGAGCAAGACTGGAACTGGCAAGCGGGTCATTTTCGCCGCCATTCCGGTCCTCATTTTCGCGGGTATAGTCGCTGCCGCCTACGCTTTCCGCAGTCAGAAGTCGATGGTGGAGGTTGCCACAGCCACGAAGCCCGAAGCAGGCGGCCGACAGACTGCCCTGAATGCCAGCGGCTACATCACGCCTCGACGTCGCGCCACCATCGCTGCCAAGATTACCGGCCGCGTCATCGGGGTATTCTTCGACGAAGGCACACGCGTTGCGGAGGGGCAGCTCCTTGCCACGCTCGATGATGCCGACGTCAAGCGCTCCCTCGATTCCGCCAGAGCCGACCGCGACGCCTCCCAAGCCGCCATCGCCGACTATCAGGTTCAGCTTAAAAACGCGCAGATTCTGCTTCATCGCGCGGAGCAGCTTCAGAAAGCTGGCGTGCAGACGCAAGAGGCCCTGGACAACGCTGCGACGGCTGCGGACAGCCTGAAGGCCAAAATTGAGCTCGCCAAGCAGCAGGTGGCGGCCTCCGAAGCGCGCATCGGCGTTGCGCAACAGGCCGTGGACAATTGCACGATTCGCGCACCGTTTGCGGGCATTGTCGTGTCCAAGGACGCGCAGGTTGGCGAGATGGTCTCGCCGAATTCCGCCGGTGGCGGCTTTACACGCACCGGCATTGCGACGATTGTGGATATGAAATCTAACGAAATTGAAGTCGACGTCAACGAGTCGTACATTGCGCGCGTCGAAAACGGCCAGCAGGTTACAGCAACTCTGGATGCCTATCCGGACAAGCCGATTCCTTCTAAAGTGCGGACGGTCATCCCCACGGCCGACCGGCAGAAGGCCACCGTCAAGGTGCGTATCACCATCCTGAATCTGGGAAAATACGATTTCATTTTGCCGGACATGGGCGTGAAGGTGGCTTTCCTGGAAAATGAGCGGCCCGCAGCAAAGGACAAGAGCAAAGACAAGGGGCCGCAGGCGGTGGCGTTCATCCCCAAGGGCGCGGTGCGCTCCGATGCGAATGCTTCTTTTGTCTTCCTGGTTCGCGATGGAAGAGTCGAGCGCCGCGCCGTAAGCCTCGGCATGGATCGCGGAACGGACGTCGCGATACTGGCGGGCGTCACCCCTGGTGACTCGCTGGTCGTCAAAGGGCCTGAAAGTTTGCATGATGGTGACAAAATTGAAATCCGTCAGTAGGAGCCAAGCATGATTCGAGTCGATGGACGAGACGAATCACCTAGCCTCATCCGAGTCCGCGGTTTGAACAAGACCTACAGCCGCGGCGGCGAGAAAATCCAGGTCTTACAGGGTCTGAACCTCGACGTGGACAAGGGCGACTTTGTCGCTTTCATGGGCCCCAGCGGCTCCGGAAAGACCACGCTGCTGAATCTCCTCGGCGGTCTCGACGTGCCCTCAGCGGGCAGCATCACCGTCGACGGCGACGAAATCACGCACATGTCGGGGAGCAAGCTGACGCAATGGCGGGCCCGCCACGTCGGCTTCATCTTCCAGATGTACAACCTCATTCCCGTGCTCACCGCCTATCAAAACGTCGAGCTTCCGCTTCTCTTGACCAAGCTGTCCAAAGCGGATCGCCGCAAGCACGTCGAAACCGCTCTTGGCGTCGTCAATCTGGCCGATCGCATGCATCACTACCCCCGTCAGCTCTCCGGCGGACAGGAGCAGCGCGTCACTATCGCTCGCGCCATAGTTTCCGACCCCACCTTCCTGCTCTGCGACGAGCCCACCGGCGACCTGGACCGCAAGAGCGCCGATGAAATCATGGCCCTCATCGATGAGCTGGTCGGCAAGTACAATAAAACGATTCTGATGGTCACGCATGACCCGGTTGTTGCCGCGCGTGCACACACCACACTGCATTTGGAGAAAGGCGTGCTCATCGAAGGCGACAAATCCAAACAGGCGGTTCTGGCCGGAGGTGCCGCATGAAATTCAGCCGCTTGATCCTCGCCAATCTGTTCCGCAAGAAGGTTCGCCTCATCCTCACCATCGGCTCTTTTGCCGTCGCTCTGGTACTGTTCACCTTTCTTGCCGTGGTGAAGAGCGCCTTCAGCCGCGGCACGGAAATCGCCGGCGCGGACCGCCTGATCGTCGTCAGCCGCATCGGTCTTATGCAATTAATGCCGATCTCCCACCGCGACAAAATCCTTGCCATTCCCGGCGTCAAGGCCGTCACCCACAATCACTGGTTCGGCGGTGTCTATCAGGATGAAAAGAACTTCTTTCCACAGTTTGTCATCGACCCCGAAAATCAACGCCAGGTGATGACTGAGCTTGTGGTGCCTGACGAGCAGTGGAACAATTTCATGAAAGACCGCCAGGGCGCCATCGCGGGCGCCCGCACGGCCGCTCGCTTCCATTGGAAAATTGGCGATCGCATCCCCATCAAAACAACTCTGTACGGCGGCGGCTCTTCGGAGTTCAATCTCGACGGGATTTATCACAGCGATCGGCCCGGTGGCGACGAGAGCCAGTTTTGGCTGCAGTGGAAATATTTTGACGAGAACGCACCAGCTGTGGTCAAGAGCACGGCCGGATGGTACGTAGTTAAGCTGGATAGCCCCGATGACGCCGTCCGAGTTGCCAAGGCCATTGACGAAAAGTTTGCCAACTCGTCGTTTGAGACCAAGACCGAGACGGAATCTGCCTTCGCCGCATATTTCGTCAAGCAGTTCGGAAACATCGAGCTCTTAATCCTCACCATCGGCGGCGTCGTTTTCTTTACGCTACTCTTAGTTACCGGCAACACTATGGCTATCTCTGTGCGGGAGCGCACCTCAGAACTGGCCGTCCTAAAAGCCATTGGCTTTTCCGGGCGCGCTGTCCTTTTCTTCGTTCTGGCAGAGTCCGTGGTCATCGCCCTCGTTGGCGGTTTCCTAGGCTTGACGCTGGCCTACTTGGCCATCCCTGTTATCGGCGTGGCTCTCACCGGCCTTCTGCCCCCTCTGATTCTTTCCAAGTCGCTCCTGACGATTGGCCTTGGTTTCGCCCTCTTTGTTGGCGCCGCCAGCGGCCTGCTGCCGGGGATCGGCGCCATGCGTATGCGCGTCGTTAACGCGTTGAGGAGAGCCTGAAATGGCCATTCCACTCGTTTACAACTTTCGGAGCGTCAAAGCTCGCTGGACCTCCACAATCGTTGCGGTGGTGGGGATTGCCGGAACCGTGGGTGTCTTCGTTGCCATGTTGTCGCTCGCGCGCGGATTCAGAGCCACACTTGTTTCTTCCGGCTCCGCGGACAACGCGCTCATCACCCGCGCAGGGGCAACGTCCGAAATGACCAGTGGAGTCTCTCTCGATTCGGTCAAAATTATCCAGGATGCTCCAGGCATCGCTCGTGGGGTCGACGGCCCGTTGCTGACACCGGAGGCTGTCCTGATGGCGCCGATTCCATTGCGATCCACCGGCACGGATGCCAACGTTGAGCTTCGCGGTGTCGCGCCAAACGTTTTTGCCATTCGCAGCAATGTCAAAATCATCGAGGGCCGCATGTTTCGGCCTGGTCTGTCCGAGCTCATCGTCGGCAAAAACGCCAAGGCGACCTATTCGGGCTTGACTCTGGGAAGCGCCATTGGGCTTGGTAGCGTACGTTGGCAAGTGGTGGGTATCTTTGACGCCGGCGGAAGCGCCTTCGATTCCGAGGTTTGGGGCGACGCCCACCTCCTGAACGGCGCCTATAAGCGTCCCGACACTTTTTCTCAGTCCGTTACCGTGCACCTTGCTTCGCCTGCCGCCCTTCAACAATTGAGGGACACTCTCACCGCCGATCCGCGTTTGAATGTGGACGTAACCCGCGAAATCGACTACTACGCCAAGCAGTCCACGCGCATGACCCAGCTCATCACTATACTTGGCGGGTTTGTCGCGTTGATCATGGCCATTGGCGCGGTCTTTGGCGCTCTCAACACCATGTACTCCGCCGTCGCCGAACGCGGACGTGAAATTGCCACCATGCGCGCGCTCGGCTTTAACTCTTGGAACGTCGTCCTCTCATTTCTCTTTGAGGCCCTCTTGATTTCTTTTGTTGGCGGCCTCGTTGGCTGCCTCGCCGTTCTGCCCCTCAACGGCCTGACCACCAGCACCATGAATTTTCAGACTTTTTCCAACCTGGCCTTCGCCTTCAAGATCACCCTTGATCTTCTTTGGATGGGCGTTCTCTTCGCTCTGGTCATGGGTGTCCTCGGTGGCATGCCCCCCGCAATCCGCGCTGCAAGCCGTCCCGTGGCCACAGCCCTCCGCGAATTGTAGCGGCAAGTGCATCCCAAACTGCCAAGACAGAGTCATGTAAGGCGGTTGCATCCTATGGATTATTTCTCAAAACTCAAACTGATTAATCGGCGAGCTTCAATTTTTCCAAGTACGCGCTAAAGGCAGCCTTTACCTTGGGAGGATCGGGTGGTTTGCCCTTCGCGTCGGTGATCAGAGAGATAAAATCGTCCATGGCCTTGTCGATCTGTTCGAACAGGCCATGATTGGTCTTCGAAAGCGCCGTATCTCCGCCATAGTCTTCCGCTTTGTCCCACACTCTTTCGAGCACCTTGGCCATTAGCGCGGCCGCCGCCAGGTCGCCTTTCTGGAAATCCGCATAGACGTGTTGCGCCAGGGCGCGGTACGCTCCCATTTTCGAGTTATCCACGCCATTCTGTTGTGCGACCTTCTTCCCTTGCCCCCAAGCCGGTGCGTTGGCCGCGCAGGCCGTAAGGAAAGCAAGAAGCAAAGCAAGGAGGGGCCGGATCGTTCTGTAGGTAGGGAATGTCATTGCTTCTCCGTGGCTCACGAATTGGTTTGTCTCGCGAGCGCCTGAATTCACATGAGCTTTCGCCTGCAATATTTTTGTAGCACGATTCGAAAGAATTTGAACCCTGCGGGTGAGCCCGTCTGTGAGCAAAAGGGTACGTATACCCGCTGTGTGCTTCGAATCGGTCTCAGCTGGTATGGGGAATTCGGGTGGAGCAACCGCAAGCTCGCCGGGCGGCAGAACCCATATCCAATCCTTTACTGCCATTTTCGAATCCGTGCTTTACACTTGCTTATCATGTCCTTTGACGATTCAAGGACTGCGACCCTAGCCTAGGTAGGAAGGATCCTGGCAGCCGCATGAACCCTCTTGGAAAACCGGCCGCGGACAAGCAACGCTGCGTATTTTGCGGTAAGTACATGGCCGGGCATCTGAAGCAGTGCCCCTTTTGCCGCGAGGCAGTTCCGCAGGTGCAATTGTCTCGTCGCACAGGTCCCGACGGTCGCCGTCAAATCCGGCGCGGACTGCTCTACATGCTTCTCGCGGGTGTGATTCATTACTTCGCGGGCGGCTATAGCATGCCTTTCCAGCTTCCCGTTCTCATCCTGCCGCTGGTGACAGATTACCTCTCGCCGCTGCTTTTCTTGGGTGGTCTAGGAATGACGATCTACGGCTTCTTCCTCCGGATTAAATCCTGATCCATTTTCCGCCTCTTTGGCGTTGGCATTCGAACCAGCGAAGCTTTCCGAAAGCCAGGCAGGAGAAATGCCGGGCGGACAAGGAAACCTGTTCGAAAGGCCAGCGTGACCGATTGGAGTAGTCCCCTGCATTCGAATGCTCTCCCCGGCGCCGGCGCGTGGCCTACTAGAAGTGAGGCCGCATCCGGCAGCCTCCAAAATTGTCGCGATACATTCAATAGAGGAGTAACTATGAAAAGATCATCGTTGGTTGTTGCATTCGTGGCGTTGGGTGTTTCCCTGTCCATGACGATTGGTGCGGAACGCGCCGGGGCGCAAGGTCCCGCGGGCGCGGGCGCTTCCACAGCGGCGCAGGGAAGTTCGAGCTCCTCGGCCTCGCATAGCTCGCGTTCCCTCAATCCCATCAAGTGGGTGAAGAGAGACAAGGGTTCCAAGAATTCCCCCGATTCGAACGGCAGCAGGAGCGACGTCGAAAAAAAGCTGACGCCCAAGCTGCGGGCCCAGGGTGTCTTGCCGGCCAATTCGAACGCCACCGATGCTTGCGCGCCTTTCACCGCGCTGAATGAATGTCTCGCCGCGCTCCACGCCAGCTACAATCTTGCATTGGAGTTCATTTGCCTGCGCGCGAATGTGACGGGCGTGCACTCCAACGCCGATCTGTCCGGGTGCAAAGGAGCGATCGCCGACCAGGCCCAGAGCCTGAAAAAGGCCATACATGAGCTGAGTCCCAGTGCCGACGCAAAGGGAGCAGCCAAGAACGCCGAGCAACAAGCCAAGGACGATCTGAAGGATCTCGGCGCGTAAGGCCGAAGCCGGAGAAAAATCTCAACGCGGTTGAACAGAGTCTCGGCGAAGCCGAGGAAAACTTGCACGAAGTCGAAACGGGGCGGCGCCGGTGAAGGCATCCGCCCTGTTTTATTTGAAATTCACAACCGTTGCGGCTTCGGGCCCTTGCCTCTTGAATGCCAGAACCATCCGGAAACAATCTTGCGACGAGCGCATCACGATTGCACGTAACCAGACCCTGCCAAAGCGGAGGGGCCGGAATGCTGCCCCGGCGCAGAAGAAGGTGAGGCATCTGGGGAAGACCCGGAAGAAGCAGCGGCTGAGGCGGAGTAGGGGGACGCAGCCGACAAGGGGACATCGGTGTCCGACGTGGCAGCGGCTGCTGCAGCGCGGTAGCGCACGATGAGAAGCGTGAGGTCGTCGGCCTGGTGGGCGCCGCGGGCGAAGTTTTCGACGGCTTCGAGGACGCATTTCTGGAGTAGCTCGAGGGGGCACTCCATCTGGCCGGTGAGGAGTTCCTTGAGGCGCGGGATGCCGAACAATTGCTCGTCGGGATCCATGGCCTCGGTGACGCCGTCGCTGAAAAGCACGAGGGTGTCACCAGGCTCGAGCTTCAGGCAAACGGCGGTGTATTGCGCTTCGGGAACGAGGCCGACGGGATAGGAGCCTTCGGTAAAGGCCTCTTCGGCAATGCCGCGGCGGATCAGGAAAGGCGAAGGGTGGCCGGCGTTAATGTACTCGAGATGGCCTTCTTGATCGAGAATGCCGAAGAACATGGTGGCGTAGCGGCCAACCTCCGAGTGATCGCACAGGAAGCGATTGACATGATTGAAGACGCGCGCGGGATCGGTGCCGAGAGTCATGCCAGAGAGCGCGCCCTGAAGCATGGTGGTGAGAAGCGCGGCGCCGAGTCCCTTGCCGGATACGTCAGCGATGAGAAAAGCGGTGCGGCCATCGCAAAGCGGGAAGACATCGAAGTAATCTCCTCCCACCGATAAGCAGGGAAGATTGAAGCCTGTGACGGAGAGGTGCGGATATTCGCGGAAATCGCGCGGGAGAAGAGCTTGCTGAATGTCGCGGGCAATGTTGATCTCCTGCTCGAGGCGCTGGCGCTCGCGTTCGCGTTCGACGAGGCGGGCATTATCGAGAATGCTGGCGGCGTCGGCCGCCAGGGCGTCTAGGATCTGACGGTCGAGTTTCGAGAAAGCGGCAGGACGGCGCGAATCCAAATACAGGACGCCGAGAAAATCACCGCACTTGAGGTCGAGCATGGATTCCTGAGTACTGGCGCGGGACAAGGCGTAAAGAGGAATCACGACGACGGCGCGCAGGCGCTGCGCGACGATGCTCTGCGCGGCCTGCAAATCCACGTCGGCTTGCGCGAGGTCTTCGGTGATGACCGGAGACTGCTGCTTCAGCGCGAGCTGGATGGCGGTCTGGCTAGGCGTGAGGCTTTCGGGGGGAAGACGAAGTCCGCCACTGCGCCGCGCGAGTTTTACTTTCAGGGCGCCGGCGCAATCGGTTTCGAGTAGCAAACCGCGATCGGCGTCGGTGACGGATACGGCGTGATCCAGCATGTGGCCGAGCACCACGTCGAGAGGGAGCTGGGAATGGAGCAGTGAGGTCGCTTCAAGGAGACGCTTGAGCTTGATCAGGCCGCCGGCCGGCTCCGAGCTGGTGATGTGCTCCATGCGGGTGAGCAGTTGTGGAAGGGAATCGTCGTCCGAACTTTTGGCGGAGCGGAAGATGATCTCGTAGGAGTCGTCGAGGCCGAAGGTGATGGCGTCGCCATCCTGGAGTTCACGACTTTCGACTCTTTCGCCATTGACGAAGAGGCCGCGGCGCTGGCCGCGATCTTCGAGATAGAAACGATTAGCTTCGATCACCACCGCGGCGCAATTGCGGGAAATGCGGCGGTCGGAGAGCTGCAAGTGGTTGCCGGTCTCGACGCCGCGGCCGATCATAAACGGCGTTTGGGTGATGCGGGCGTAGCGGCGCGCGCCGTCGGGGGAGACGACTTCGAGAACTGCTTCACCGGCTAGGGGAACGGTGTCAGGCATGGGCGAAACCCAATGCGGGAATTGTAGCATGCGCGAGGAGGCATTGAGGCGGCGGGGTAGAAATGGCGGGCCCGGGGCGGGGATCACCATCTGCTTCCTGCTTAACAAAAGAATCGCCCCACCCCTCTTAGTATGGAACCGCGGATTCTAAAGGGGTTGCGCTGGCGTTCTTCGGAAGTGCGGATCCCAAAAGACTTAGCAGAGCGTGGTTTATGACGAGTAACCAGACAGGAGTGAAGGCGCTGCTAACATAGGAACACGGAATCCTTGGGACTGCGGATTCCGGAGCGGAGCAGCTGGGATGGAGGGGGAGAGTTTCAAAATTCACGCCAGCGCGGGTAATAGATCTGTCGGGTGTGTACTGAGTTGCAATTCAAATGAGCCGTGAAAAAGTAGCGGAACCCCAGACGAGGAATTTTCCACCCTGCGCTCTTATCGAGGCGCACCTGGCTTGATAGCGGAAGGTGCGTCACTCGTTTCCGGGCTGGCGGCGCTCAGAAAAGTGACATCATTTTGGAAACGGGCCGGCCATGATCGGCCCGGGCAATAGGGGCTCCCAGGCTTTCTTGCAATGAGCGCACTGCACTTGCGGGTGGCCGGAGTCACTGGGCCCTGAGTCTTGGGTGAC
>WNGP01005575.1_pt1 | contig 15367 bp, 10 predicted proteins | sample 5407671 | NCBI WGS metagenome assembly WNGP01 (sample SAMN13153381, study PRJNA577476) | soil metagenome | isolation source: 40 cm soil or saprolite under Garry oak tree replicate 2 | place: USA:California | collected 2016-06-15 | reverse complement strand
TGCGAATCTTGCAAAGGCTTTAGTTGCAAGGTTTTAGGCTAAGTTGTTGATTCCACGGCTGGGGACGTAGTTCAGTTGGTTAGAACGCTGCCCTGTCACGGCAGAGGTCGCGAGTTCGAGTCTCGTCGTCCCCGCCATAACTTTCAATCACTTACAAGCCCTGATCCGAACGGATCAGGGGATATTAGGGGACGATAAGCGCAAGACGCGAATTCCAAATTGCGAATTCGCTGCTTAGCGTCACCTATTGGACCAGGTTCGTTTTGGGTAACAATCCGGCAGGCAAGAAGGCGTCGACCAACTTGTCGTGTGCCAGACGCTTGGTCTTCGACGTCGCCTGCAGGTATTTGTTCGTGACGTGGAGGTTGCTGTGCCGCAAGTAGTCGCGGATCGTGAGTTGATGTTCTCCCATCTCCGCTAACATCGTTCCCACTGTGTGCCGGAACGTATGCCAGCCCACGCCGGTAATGCCAATCCTTTTGAACGCGGGCTGGATTTTCTTTTTCAACACGGCGGCCAGATCGAGTGGCTTGCGACCCTTGAGCCTCTCCGAAGCGAAGACGAAGTCTTCTGGCTGGTTGTAAAGGCTCTGTGATCTCCACTCCAGAAGGCCATCTTTGAGCCCGGGGTGCATCGGCAGCGGCTGGGCCGAAGCCTCCGACTTTGTATCGATGAGGTGGCCTCCCCGACGCCAATAATAGGAATGTTGGATGTCGAAGGCCCGGTTGTTGAAATCGCAATCCATCCAGCGGAGTGCGCCTAGTTCGCCTCGACGTGTTCCCAGTCCTGCATCCAGGAACACGAGAAGCTGATCGCGGAACTCGAGCTCGGTCAGAACCAGCGCCACTTGCTCTGCGGTCAATTTCAACGGCGACCTTCGGCGCTTGGAACTGACACGAACTCCCGTACTTGGCCCTCTCTTTCCTCCACTTCCTACCGGAATGCCGGAGGAGATCGGGTTGTGGCCACAGAACTCCCAACGAACCGCATGGGAAAACAAAGCCGACATCACACACTTGATTTTGGCCTGGGTTCCATTTGCGGCTTCGGTTGCCAGCAGCCACCGCTCGACCTCTACTGTCTTGATCTGGTCCAACTGCATATTTCCCCAGCGGGGCACAATCCAATTCTTTGCGTACATACTGTAGGAGTCTTGCGTGGACAAAGCCTTGCGTGGCAATTCCTCGCGAGAGTAATGCTCCCAAAGAATACTGATTGTGGTTCGCTGTAGGCTTTTGTGCTTGCTTCCAGTGTTGATCGTTAATCGAAGAGCGTCCGCTGCCGCATGCGCGGCAGATTCGTTTGGATATGTCTCCACATCCCCAATCTGCAGCTTGCGGTGTAAGAGCTTCCCGTTGATGTCTTCTTCCCACCACCGGTATACCCATACTGCGGGGCCTTTCTTCCGCTCTTCCAGCTCTACACTTCCGTGTTGATAACGCGTCCGTTTAAACAAGAATCCTCCTTTGTTTAAACGGTGTCGGCGGACACCGTCAGAATAATCCGATTCTGAGAAATGATCGACATCTTTTCTCGCACACCGCGAGTCGTCAGCCTGGCAATCTTTCCAGCCAGCTGTTCAGCGTAGAGGCGCGAAAACGCCATCGCCTTCCCACCTGAATCGCGGGGACTAGCCGCTTACGTGCCTTGGCCCGCAGCGTCCTGGGATGCATTCTCAGAAGCGTTGCCGCCTCAAGTACATCTAACAGGGGTTCGAATATGTTGTCGCTTTTGAGTTGCAGCAGTTCCCTTCCCTCGCCAGAACTTTCTGTGGGCCGAGGTGGTTTGGCTGGCACTCCCTTGACGGGCTCCGCCGGCACCAACCGGTGCACACGTTTCTCTTTTTCGACCGTGATTTCACTTGCCAGGCCAACAGGAGGCACATCAAGTCCTCCTATCTTGCACGAAGGCGCTGAAGATACGTTCTCCTCGTCCTTCGACCCCACGAACTCTTTCATCGATGCCAACGACGGATTTACTGACGGGCGCAAGTCATGCACTCTCGGCGAGTCTGGGTTCTTGCGCACACCGAATTGTGTTGGACGCGATTTCATATTTGTGGCGTGGCCTTTGTGAGAGCCTCTCCTTGGTTCTGTTCTTGATTCGGATTGCTGGCGTGGTGCCCTAGCCAGGCTTTGAACTCGCCGTCGCGTTTGAATAAGACTTTCAGAGCCTCGGTAATGACGTAGGACGGAGTGGAGTCGATGAACTTTGCATATTGATCGAGCTGCGTTTTCACCGACTCCTCCACTCGCGCCTGGACCGTCACTGATTTTGGTTGTTTGGGTGGTGCCTTGATGATCGCCATGCTTTCTCTTTGTTCCTCCTTTACGGTTTTGTCCTACATCCTGTCTTACAAATTCGCTGATTCCCTTTTCTCGCGCCGCCAAAACACGAGATGCGTCTTCCAGCAGCTCGAGGCGGGGGTGACTCCCGAAGCCCTAAGGCATCGGGCCGCGATTTTGCGGCCCGATGGAGTCGCGGCTCGCCCCCGCAAAACGCGACGCGAACGAATCCCTGGTTCGACTCGCTGGGCTGGAGCGACCGCCACGCTTTCCGTGGCAATGAAGTGGGGTCGCTCCAGCCCGCTCCGGTGTTTTGCCCTTGTCCAAAATCAACGGCCGCGTGAAACGCAACCTCAATGCTCGGTAAGTCTTCCGTTCGCCGAAGAGGTGAACGGATCGGTGAACCGCAGCGTGAACCGTGTCTTTCATGCACCGTTCACCTTTCCGCGCCAGAAAGGGCCTTTGAATCTCATTAGGATCCTCCCCCCCTCTACCTCTACAGAGGCCTCGGAAACAAAAATGTAAGAGGCAAATCGTGACCGGCACAGGAGCGCGCCCAGGGCTCCCATCGTTTTTGATCGTCGTTTTTGGACCGCTCCTGGAATCTTGGACCCTCCTGCATCCATCGAAGCAACTTCCAAACGCTCCCCACGAAACTACATATGAAACGGCTTCACCGGGCCTACCGGGAATATCAACGTGAACTCCTCCCTATATACTAAGAGGCCCTCGAGAGAGGAAATCCTCACGGAGAATCTTTGTGATTTGCCATTTTTCTTTCGGGGACCAGCCACTCGGAGGCTCCCTCCAGCAGTTCCCAAGGGGTCCGACCTTCGTATGCGCCGTTCGCCCTCCCGCACTGCAAACCGCGATCGAGGCTCTTTGAAAGAATCGAACCCCTTACCTATTAAGAGGCCTCCAAAAGGGAAAACCTCAATCAGAAAGTCTGTTTTTTTCGGGAAATTTGCGAAGCCACGAAGGAGCCACGGTCAAGGAACTAGAATCATCATTGAATTAGGCATGCCGGTCCAAGACGCGTTCGATGCCCTGCTCATCATGAACCTGGGGAGGTTCCCGTCTTGGGTTGTTTTGGTGCTTTGATCAGTGTCCTTCCTTTCTCCCTTACGGGGTGTAATGGACGTTGTCTTACAACTCCGGCTCTGGGACGCGGCCAAATGGGTCACGCGCTGCGCGTGACTGAGGCGGGAGCGACCCCACAGAAGCCGTGACGCACGGTGCGTCAAAGGGTGGGGTCGCTCCCGCCTCATCCGAATTTGGCCACGTCCTTTCTGGCTTTCTCTTCAAGGAGTATCTCTGTTGTTTTTTGCAAGTTCGCGTCACCGCCAAGGTGAAGCGAATCAAAGCTATGAGTGAAGCGCCGAGGTGAAGTCCACTGCACCCCTCCAAGCTGAAGCGAGCCGTTGGTGCGCCTGAAGTCTGGTACTGAAGTGCACTTCTGCTGGCCCTTCGAGGTTTGCAGCACAGATCGGCCTTTGCTCACCAGATAGATTCTGAAATCAACTTGTTTTTGCGGGTCGGCGGCACGAATGCACAGACGGCATCGCCATTTGCTCCCGAAGACCCGCAGAGATGGGCTCCTTTCGCCGGATTCACATCGACGAATAGCGCGTCTATCAAGCACTTCACGGGACTATAATCCTGGCATGCGAGTAGGACCGTTGTTATGTTCGCCGTTGGCAGCTGTCCTTTGTTCGCATGCACTCGCCTATCCGGGTCCTCCTCGTGGGACAGAGAACATTCCCAAATTGATGGCGGATTCCGCGCTTGTATGCAAGGGTGAGGTCGTGGAAGCAGCCGAGGTGACAGTCGTTTCCGATCCTCGGCCGCCCCATCGGACAGCCACCGCTATCGTTCACGTGGATCGGTGCTTCAAGGGGGAACGGCCGGCGAGCGAAGTAGTGCCCGTGTTGTTCGACAACATCCTGCCTCCGGGAGGTGGACCGTATGTGGTGCTTCGGAAAGGCGATTACCGTTTATTCTTCCTCAAGCCCGAAGAAGATAGGTACGTTCTTGTAGACGACTGGTTCGGTCAACTGTCCATCTCGCGTCAACTCGGAGCAACGCCCTTCGGAGACAATGACCCGATGCACCAGCTGGAAGTGGATTTGAAGGCAGGCCTGAATGACCGCGATCACGAGCGCGTGCTGGACAGTATTCGAATGCTGGGAAATATGCGTCACGTGCAATCCAAGGAGGAGCTTGTTGCGCTTTTGCATTCACAAGACCAGCTTGTGCGAACATACGTTTTTGAGGCCATGTTGCGCTTGCATGACTATTCTGTTTTGCCTGCCGTCGAGCAATGGCTTACGGCCCAACCGCAACCCCCTCCATCTCTTACTCTGCCCAGGGATGCGTTGTTCGAGATGCAGGGTCGGCTAGCCGGGGAGATTTCCATGATCCGCGACCCCTCCGCGCTCCCAATCCTGCTTCGCTTGCTGCGGCTTCCAAGCCCGTTTGCGCGTCAAGCAATTCTGCAAGCTGTGCGCGCCATTAACTCCCCACAGAGTGCACCATTCCTTCTAAAGATGCTCGATGACCCCCATGCCGATAATGCGTTCATAGCTTGGCAGGAGGCGGAGCTATCGACTGGGTACCACCGTTGCCGGTGTTCCGCGAGAATCCCAACTACTACGCGGCAAGGTGTCGTGAGTGGTGGCAGGCAGAACACCAGCCACAGCAATGAAGCGGAGTAAACAATCGGGAAACCGCAGTATATGGTTATTTGACTGCACCCAAACCGTGGACCAAACATTCTGCCCTTATGAACCACGAAGAAGCAGCGATCAAGGCGTTCATCCGTTCAAATCGGCGAGTGACGATGGCAGACGATGGCTCATTGTCCGAGACAGCGGCACCAAGTATAATTTCTTCCGGCGCGGAGGTGTACCCTATGCGCTTCCCTCGCTTCGTTCTCGTAGTTCTCGGATTTCTTCTGATCGGCATGATCGGTGTCTCAGCAGTTTCTTACCTTCATCATTTAATTTATCCAGATGCGCTCTCCAAGAGTGATGTGGCACGCGCACAGGCGCACACACGGGTTGTGCGTCGCCTAGAGACCAAACGGATTGGTAACGCCGCACTCAACCCACTAGACCAGCCGATTGACGAACTAGGCGCTCATGTACAGACGGAGGGCGACGCCAAGGCGTATGTGGAAGCCTTGGTCAAAAGATGGGGGCCAGAAGAAGCAGGCCCTCACCTTCCCGAGTTCGAAGAGCGGCTGGCCCGCGCTGAATATCTTGCCGTCCGCAGCCCTGACAAATTGATTCCAGAATCGCAAGTTGCTACAACCTTTAACCGACTCATGGACGAATGGCAAATGCCGGGGTGGACGCGCATTTCCGTGCCTGAACTCCGCGAATTTAGATTCCTTTACGCTACGGTCATTTACCCTAAGTCCGTTGCGCGACTGCCTGACCAATCCATCGCTCCAAGGTGTCGGCCCACGGAGGCATCATTCCTGCTTCACATGCTGAATTCCAAAGGAGGCATTCCGCCAGAAATTCGAGAGCAAGTCCGAGACAGCCGCTTTCCTTGGAGCATTCTGAAGCGACTCAGATCGGCGCGGCCCGCCCCGAAACCGATTAAACCCGGACTGCATCCAGCCCCACAAACGCCGGGACTTCGCCAAGAAGTCGCGTACATGACCTGTCAGCACAAGTATTTCGCCAGCCATCCTGTCAGCTTCGAGAATGTGGTGAATGACGTGTTTGGGCAACTCGGAATACCGCAGAACTAAAGGGAAGGCCCGTATGGGAAGAACGTCTCAAGCGGAGGCGTCGTATAATCCAGACCTCGCAAGGATAACTGTTCTGTGCCTGCGCACCGGGATGACGGATGTTTGTTTACCTGTTTTTCCCGTCGAAGTTCAAAAAAAGGCGGATTCAGATGATCGATAGCAACCAGCGTCCAATTGATGGCGTGGCGTCCATCGAGCGTCCAAAACCGGCCATTTCTAGGGGCATTTTCAGCGACTCAGCCGCATAAAGGCAACCGAATCATCGATGAGATTTGGTGGACGAGATGGGATTCGAACCCACGTCCGAAGCTTGGGAAACGGTGCTTCAAATCAAATTACTTGGCTCATCCTAGGTTAAGGCTTCTTTCGTTTTGTGGCAGAGTCCATTTTCTTGGCGACGCTCAGCGGCGGCAGCATGAGTGCGATGGTGCCAAGCGCGAGCAGCACCGACCGCGGCGGCGGACCCTGATGGGCGCCCACGCCCATGACGGGTAGCAGCGTGCACGACCACGTCGTCCCCCATGTGCCATTCTTTTGTTTTCACGCTGCCGGCTTGATGTTCTGATTGAGGCGGAAGAAGTTTGTTGGATCATACTTCTTCTTGACGGCCGCCAGGCGTTCGTACTTTTGGGTGCCATACGCGGCCTTGACTTTATCGGCCTCCACCTCGGCCTCGTAGTTGATATAGAATCCGCCCGCCGCAAAAGGTTTCGTCGCCTCCCAATAATCCTGCACCCAGCGGATATTGCGCTCGTCATCGGCGGGATTCTCCCACATGCTGATGAGCACCAGAGCGTAGCGCATGTTGCGGTAGGCGACGGCAGTCGCGTCGTCGGGCACGCGACCGACACCTCCTCCGCCGATCGCGTAAACGACGGCGTGGGAAAAAGGCGAGGGAACGCTCGCGTAGCACTCAACGATGGTCCGGATGGCTTCATCCGAAAGGCTATTCATGTAATGCGTCTTCCAGTAGTTGCGCATCCCGCGGGGATTGAATTTCTCCACGATACTTTGCAGCGCGCTATAAGGCATCGGGCCGAGCTGGTCGGCGATGGGCGGACCATAGGCTCGCAGCGGTTGCAGTAGGCGCTCGCCCTGATCTATCGAGCCACTCCAGCCGGGGATACACACGGCAGACTTGGTTCCGTCCGGCAGGGTTCCCAGGACGGTCGCGCCGCCCAGTTCGTCCGGGGCCGTGGCCATCAGGTCGTCGTACATCCGGAGGAAGCCCGCGGCCTTGTCGAAGGGGCAAAACAGCAAGCCGCCCAGCACCAGTCCGATGGGATGGAGCCGGAATTCGAAGGAAGTGATGATGCCAAAATTCCCTCCTCCGCCGCGCACCGCCCAGAAGAGGTCCGAGTTCTCGGAGGCGCTGGCCTTGAGCATGCGGCCAACGGCAGTGACCACGTCCACCGAGAGAAGATTGTCGCAGGCGAGGCCAAACCGGCGCACCAGGTAGCCGTGCCCACCCGCTACCGTCAGGCCGGCAACGCCGGTCGGACGCGCCACGCCGCCGGTGGTCGCTAGGCCGAACGCCAGGGTTTCGTCATCGAAATCGCCCCAGGTGGCGCCGCCTTGGGCCGTTGCCGTGCGCGCGGCCGGATCAACGTGCACGCTGTGCATCTGCGAAAGGTCGATCATCATTCCGCCGTCGCAGACCGCGAACCCGGCAATGCCGTGCCCGCCCCCGCGCACGGAGACCAGGACCTCGTGCTCGCGCGCGAATTTCACGGCCCGCATTACGTCCGCGACGCCCGCGCAGCGGACAATCATCGCCGGCCGGCGGTCGATCATCCCGTTGTGAATCTTGCGCGCCGCGTCGTACGCGTCGTCGCCGGAACGTAGTAGTTCGCCCCGCAAGGTGGATTTCAGCCCGTCACCCCGCTTTACATCGGGCAGTTTCCCAGCACCGGCAGATGCAGTTCCCTCCGGTTTTGTCATGTCACCATCCTTTGTGTTGTCCTGCCCTGTAACTCTTTTGCTCCCTAGGAATCGCAATATAGCCGAGGCAGATCACTGGTGCAACTGCTCGTCCGAGAGAACAATTATAAAGGGACATGCCGATCCGCGTTGATACACGTCGCTGAGCTGCCCGGCTGGAGATATTCCCGCGAATCCCAAAGCGAATTAGGCACCGAAGGATCGCGTGCGATGAACCTGAGCTTTCGAAGCTTGACTGCGTCCAGACAAATGTGCACTCGATTAAGCTGAACGTCATCGATTTCTGGCAGCGACGGCTCGACTTTTTGGCAGAACACCTGAATCTGGCTCTCGACCCGTGGCCAAATGATGACACCTGAACAAGCTTGGACAATCGGGCGCCTGCCGGAAGGTACGCAGAAGAGGTAGACAACGCGAAGGTGCCAACGCAGAGAAGAGCGTAAGGTTGTTGGAACTCCTTGACGCCGCAAACGCTCGACACGCGTGCTAGGCGTCTCGCGCTAGGTGAACATGAAGATCGAATGCTATAGTTTCGTTAAATGATGGATAGAGAAGAAGTAAGTGGCGCGGGCGATGGGAATCGAACCCATCGCCGAATGCGGCCACTGCACCCCTCCGACTTGAGGCAAGCCGGTGGTACGTAATGTTTTGCACATCCTTGACAGCTTTGGGAGGTAATAGGAATCTAACGCATCTGCTATCGAACAGGAGAGGACTCCATGCCGAGGGCCGCTGTGTTTCCGACTGTCCCCGTATCGGTTCTTCTCCTGGCTGCGCTGATACTGCCGGTATTCGCCGGTGAAAATCCACGTACACAGACCGAAGCGGCCAAAACCCCGGAGCCCGGCTTCATGCTCACCTTAGAGACCGTCGAAGCTCCCGGAATCGACATTAAACCCTATTTCACGGCAGTAGCTGCCGTCCTGAGGCACTCTTGGCCCTCGAAAATGCAAGCGAATCTGATAACCCGAGGCGATAAAGGAATCGTGTTCGTGCGCGCGGTTATCCTGCACAGCGGTTTACTGCAACAGGGCTCACCGGTTCTCGAAAATCCTTCGCAAATGCCCAAACTCAATGATGCCTCGCTTGCTACTGTCAGCGCCTCTGCGCCCTTCGATCCATTGCCGGAGAACTACAAGGGCGAGAAACTGGAGCTCCGAATTGTTTTTCGCTATGCATATCTGCCCGATGCTCCATTCAAAGAACTCTATGAATCAGCGCAGCGCGCCGTCGCGAATCAGAACTACACCAGCGCCGCGCAACTTCTCGAAACGCTCGTCGCACAGGATCCGGACTACACGAACGCCTGGAACTATCTTGGTTGGATTTACAACAGGCTCCGCAAATACGATAAAGCCGAGGACTCTTTAAAAAAGGCAATCGAGGTAAATCCCCGCGATCTGCTCGCATATAACAATTTGGGTCAAGCCTATGCTTATCAGAAAAGGTATGACGAAGCTATTCCACAATATCTGAAGCAGCTTGATATCAAAAAGAAGGATCGTTACGCCAACGCCAATCTTGGCCGCGTCTATCTCGAACTCAAACAATATGACAAGGCTATTTCCGCTCTGGAAGCTGCCGAAACGGCCGACCCGAAGGAACCAGCTGTCTTCTATAACCTGGGCCGCGCTTATGCCAAGAATACCCAAACGGACAAGGCGAAAGAGGCGTTCAAGAAATCCGTCGACCTTGAGCCAGTGCCGATGCGTTTTAACAACGTTGCCTACCAAATGGCTGTACTCAATGTGGACCTTCATACTGCTAAGCATTACGCAGAGACTGGTCTTGCTGCACTCGTATCCAAGATGCGCAACGTTTCTCTAGAGCAAGTTGGGGTCGACGATGGCCGCATGACCACGTGGATCTCTTATCTTTGGGGAACCCTCGGCTGGATCTTGTTTGAAGAAGGCAGAGTTCCCGAAGCCGAGAAATACATAAAGAGCGCTTGGTTGTTACGTTCTCACGGAGAAATCGGGTATAACCTCGGACGCGTTTACGAGGCCCAGGGACGCAGAGACGATGCCATACGAACCTATGAGTTGTCACTCAGTGCCTCTGAGCCCTACGCAGAGGCACGTCAGCGCCTCGCACTACTTTTGGGGGGCGACAGTGAAATCGATCATCGTGTCGAAGAACGGCGGTCTCAACTTACCGACATTCGCACCATTTCAATCCCCAACACCCATGACGCTGATGGCGTGGCAGAGTTTTGGATTTTGCTTTCTCCAGGGCCCAAAGTACTCGGAACGAAGTTCATTACGGGAGATGAGGTTCTCCGCCCTTTTACAAAGGAACTGGAGGCTGCTGCCTATCCCGACACCTTTCCCGAAGCCACTGAGGTCCGACTCCTCCGCCGGGGTAGGCTGGCTTGTGTCCGCGGAGCGACCACTCCTTGCCGGTTGCTGTTGGCCTCTGCGGAGACGGTTCGCACCGAGGAGTGAGATAGTCTGCTGCCCGTATATTTTGAAGTTTAGGCAGTGCGCGAAAGCCGCGCTGATCCCTCAGACATTCGTTCTTCCAGCTTGCAAGCTTCCCGAAACCCGCACGGCTTGGACATGCTGAATGTGGAGCGCGGTGGGCTGTGATGCCCTTCAGCCTCGTCATCCTGGCCGGACGCGACCGCGCCGAGCGCCGCCTAGTCGATACTTGGCCGACCAACAGAAGAGCGGTGCCTACGGCACCGGGAGTTGGACGGACACGCCACCCCATGTTGGGTGCTGCAGAGCAACCTTCGGTTGCTCCACGGGAACCATCAAGAAATCAGCGACTTACGAAATTCCCGGTGCTGCAGAGCGCCGGAGCAGCGCTCTCCGTTAACTTGTTGAAAATAAAAGAGCGGCAACAAACCAGCAGCTGAAGAAAAAAGCTCTCCTACGGAGCGACTCCACACTCAATCCCCGAAGTTTAGGTGGATTCGATCAATCGTTGACGGCTTACGGAAATAATGTTCAAGCATGACAACCTCCACTCCGGAATTTCACAACAGGAGGTTCATCATGCGTCCAACCGGCTCGTTATGTGGCCTTAAGTCGGGCAGATGCCAATCCTGGCGCCGGAGCAGACGGAGAGATAAACTTCAGGTGCACCGGGGACCTTATATGGCAAATGTTCTTTCTGACCGTGCCAGATTGCCAATTCTTAGCCTTCTCTTTGTCGCTTTTGTGATCGTGCCGACGCTCGTGGACGGAGTTGGTCGGGGAGAGCCAATATTTGCAGCGCTCACTTACAACGGTAAAGCGCCATCCGCGACCAGGTCAGCACGGATATCGGGTTACGCACTCGCTGAAGACTATGGTGAATTGCCTCTGCGGTTTGAACCCAACCTTGGACAGGCTGGAGAACGTGTGAAGTTTCTTGCGCGTGGTGACCACTTCGCACTATTTCTGACACCGAACGAAGCCGTGCTCAGCCTCGATGTGCCTGGTGCCGCAGAGCTGCAACCAAGGAGAGTAGAGCAGCGTCCAGAGAGTTTCCCATTGCACCGCGGTTCGCCCCACAAGAGTGCAATTCTGCGATTGGCTCTCTTAAATGGTAATGCAAATGCCGAAGTCTCTGGTGTAGATCGGCTACCGTCTGTGAGCAACTACTTTACCGGGAACAATCCGGCTGCGTGGCATGCAGGCATTCCCAATTACGCGAAAGTCCGATATGGAGGAATCTATCCCGGAGTGGACCTCGTCTTTTACGGCAACCGCGAAACTATGGAATGCGATTTCATCGTGGCCCCCGGAAGCGACCCACGACGGATACGTCTTCAAATTGAAGGGAGTGAACACATCAAAATCGGCTCCGATGGCCGCATCGTAATCACCACGTCAGCGGCTGATGTCCATCTTGAGCTCCCTCATATCTATCAAGACAAGAACGGCGCACGCGAAACGGTGCTGGGCAGCTACTATCTCGCGAAGAACCACGAGGTCGGCTTTCGGTTGGGTCGGTACGACGCCACTCGCCAGCTGGTGATTGATCCTGTACTCTCATACTCGACCTTCTTGGGCGGGACTGGCGGAGCAGCGGCCTTCTCCGCTTTTGTCGATAGCCAAGGGAACGCATACGTAACGGGATCCGCCCAAGCCGATTTTCCGACCACGCCTGGCGTTGTGAAGCCCGTTTTTGGCGGTGGTGGGCAGTTCAATACGAATGTCTTTGTTTCCAAATTGAATGCTTCCGGGAATGGCCTCGTCTACTCCACTTACTTGGGAGGCACACCGGGGCAAGATTCAGCCTTCAGCGTTTTCGCCGACTCGCTGGGAAACGCTTATGTTGTTGGCGATACTGCCTCAACTGACTTTCCGACTGTGAACGCCTACCAGTCCACATTGAAAAGTGCCGCCGCCAACGCTTTTGTCACAAAGCTAAACCCGACAGGAAGCGCGCTGCTCTACTCGACCTACCTGGGAGGCTCCACGGGGGCCGACGTGGCCTATGGGGTCTCCGTTGACGCCCTTGGAGAAGCTTACGTGACAGGGGCGGCCGGCTCGACTGACTTTCCTTTGCTTAATCCGCTCCAAACAAATGGTTCGACCTTCGTTACGAAACTTAGTTCTGCGGGTTCAACACTCGTTTATTCGACTCGCCTTGGAGGTTCGGGTGCCGACTATGCGTCTGCAATTGCGACGGACTCAGCGGGGAACGCTTACATTGCGGGCTCTACAAGCTCTCAAAATTTCCCCACGACTCCAGGCTCCTTCCAACCAGCTTTAAAGGGGAGCCAAAATGCGTTCTTCACCGAAATCAATCCTTCCGGGAATGGTTTGGTTTATTCCACCTTTCTCGGTGCAAGCGGGCTGACAGCATCCTGGGCAAACGGCCTCGCGCTGGATCGAAAAGGTTCGGTTTTTCTAACCGGCTGGACCTTTGCGAGTTACACCACACCGAGTGATTTTCCTACGACGCCTGGAGTGATTGAGAGCGCTCTGCCGACTGGCGATGGCGCTGCCTTTGTTTCTAAAATCACTCCGGCTGGCCAGGGCGTGTCGGATCTGGCCTACTCCACTTTTCTTGGGGCGAGCTCTCGCTCGACCACAATTTCCCAGGGCAACGGCATCGTCGTTGATAAAGGCGGAAATGCCATTGTGACTGGGCGCACCGCTTCGTCGAATTTCCCCACGACTCCCGGCACGTTTCAGAGCACCCTGAGAGCTTCCCAGGGAAATTTCAACGCTTTCGTTTCAAAACTCAATTCGAGCGCCACGCAACTGCTTTATTCGACATATCTGGGCGGCTCGGTTGCCGACCAGGCATTGGGCATAGCAGTTGACCAAGCGGGGAATGTTTTCGTCGTGGGACAGAGTCTTTCGCCGGATTTTCCGACAACGGCGGGAGCCTTCCAACCTAATCACCTGGCGCCAAGCGGTGCCGAGGACGCATTTATTGCCAAATTTGCGGTCAGTTCTGTGATTGAGGTGAATCCAGTCTCGCTGGACCTGGGCCAGCAGCTATTGAATCAAACGAGCCAATCACAGGTCGTAGCCATCACGAATAATTCGTCCGCAGACCTAAGTTTCTCGGCACCGCCTTCCATCTCGGGGCCCAACGCTGCGGAATTTACATTGGTATCAGCCTGCGGTGCAACCGTTGCGGCGGATTCGAGCTGCAACGTGGCTCTGAGCTTCACTCCGACAGCATTGGGTGCGGCCTCAGCAACTCTTTCCTTTTTCGACGGCGATCCCAGCAGCCCGCAAACGGTCCCCCTCACAGGGGGTGGCATCGTAGATTTCTCTATTTCCGCCCCAGCTTCCGAAACAGTAACGATGGGAAGCTCAGTGGGCATTCCAGTGACGGTGACGCCGCTCGGGGGATCAACCCAAACTGTCAATTTGGATTGTCAAGGGGCACCGTTGAACTCCACATGTTCGGTCTTGCCCCCAATGGTGACGCTCGATGGAACGCACGCAGCGACTGCGACGGTGACGATGCAAACACAGGCTGGGCTGCTTCCAGGGGCACCGAGCCTTCAGGGCCCGCGCGACCTGAGTTATCGCGTGCTGCTGTGCCTGCTGTGTCTGACCACAATCGGCGCCTTCATGAAGGCTTGGCAGCGACGGTTGCGTCTGGTGTTTGGCGTTGCGCTGATAGCTTGCATGGTCTTCGTCGGTTGTGGCGGAGGCAGTAGCGGCGTTGGTACACCGAAAGGGGTATTCACCCTGGTGATTAGGGGCGGTTCAGGAAGTCAAAGCCACTCGGTGAATGTATCGCTGACGGTTCATTAGAATCACCATCAAGCATAAGGTGCTTCGTCCAGCGCCGATCGCGGCCCGAGTAAGCAGCTCTCCCCGTTGTCTCCTTTGCTCATGCGGCCACCTCGACGAGGAAGTTCGTTTGTGGCAGAGCCGTGCATGCCGGTCCCCCGGCACCATCGATACTGCCACGCCCCACAAAATTCCAAGTGCCTAACGCTATGTAGCATTCTCCACTAGGGGTTAGCGTGATTTTCTCAATGTGCTTTGCGAGTTCCGCCCGCACGTGGGCAAAATAAGCGCGCGTTTACTAGCCATTGACTTGCGGCACGGGCGGCAACAAACTCTGCGCTGGGAGGAGGTGGCGTGAACAAATTTTGCTTGGCCTCATTTCTCTTTTGTGCTCTTCCGCTTGCGGCGCAGGAACCCGTTCGGCCTCCCGTTGCTCAGCCGGAACATCAGGATCCTTCGGGGGAGCCGCAAACGATGCCGCTCTGGGATGGCAAGGCTCCCGGCGCACTCGGCGACGCCACCTCCGACCGGCCAACGCTTATTCTATACGCCGCCTCTTCAGGTCATATGCCAACTGCGGCGGTCATCGTGTTCCCGGGCGGAGGCTATGGATTCCTCGCTACCAATCACGAAGGGCGGCAAATTGCCAATTGGCTGAACGCCATGGGCATCACGGCATTTGTCCTGAAGTATCGGCTGGGCCCTCGCTATCACCATCCTGTAGAACTTGGCGACGCTCAGCGTGCGATTCGCATGGTCCGTTCCCGCGCGAAAGAATTTGGAGTGTTGCCGGATAAGATAGGTGTGATGGGGTTTTCCGCCGGCGGACACCTGGCATCCACGACAGCGACGCATTTTGATTTAGGGAATCCTCAAGCCACGGATCCCATCGATCGCGCCAGTTCTCGACCGGATTTCGCCGTGCTCGCCTACCCCGTGATTTCCTTCACTGCCGAATATACGCACCAAGGCTCGCGAAGAAATCTCATCGGCGAAAATCCCAAGCCGGAGCTTGTCAAGGAACTCTCGAGTGAGCTCAACGTTACTCCGCAAACGCCGCCCACCTTTCTCTTCAGCAGCACCACGGACACCGTGGTGCCTCCCGAAAATAGCGTGGCGTTCTATCTGGCGCTGCGCAAAGCCGGCGTTCCTGCGGAACTCCACATTTTTGAAAACGCGCCGCACGG
>WNGP01002498.1_pt1 | contig 15368 bp, 26 predicted proteins | sample 5407671 | NCBI WGS metagenome assembly WNGP01 (sample SAMN13153381, study PRJNA577476) | soil metagenome | isolation source: 40 cm soil or saprolite under Garry oak tree replicate 2 | place: USA:California | collected 2016-06-15 | reverse complement strand
TGCCAGCCCAGCGGGGACCCGCTGGGCTGCGCTGCTTTATGGCGCCGGTTGGCGTTGCGCCCAATCTTTTTGCGTGAGGCTGGAATAATGGACAGCGTGATTTCCGAGGGTCTTACCTTTGACGACGTGCTGCTTTTGCCGGGCCGATCGTGCGTGCTGCCGACCGAAGTCGACACCACCACGAACTTCGCGCGCAAGCTGAAGGTGAACATCCCGCTGGCTTCTGCGGCCATGGACACGGTCACGGAATCGCGACTGGCCATCGCCATTGCGAGGCAGGGCGGAATCGGGCTGGTACACCGCAACATGCCCATCGACCGGCAGGGCGAAGAAGTCGACCGCGTGAAGCGCTCGGAAAGCGGCATGATCGTCGACCCGGTAACAATTTCGCCGGACATCACACTGCGGCAGGCGCTGGAGATCATGACGAAATACAAGATCTCCGGGCTTCCCGTTACGCGGGGGATGCGGCTGACCGGAATTCTGACCAACCGCGACCTGCGATTCGAGAAAAATCACGCGCAACTGGTCAGTTCGGTGATGACGAAAGAGAATCTCGTGACCGTGCCGGTGGGCACGACGCTGGAAGAAGCCGAACGCATCCTGCAACAGCACCGCATCGAGAAACTCCTGGTAGTCGATCAGGACTTCAACCTGAAGGGCCTGATCACCGTCAAAGACATCCAAAAGAAACTGGAATATCCGCGCGCGGCGAAAGATGAGCACGGCCGATTGCGCGTGGGCGCGGCGGTGGGCGCGACAGGCGATTTTCTCGAGCGGGCCGTGGAAATGTCGAAAGTAAAAGCCGATGTGCTGGCCATCGACACGGCGCACGGCCACTCCGAACGAGTGATGGAAGCCATCAAGGCGATTCGACGACGCTTGCCGGAAATGCAGCTGGTCGCCGGCAACGTGGCCACTTACGAAGGCGCGAAGGAACTAATCTCGCTGGGTATCGATGGGCTGAAAGTGGGCATCGGACCGGGCTCCATCTGCACGACGCGGGTGGTCACCGGGGCGGGAGTGCCGCAACTGACCGCCATCATGGAAGCGGCGAGGGCCGCGAAAGGCACGGAGGTGGCCATCATCGCCGACGGCGGCATCAAGTATTCGGGCGATATTTCGAAAGCGCTCGCGGCGGGAGCATCGTGCGTGATGATCGGCAGCCTTTTTGCCGGTACGGAAGAATCGCCCGGAGAAACCATTCTCTACCAGGGGCGCACGTTCAAGTCTTACAGGGGGATGGGTTCGACCGGCGCGATGGAATCGGGCTCGGATCGCTACGCGCTGGTGCAGGACAGCGAGGAACGCGGCAAGTCCGTGCCTGAGGGCGTCGAAGGACGCGTGCCCTATAAAGGCCAGCTTGGCGCGCTGACGGATCAGCTTGTAGGGGGACTAAGAAGCGGCATGGGCTACGTTGGTGCGGCGACGTTGAAGGAGTTCCAGGAGAAAGGCCGGTTCGTTAGAGTCACCCCGGCGGGATTGCGCGAGAGCCACGTGCATGACGTTATCATCACGAAGGAAGCGCCGAACTATCGGATGGAATAGGGGCATATGGAATAAAGCGTTTGGAAAAGGGACGGATGGAGTAGCGTGCAGAAAAAAACAGAAGGGGCCGATTCTTAGTGGCTGAACTTCAGCCTTGGCGCAACCCGCGCCCTGCTCCGCATTTGCAAGAAATTCAGGATCGCTTGCGGCCGCCACGCGTGCCGGCCTGGCTGCGCGCGTGGTGGCCTGCTTTACTGTGGGCAGGCGTCATCTTCTCGATGTCCACGGACACGTTTTCTTCTGAGCACACCGCATGGGTATTCGAGCCCATCCTGCGCTGGATGATTCCCTCACTCACCGCAGATCAGTTTGAAACCGTCCATCACGTGATCCGCAAGTGCGCGCATTTCTCGGAATATTTTGTGTTTTGCCTGCTGCTCTATCGCGGCGTGCGCGGTGACCGCAAAGGCTGGCGCTGGATGTGGGGCTTCGCGGCACTCTTCTGCGCCGCGGGATATTCGGTGCTGGATGAAATTCACCAGGCCTTCGTAGCCAGCCGCACGGCTTCAGCTTACGATTCCCTGCTCGATTCGATCGGCGCTCTCGCGGCCTTCGGCGCGCTGTGGGCGTGGTTCCACTGGCGGCGATCCGCAGGTGAAGAGAAAATCGGAGCAAGCAAAGCTGCTTCTGCCTGACGTTCCATTCGGCGGCGAGCAATTCACAAAAGATCTGCGACAAAAAGCCCGTCCCGGTTTGCTGGAACGGGCTAAGGAACGATTGGTTGAGAACAGACGCCTAACTCTTTACTTCAGCGGTTTCTTCCTTCTTCGGCTTTTCTTTCTTTTCCTTGAGCTTAAATTCGTAGCCGATGAGCTCGAGGATGGCTACCTTGGCGTTGTCGCCGACGCGGTTGCCGGCATGAATGATACGGGTGTAGCCGCCGGCGCGGTCCGAGAATTTCGGCGCGATCTCGCTGAATAGCTTCTGAGTGACGGCAGGCAGCATGATGTAAGAAGCTGCCTGGCGGCGCGATTGCAGCGTGTCGCGTTTGCCGAGGGTGATCATTTTCTCCGCCACCGGGCGCGCGGCTTTGGCGCGCGTCAGCGTGGTAGTGATGCGCCCGTGTTCGAATAGATTGGTGACCAGGCTACGCAGCACCGCGCGGCGGTGGGCCGGCTGCTTTCCGAGTTTTGAACCTGAGTTGAGATGTCGCATCGCTTATGTTGTCCCTTACAGCCCAATATTCTCTTCTGAAGCGGGTGCGGCGGTTTGGCTGGGGAGCGGCGGCCAGATAATGCGGCCATGCTCGTCGAACTTCATGCCCAACGCGAGGCCCATCTTCACCAGTATATCTTTGATCTCGTTGAGCGATTTGCGGCCGAAGTTCTTAGTTTTCAGCATTTCATTTTCGCTCTTCTGGACGAGCTCGCGAATGGTCTGGATATTGGCGTTCTTCAGGCAGTTGTAGGAACGAACGGAAAGCTCGAGCTCTTCAACGGAACGGTCCAGGTGCTCGAGACGCGGATCGTGCGCGATGTCCTGCGGCGTTTCGACGGTCTCAACCGGCTCTTCAAAGTTGATGAAGATGCTCATGTGGTCCTTGACCAGCTTGGCGGCGAGGCCGATGGAGTCCTGCGGCGTGATCGCGCCGTTGGTCCACACTTCGATCATCAGCTTTTCGTAGTCGGTCATCTGGCCGAGGCGGGCAGCTTCGACGGAGTAGTTGACCTTGCGCACGGGCGAGTGAACACTGTCGACCGGGATGTATCCGATGGGCAGGTCTTCGTCGTAGTTGCGGTCGGCAGCCACGTAACCGCGGCCATTCTTGGCGCGCATCTCGATCTGGAGCTTGCCGCCTTCGCTGACCGTCGCAATGTACACGCTCTTATCGAGGACGGCGAAGTCCGCGTCTTCCTCGATTTGCGCCGAGGTGACCGGACCGGCCTGCTCGACGTTGACGTAAATCGTCTTCGGCAGGTCAGTGTTGAGCTTGATGGGCACCTGCTTCAGGTTGAGGATGATGTCCGTGGCATCCTCGACCACGCCGGGGATCGAAGAAAATTCGTGCAGCACGCCTTCGATCTTCACGGCGGTGATGGCCGCGCCTTCGATCGAGCTGAGCAGCGCGCGACGCAACGCGTTTCCTACGGTCGTACCCCAGCCGCGCTCAAAAGGCTGCGCGGAAAACCGCCCGTACTTCTCGGTGAGCGATTCCAGCTCGGACGCAAGACGCTTCGGCTTCTGAAAACCCTTCCACATCGTGTTCCTTCCTTCCGTCCGACCAGGTCGGACTAACACCAAATACCATGCCCGGTCCGCCGGGCTCGCTGGCGCAGGCAGCGCCATTGAGAATCTTACTTCGAGTACAGTTCGACGATGAGCTGCTCATTGATCGGCGGCGTCTGCACGTCATCGCGCTTCGGCATCGCCACGACCTTGGCCTTGAACTGTTCGCGCTCCTGTTCGAGCCAGGGCACCGCGTTCTGGCTCTGCGCGACGTTGCGGGCTTCCAGCACCATGGCATTCTGGTGCATTTTTTCCTTGATAGCCACCTCCTCGCCGACGTTGACGAGATAGGAAGGGATGTTGACCTTCTTCCCGTTTATGCGTACGTGGCCGTGCAGCACGAGCTGCCGCGCCTGCGAACGCGAGGACGCCAGACCCGCGCGCCAAACGACGTTATCCAGACGGCGCTCGAGCATGATGATAAGGTTCTCGCCGGTCGGGCCCTTGGCGCGCGCGGCCTTTTCAAAGTAATTGCGGAATTGCCGCTCCAGTAGCCCGTAAGTGCGCTTGACCTTCTGTTTCTCGCGCAATTGCAGGCCGTATCCGGCGACCTTCGGGCGCCGTGACTGCCCATGCTGCCCCGGCACGAAGTTGCGCTTCTCAATTGCGCACTTCTCCGTAAAGCAACGCAGGCCTTTCAAAAACAGCTTCTGCCCTTCCCGGCGGCACAGGCGGCAGACTGCATCTCGGTGTCTTGCCAACTTCTATTCTCCCTTCCCAAAACTCTCTGAATCTTTTCTGTTCGGCATAAATATCAAACGCGGCGGCGCTTGGGCGGACGGCAGCCGTTGTGCGGAATCGGCGTAACGTCGCGGATCAACACGATGTGGAGTCCGGCGGCGGCCAGCGCGCGCACGGCAGACTCACGTCCGGAGCCGGGACCCTTCACGCGGACTTCCACGCTCTTCATTCCGTACTGGTCACGCGCCACGCCCGCGGCGGCCAGCGAGGCCTGCTGCGCGGCGTACGGCGTGCCCTTGCGCGATCCCTTGAAGCCGATGGCGCCCGCAGAGGACCAGCACACGACACGGCCATCCGTGTCGGTAATGGAGATCTGCGTGTTGTTGAACGACGCGGCGACGTACACCACACCGTGCGGAATGATGCGGCGCTCGCGCTTCTTCTTGAATTCTTTCTTGCGCTTCGCTGCCGCTGCCGGTTTTCCCGGGGTTACTGCCGCGTCCGGCGCTGCATTCTTTTGTTGCTCTTTTGCCACGATTCACTCCATTTCTTCCGATGGCGAATCTGAAAAACTTGCCAGGAAGAGGCGCAGCATGCTGCGCCCCTCTAAGCAAACCTGTTAGCCCTTCTTGCCGAGAACCTTCTTCTTGGCCGCGACCGCGCCGCGCCGCGGACCCTTGCGGGTGCGCGCGTTGGTGTGCGTTCGCTGGCCGCGCACCGGCAGGTTCCGGCGGTGCCGGATCCCGCGGTAGGCCTGAATTTCGATCAACCGGCGGATGTTCATCTGAATCTCCTTGCGGAGATCGCCTTCCACGCGGCCTTCTTTTTCGATTTCCTGGCGAAGATGATTGATTTCATCTTCGGTCAGGTCGCGAATCTTCTTCGTGTGATCGACGCCCGCCTTTTCCGCGAGCTTCTTGGCGCGCTCCTGCCCGATGCCGTAGATCGAGGTCAGCCCGACCCAAAGGCGCTTCTGCGGCGGAAGATCTACACCTGCGATACGTGCCATACCATTCTCCTAACGAGGGGCTTTACCCCTGGCGCTGCTTGTGTTTTGGGTTGACGCAAATCACCCGCACCACGCCGCGCCGGTGGATCACCTTGCACTTGTCACAAATCTTTTTTACCGATGCCCGTACTTTCATGCTGCTCCTCATGCTGGCAGTCAAGCGGCTCGCCTCGGAAGGCCGCCCTACAAGACTTGTGGCGCTACTTGTAGCGGTACACAATCCGGCCGCGCGTCAAATCGTAAGGTGAGAGCTCCACCGCAACTTTGTCTCCCGCAAGAATCCGGATGAAATTCTTGCGCATCTTGCCGGAAACGTGCGCCAGAACCTGGTGCTTATTTTCCAGCTCAACGCGGAACATCGCATTGGGCAGCGGCTCGATCACCGTCGCCATGACTTCAATGGCGTCCTCCTTGGAGTTTCCGGAGTCGCCTTTCTTCTTTTCCTCGCGAATCGGTCTTGCCATAGTCTCCCGTGTTCCAACCGGCCGGTCTAAGGACCGGCCACCTACATCTCCTACCACGACGGCCCGGTCATCTCTTTCGGCCGCGTCAGAATCCACGGCCCGTTGGCGGTAACCGCCACGGTGTGCTCGAAGTGCGCCGAGGGGCTGCCGTCCGCTGTTTCCGCCACCCACTCGTCTCGCATGCGAACTTCCGGACTGCCGGCGTTCACCATCGGCTCGACGGCGATGACCATGCCCTCTTGCAGACGCGCGCCGCGTCCCTCGTCACCGTAGTTCGGCAGGTTGGGCTCGTCGTGCATCTTCGTCCCGATCCCGTGCCCCACGAACTCGCGCACCACCGAGAAACCGTTCTGCTCGACCCAGCTCTGCACGGCGTGGCCGACATCGCCGAGCCGGTTGCCCGCGCGCATCTTGTCGATCGCGCGATCCAGCGATTCCCGGGTCACATTCAGCAGCTTCCGCACTTCCGGCTGAATCTGCCCAACCGGGACAGTGACCGCCGAATCCGCGTAGTAGCCGTCCACTTCCATCCCGAAATCGATCGACACGATGTCGCCTTCGCGCAACTTCCGCTTTGGCGACGGAATCCCGTGAACGATCTCGCTGTTCACCGACGTGCACAGCACGCAGGGATAACCTCGATATCCCTTGAACGCCGCCTTGCCCGGTCTCCCGGCGATTTTTTCCTCGGCAAGCTTCTCGAGGTCCATCGTCGATATTCCCGGCTTTACCGCACTTCGCAGCGCCGTCAAAATCTCGTGCACGAAAAGTCCGGCGCGGTGCATCTTTTCCAGCTCTTCCGCGCTTCGCAGATGAATCGCCATCAATCTTTTTCCGGGGCCCTATCCGGGCCCGCTTCCGCGGAATTTATCGCGCCCCGCGCACGCTCTGCACGCTTTGCAACACCTGGCGCCCGACTTCTTCCACGCTCTTCGCTGCGTCGATGACGTGCAGCAAACCCAGTCGCCCGTAATAAGCCGCCAGCGGGGCCGTCTGCTTCTCATACGCCTGCAGACGAGGGCCGATGACTTCTTCGCGATCGTCCGGCCGCTGTATCAGCTCGCCGCCGTCGGCGTCGCAAATTCCTTCGACCTTGGGCGGGAGCTCGTAAATATTGTAAATCTCGCCCCCCACTTTGCAGGTCCTTCGCCCGGTCAACCTTCGCATCAGAATCGAAGGATCGATGGCCAAGTGAATCACGAACGGCCGCTTGTAACCGTGATGCTTTAACAACTCGCCCAGGTATTTCGCCTGGGCCGCCGTTCGCGGAAACCCGTCAAACACAAAACCATGCGAACAATCGGGCCGCTCGATGCGCTCCCTGATCATTTGCAGCACCAGGGAATCCGGAACCAGATCGCCGCGCTCCATGATGGGCTTGGCGGCCTTCCCGAGCGGTGTGCCTTTGCTGACATGCTCGCGAAGCATGTCACCCGTCGAAAGATGCGGCACACCATACTTCTTTGCCAATTCCTTTGCCTGCGTGCCTTTCCCTGCGCCCGGAGGCCCAAGAAAAATCACTGCGCGGTCTAACTTGTCGGGGTGCCGTGTATCCGCAGCCACCCTGCTTTTCTCCATCACCGCCGGCCGCGCAACCGGCCCTTCCGCGCAAACCCTTCGTAGTTCCGCATGACCAGTTGTGCTTCCAACTGCTGAACCGTATCCATGGCCACGCCCACCACGATCAAGAGCGACGTTCCCCCGAAATAAAACTGCACGCCCAAGCCCTTCAGAAACCATACTGGAAAGTGCCGGTCAAACCACGACCCGATTCCCCATCCCAGATGGTCGAGGTGAATGCCGGCGATCATCCACTCCGGAAGCAGGCAGACGAGCGCCAGGTACACCGCACCGATGAACGTCAACCTCTTTAAGATCTTGCTGACATGCTCGGAAGTGGTACGGCCGGGCCGGATGCCCGGAATGAACCCGCCGTTTTTCCGCATGTTGTCCGCAAGTTCCGTCGGATTGAAGACGATGCCGACATAAAAGAACGCGAACACCAAAATCAGCGTCACATAAATCAAGGTGTACAGCGGCTCGCCCCACTTGAGAGCGGCGGCAATATTTGCGACGAAAGGCCAGCGAGTTCCAAATATCAGCGCAGCGGTGGCTGGAAAAGCCAGCAGCGAACTCGCAAAAATCGGCGGAATGACGCCGCCGGAGTTCACGCGCAGCGGGAGGTAAGATGATTGCCCACCCATGACCCGGCGTCCCACAACGCGCTTGGCATACTGCACGGGAATGCGGCGCTGCCCGCCTTCCACGAATACGATGAAAGCGACAACCGCGATCATCAGCGCGATCAGCAGGATCAGCACAAGCGGCGTAAAGGGCCCCCAGGCCTCCGTTTTGGCCTTTTCATATAAGTCCACAACCGCGCGAGGAAGTCCTACCACGATACCGACAAAGATGATCAGCGACATCCCGTTGCCGATGCCGCGCTCGCTGATCTGCTCGCCGAGCCACATGATGAACGCCGAACCCGTCGTCAGCGTGAGAATGGTCATCAGCGTAAAGCCAAACCCCGGGTGATAGACCATGGACTGCCCGCCTGGGCCAGCGGCGGCCTGCAGAGTCTGCGCGATGGTGAAAGACTGAATGATGCTCAAGACGATGGTCAGGTAGCGCGTATATTGCGTAATCTTGCGCCGGCCGAGCTCGCCTTCTTTCTGCAGACGCTCGAGATACGGAAAAACCACAGTCATCAACTGCAGGATGATCGACGAGGTGATGTACGGCATGATGCCAAGCGCGAAAATCGTGAGGCGGCGGAAGTTGCCGCCGCTGAAGAGGTCGAAAATGCCCAGCACCGAACCGGCCGACTGGGTGAAGAGCTGCTCCAGCACCGCGGTGTTGATTCCCGGCGTGGGAATGTGCGCACCAATGCGGTACACCGCCAGCAGTGCCAGGGTGAATAACACGCGGTTCCGCAAGTCTTCGATGCGGAACATATTCTTCACGGCTTCGACGAATCGGTTCATGCCTGTTTCCTGCGATCCCTCTTTACGCTACAACCTCAAACGTGCCACCAGCCTTGGTAATTTTTTCCTTTGCCGACGCGCTGAACGCCTGCGCATGAATCGCCAGCTTGGTCGTCAGCTCGCCGTCGCCAAGGACCTTGATCGGGTCGGTGGCGCGGCGCACAAAACCGTGCGCGCGGAGCAACTCGGGGGTAACCGTCTCGCCAGCCGGAAAAACGTTCAATTCCGCCAGGTTCACGACCGAGTAGGTCACGCCAAAGGGATTGTGAAAGCCGCGCTTCGGCATGCGCCGGTGCAGCGGCATCTGTCCGCCTTCAAAGCCGCGGCGGCGTGAATAGCCACGGCGCGACTTCTGTCCCTTGTTGCCGGCGCCCGCCGTCTTGCCGAGCTTTGAACCCATGCCGCGGCCGACGCGAACTTTCTTCTTGCGCGAGCCCGCGGGAGGCCGCAAGTTCGAGAGCGTGAAGGAGCGGCGCGCTTTCGACGCCGGCTTGTGCTGACCGCGCTTACGGGTCCCTCTCGGGCCGCTTGAACTTTTTCTCGCCATCGCTTTAGTCCACCACTTCCACGAGGTGCCGCACCTTGTGGATCATGCCGCGCACCGACGGCGTGTCCTGGCGCTCGACCACCTGATGCATTCTCCGCAAGCCCAGGCCGCGGATGGTTTGACGCATATCATCGGTGCAGCTGATAAAGCTGACCACCCACTTGATCTTCACCGTGCCGCCGGACTTCTTGCCGTCGTGCTCGGTCCGGTTATAGGGCTTGACGGGAGTTTTTACGCCCGCCACTTTTTTGCCGGCCATTAGTCGCCCTCACTCGTCGCGGCTTTTTCCTTGGGTGGCTTGCCACTGATTTCTTCCACGGTCTTCGAGCGCGTTTCCGCCACGTGCGCTATATCCTTCAAGCCGAGGAGCGCCGCGAACGTAGCTTTTACGACGTTGTGCGGATTCGACGTACCGATCGATTTCGTCAGCACGTTGTGAATCCCCGCCACTTGCATCACCTTGCGCACCGGGCCGCCGGCGATAACGCCCGTGCCTTCCGACGCGGGCTTGAGCAGCACTTGCGCCGAGCCGTAACGTCCCAAAACCTGGTGCGGAATCGTCGTACCCTTCAGGTTCAGCTTGATCAGATTTTTTTTCGCCTGCTCGATGCCCTTCTTGATGGCCATGGGCACTTCGCGCGCCTTGCCCATGCCGAATCCCGCATGACCGTGGCTGTCGCCGACGACCACCAAAGCGGAGAAACTGAGGTTCTTGCCGCCCTTCACGACCTTGGTGACGCGGTTGATGGCGATCACGTCATCCTTCAGCTCCGAAGGATTCACTTCCAGGAGCCGGCGTACCGCTAGACTGTCTCGCAAAATTTGCTTCGACATAGGCTTAGAACTGTAACCCCGCTTCCCGCGCCGCATCCGCGAGCGCCTTGACGCGGCCGTGATACTTGTATCCGCCGCGGTCGAACACGACCTTTTTTACGCCGGCAGCCTTGGCGCGGTCGGCAACGATTTTGCCGATCACTTTTGCCGCCGCGATGTTACCCCCGCCCTTCAAATTCTTTTTCGTTTCGCCGTCCACCGAACTGGCGGAAACCAGCGTCTTGCCGGAACGGTCATCGATCACTTGCGCGTAAATGTGTCCCAGCGAACGGTACACGCTCAGGCGCGGGCGCTCGGGAGTGCCCTCGACCCTGGTGCGCACCCGCGCGTGGACACGCTGACGGTGCAAATCCCGCGAAAGCCTGCGAACTCGTGTTGACGCCACTGTTTCATCTCCTCAAAATCGGCGGCCGCGAAGCGGCCCATGCTACTCTTGGCCCCGCACAAGCCGGAGCCAACCAATGCTCTACGCGGCGCCGGCCTTTGCTCCCGCCTTGCCGGCCTTCTTCTTCAGCCGCTCACCGGTGATGCGCACGCCCTTCTGCTTGTAGGGGTCGGGCGGACGCAGCGAGCGCATATCCGCGGCAACCTGGCCGACCTGGCCTTTGTCCGCGCCGCTCACGACGATGTGTGTCTGCTTTTCCACGGCGACCTGAATGCCTTCCGGAATCGGAAATTCAATCGGGTGCGACTTGCCGAGCGCGAAGGAAACCATTTTGCCCTTCAACTCGGCGCGGTAGCCGACGCCCACGATGTCGAGCTCTTTCTTGAAACCGGAGGTCACGCCGTGGACGGCGTTGGCAACCAGCGCGCGCGCGAGGCCGTGAAGGGCGCGGTGCTCTTCGGTCGCGCGAAGGGCGGTCAGCACGCCGTCCTTCTGTTCAAAGCTGATGCCCTGCGGGATTGCGAAGGAGAGCTTGCCCTTCGGCCCCTGCACATCGATCTTGCCGGGCTGCATGGCGATCTTAACGCCTGCCGGCACTGGAATTGGTTTGCGTCCGATTCGTGACATCTTCTCTATTTTCCTTGACTAGAAATACCGGCTACCAGACTTCGCAAAGGATCTCGCCGCCAATTTTGGCCTTGCGCGCCGCGCGGCCGCTCATCAGCCCTCTCGGCGTGGTCATGATACTGATGCCCAGCCCGCCCACGACGGGACGAATATCGGCCGAGCCGAGATAGGAACGCGCGCCCGGGCGCGAAATGCGCTTCAGGCCGGTGATCACGCTGCGGCGGTCCGGAGTGTACTTCAGGAAAACGCGCAGCATTTTGCGCGTCTTATTCTCGTCCACCAGCTTGTAGGTCGAGATATAACCCTCATCCTTCAAAATGCGCGCGATCTCGGTCTTGAGCTTCGAGACCGGAACATCGACGCGCTGGTGCTTGGCGGCCGCCGCGTTGCGGAGGCGGGTCAGAAAATCGGCTATTGGGTCCGTCTGCATATTTCTCCTAATGGGCTCCTACCAGCTGGCTTTCACGACGCCGGGGATTTCTCCCTTCAGCGCCATACCGCGAAAACAGATTCTGCACATCTGGAACTTGCGGATATACCCGCGCGCGCGGCCGCAGCAGCGGCAGCGGTTGCGTATCCGCACCTTGAATTTCGGTTTCTTGAGGGACTTGGCGATTTTTGCTGTGCGTGCCATTTATTGTGCCACCCCTTTTTCGCGAAACGGAAACCCCAGCCCTTTGAGCAGCTCGCGGCCCTGCTCATCGTTCCTCGCGCTGGTCGTCATGGTGATGTTCATGCCCTTGATCTTGTCTACGCGCGTGTAATCGATCTCCGGAAACACCAGCTGGTCTTTCAGACCCAGCGTGTAATTCCCGCGGCCGTCAAAGGAATTCTGGGGCAAACCCCGGAAGTCGCGCACGCGCGGGAGCACCACGTTGCACAGGCGATCGAGAAATTCGTACATCAGGTCGCCGCGGAGAGTCACCGCGCAGCCGATGGGCATGCCCTTGCGAATTTTGAAATTCGCGATGGACTTCTTCGCCCGGGTGATCACGGCCTTCTGCCCGGTGATCTGGCCAAGCTCCACTGCCGCGGTGTCCAGGAGCTTCGCGTTCTGGCTTGCTTCGCCGAGACCGATGTTGACCGTGATTTTCTGCAGCTTCGGCACGGCCATCCTGTTCTTCCAGCCAAAGCGCTTCATCAGCGCGGGCACCGTCTCACTCCGGTATTTTTCCTGCAATCGGCTCTTCATCGCCTTCTTCTACCTGGTCCTTTACTTGTCCAGCGTCGTGTTGCAATGCCGGCAACTGCGCACTTTCGTGCCGTCCGGCAGCACGGTGTGGCCAATCCGGGTGTGCTTGCCGCAGCTTCCGCAGACGACCATCACGTTCGAGACGTTGATCCCGGCTTCTTTCTCGACGATCCCGCCCTTGATGTTCTTCGAAGGGTTGGGACGCGTGTGCCGCTTGATGATGCCGACGTGCTCGACCACCACGGTGTTCTTCTTCGCGTTGATCGAAAGCACGCGCCCGCTCTTGCCGACGTCTTTCCCGGCAATCACCTTGACGTTATCGCCCTTGCGAACCTGGATGGTGTGTCGCTCGGCTCTTTCGTGTCTGAGAGTCATGGCCTACCAAACCTCCGGAGCCAGTGAAACAATCTTCGTGAATTTCTTCTCGCGCAACTCGCGCGCCACCGGGCCGAACACGCGTGTCCCGACGGGCTCGCCCGCATCGTTGATCAGCACCGCGGCGTTATCGTCGAACCGGATGTATGTGCCATCCTTGCGCCGCCGTTCTTTCCGCATCCGTACCACCACCGCTTTAACAACCGTTCCCTTTTTGACCTGGCTTTCCGGTGTTGCTTCCTTTACCGCGGCAGTGATGACGTCGCCGAGGCCCGCCTGCAATCCCGCGTCGCCGCCCACCGGCATAATGCAGGTCAGCTTGCGCGCGCCGGAATTGTCGGCCACCGTCAGCCAGGTTCGCATCTGAATCATTGGTCTGCTCCCCTGTCTCTCTTACGAAGCCGACGCGTTCCGCGTCAGCACTTCCTTCAACCGCCAGCGCTTCAACTTCGAAAGCGGCCGCGAGGCCACGATGCGCACCGTGTCGCCGGCTTTCGCCTGGCGATTTTCGTCGTGCGCGTAGAATTTTTTCGAGATGCGCACCACGCGGCGGTACTTGGGGTGCTGCACGAGCCGCTGCACCTCAACCACAATGGTCTTTTCCATCTTCGCGCTGGTCACTTTGCCGGTGAGAATGGTGCGCTCGCCGCGCTCGGCGACCGGGGCGCTTTGTGTTTCAGTTGTCATTACACCTTCCCTGCTTTCCGTTCTTGCGCGCGAACGAGTGTTTTCACCCGCGCCAGATCTTTTTTCGCTTCACGGAGCCGCTTCAGCGCTTCCGCTTGCCCCGTCGAAAGCTGGAAGCGCAGCCGGAAAATCATCTCCGTCAAGTCCTTCTCCTGCGCCAGCAATTCGTCCACGCCCGCTTCGCGGATCTTCTCAATACGCCGCGGCATGGTTAAAACCCTCCTGCGCGGGAGACGAATTTCGTGGGAATCGGCAGCTTGTGCGCTGCCAGCCCCATGGCTTCCTTGGCTGTCGCTTCGTCCACTCCCGCCATCTCAAACATGATGCGTCCCGGCTTCACCACCGCCACCCACTTCTCCGGCGCGCCTTTGCCCTTGCCCATGCGCGTTTCGGCCGGCTTCTTGGTAAACGGCTTGTCCGGGAAAATCCGGATCCATAATTTCCCGCCGCGCTTGATGAACCGCGTGATCGCCACGCGCGACGCTTCGATCTGCCGGTCGGTGATCCACGCGCATTCCATGGCTTTCAATCCGTACTCGCCGAACGCCAAATCTCCGCCGCGCCAGGCCTTGCCGTTACGGCGGCCGCGCATCTGCTTTCTGTACTTCACTTTCTTCGGCATCAACATCGCTGTGTTCTCGCTTCCTTGATCTCGTTTACCGCTTCCCGGTTACAGCCAAACTCGCTGCTTTTTCCGCTTACGCCACGGCGGCGGTTTCGCGTTCCTTCTGAATCTTGGAGGCCTTCTTGGGCACGTTTTCGCCCTGGTAGACCCAGCACTTCACGCCAATCACCCCGTAAGTGGTGTTGGCTTCCGCGGTGCCGAAATCGATGTCCGCGCGCAGCGTCTGCAGCGGCAGCCGCCCCTGCAGGTACCATTCCTTGCGCGCGATTTCCGCGCCGTTCAGCCGGCCTGCCACGCGCACTTTGATGCCTTTGCAGCCGAAGCGCAGCGCCGAATCCACCGCTTTGCGCATCGCGCGGCGGAAGGCCACGCGCTTTTCTAGCTGCAGAGCGATCGACTCCGCCACCAGCTGCGCATCCAGCTCCGGACGGTGCACTTCCTGAATGTCGATGTGCACTTCCCGCTTGGTGCGCTTCTGCACTTCCTGCTTGAGCTTGTCGATCTCCGCGCCCTTGCGCCCGATGATGATGCCCGGCCGCGCGGTGTAAATGCGCACGACCAGCTTGTTCGCCGCACGCTCGATGTCGATCGAGCTGATGCCCGCGCTCTTCAGCTTTTCCTTCAGCTCCTTGCGGAGCTTGACGTCTTCGTGAAGAAGATCGGCGTAGTCCTTGTCGGCATACCACCGCGACTTCCACGGTTTGTTGTAGCCCAGCCGGAATCCGTACGGGTGCGTCTTCTGTCCCATGATTCTCCTTACTTCTTGCCCTTTTTCGGCGGCGCCTGCTTGCCGGTCAAAGCCTTGCGAACGCGGCGCGCCGTGCCACGCACGCCCTTTTGCGCCTCGGCTTCTGCCTGAATGGCCGCAACGCGTTCCGCCGCCGCCACGTGATGCTCTGCCACGCCCACCCATAGGTGTGCTGTGCGCTTCTGGTAGCGGAACGCGCGGCCCATCGGTGCGGGGCGCAGCCGCTTCCAGCGCGGCCCTTCGTTCACGAAGCAGTTCGAAACATATAACTGGTCCACATCCAGTGGCGCTCCAGCGTCATCGGCCTTGCGCTCAGCGTTGGCGATGGCGCTGCGCAGCACCTTTTCAATGTGCTTGGCAGCGCGCTTCGGCGTGTATTTCAGCGTTTGCAACGCGTCCTGGGCCTTCTGTCCGCGGATCAGATCCATCACCAGCC
>WNGP01007718.1_pt1 | contig 15376 bp, 17 predicted proteins | sample 5407671 | NCBI WGS metagenome assembly WNGP01 (sample SAMN13153381, study PRJNA577476) | soil metagenome | isolation source: 40 cm soil or saprolite under Garry oak tree replicate 2 | place: USA:California | collected 2016-06-15 | reverse complement strand
CGACGACGAGGGGAGCCTGGAGGGCCTGAAGAAGGCCCTGGACAAGGAGCGGAAGCTCCGGGCGACCGCCGAGAAGAAGATCAAGATCCTCGGCAAGAACGCCACCGGAGCTAAGCCCCCCGTCGACGATAAGAAGACGGACGCCAGCGACGACAAGAAGACCGACTCGGGTGGAGCAGACACAGCCTCCCAGGCCAAGCTGGACCGGCTATCCGAGGCCTTCCGCATGTCGACGCTACAGAAGCTGGTGGCCGACAACTCCGCCAACTTCCAGGACCCCAGCGACGTCTATCGGTTCCTGGAGACTGACCTCTTCGAGTTCGCCCAGGACGACGACGATCCCTCCCAGGTGGTGTGGAATGAGTCCGAGATCAAGACGGCGGTGAAGGCGCTCGCCAAGGAGCGACCCTATCTACTGAAGCCCAGTGGCGACGGATCTGGCGGGACCAAGAAGACGCCGACCAGCGGTCCGAAGTTCGCTGGGGCAGGATCCGGCAAGCAGACCGGCGGCGCCAGCCGGACCGAGCTTGCCAGAAGGTTTCCCGCACTGCGCACCGCAGTCCGGGCGAGTGGCACCGACAAGAAAGATTGAGGTGAAACATGGCAGATCCCCGGTACGACAAGGTCAATCCGGACGTCGGGCTCTTCCGAGCGCCGCTCGCTGCGGACCTGAGTGGGGTTAGCGCCAGTGGATCGTACGGCCCCGTGGCGGTCTCACTGAACGCCAGCGGCCAGGTGGTCATCGGCACCGGCGGCCAGTCGGGCTTCATCGGCGTGCTGGTGAAGAACCTGCCGGCATACCCCCGACTCGGCAACATCCCGGGTGTGGTGAACGCCGCGGTCCCCATGGGCGGCAAGGCGGGCAACATCGTCGACGTGATGACTTCGGGGGAGATCACCAACCCCGGCGCCAGCTACGTGGCGGGTCAGGCCTACTACGCGGCATCCGACGGTGTCCTGACGACCAACCCGGCCGACGGCCCTCAGGTGGGCTTCACGGTCGGTCTCGACCGACTCGTGGTCCGAGTCGACATCGGTGGATCCGCCGGCGCCGGTGCTCTGGGTCTGACCGCGAGTGGCACCGCCCAAGCGGCCACCACCGAGACTCCGCTGCTGTCCATGAACTTGGACGCGAACGAGGTTCCTGCTGGTTCGGTGTACGAGTTCAAGTTCTTCGGAGTGATCACCCTGGATGGTACCCACACCGATGTCTTCAACGTCCGGCTGGGCGGTATCGCCGGCACCTCTATCGCCGCCAGCACCGCCTCGGCATTCAGCGCGGTGACGGCGGTCCCGTTCGAGGTTGAAGCCACGGTGAACTTCCACAGTCCGACGAAGGCCGTGGCTGTTGGTCGGGTCACTATCCAGGGGGCCACCGGCAGTCCTGTACTGTTCGGTTCGGCCGCTGAGGTCACGGTCGACACCACCACCGCCAAGACTCTGGCGGTCGACGTGTTGGCGAACGGCGCCGGCAACTCCATCACCGTGCTCGGCGGCTCCGCCAAGCGCGCGGCCTGAGAGATCTGAGAGGAGGAACTTACTATGCCACAGGACATGCTCTACGGCGAGACACCGGTTGTGTACTCCAATCCGGTCACCCGCAAGAACATCTTCGCTCGGATGCTCGAGGGCGAGGACCTCAAGGACATGGCTGTCCGGGGTTTCGACGAAGGCACCCTGGAGCGCGGCGACGTGCTCGTCCAGGCGGCCGACGGCTCGGACATCAACGAGATCTGGGACGAGATCCAGGTCATCCTGGAGACCTGGAACCAGCAGCGAGAGCGGCTCATTGACTACCTGACCTTCCCGGTCGACGAGCTGGTCAGCTACGTCGGTGTTCCCACCGAGGTCGACTTCGAGGAGGCCTCGGAGTACGGCAAGCCGGTCGGCATCCGCGGCGGGAACTACTACTACCGCGGGTACGACTTCAAGTTCTACGACCTGGCCATCCGGTACACCTGGATGTTCCTGGCCGAGGCGAGTCGCGCTCAGATCGACAACTACACCAACATGGCACTGGAGGCGGACAACCGGCTGACCTTCAAGAAAGTCATGTCGACCGTGTTCAACAGCGCCAACGGCGTGGGCATCGCCGACCGGAACATCCCAACGACCGTGTACAAGTTCTACAACGGCGACGGCGAAGTTCCTCCGGCGTACAAGAACATCACGTTCACCGGGTCCCACACCCACTTCTACACCTCGTACGGCCTGCCGTCCCAGGTGCAGAACACGGCGCTGCAGCCGGCCACGATCGACGACATCGAGACCGACTTCTACAACCACGGGTACACCCTGCAGAATGGGTACGACCTGGTGCTCTGGGTCAACCGCCAGGAGGGCCTGAAGATTCGGGCCTTCAAGGTGGCCAACGGCGCCCGGTACGACTACATCCCCTCCGCTGGGACCGGCGGCGGTGTCTATCAGCCTCAGTCGCTCGGCATCGTCGGTCGTCCCGACGGCACCCCGGTCGACGGCGAGATCGGCACCTACGGTCCGTTCCACATCATCGAGGAGCCGTACATCCCGGCCGGCTACGTGTGCGCACTGGTCTCGGGTGGCGCCCTCAACATCAACAACCCGGTCGGCATGCGGCAGCACAGCAACCCGGCCTACCAGGGCCTCATGCTGATTCCCGGGGTGAACGGATCGTATCCGCTCACCGAGGCGCACTACCGCCGCGGCTTCGGCACCGGCGTCCGGCAGCGCGGCGGCGGTCTGGTCGTCCAGCTGGTGAACTCAACCACAACCACTTACACGGTTCCCACCGCGTACAACTCGTGACCATCCGCCGGTGTGGGGCCTAGGTCATATAGTGGGCCGCCCCACACGGCTAGGATCGAAGGAAGGAGGAGAACATGGCGACAGACCAGGAGCTGGAGGGCCCGGAGCTCTACGACTCCAACAACGAGCGTATCGTGGTGTTTCGCAACGGCGAGACCGGCACGTTCTTCAGCAACCACCCGGAGTATTCGTTCCGGCTACAGCTGAAGGAGCAGGCCGACGCCGAGAAGGCTCAGGCGGCGGAGGTCGCCTCCGGGGTGGAGGAGCTCATCGAGGACGAACCGATCGTCGAAGACGACGGCGACTCAGTGGTGAGTTACGAAGAGATGACCACCGCGGCGCTTGGCGCTGAAGCGACACGTCGTGAACTCGACGTGCCCCGGCCGGTCAAGCGCTCGACGCTGATCAGGATGTTGCAGGCAGACGACGCGGCGAAGAAGGAGTAGATCATGATGTCGCCGGCGGATCAGGTCCGCATGCAGGTCGGTGAGATGATTCCGGCGGGCGGAACCGCCGACGACACCATGTTCACCGACGATCAGATCCAGTCTTTCCTGACTCTGAACAATCAGCTGATTAACCGAGCCACCGCCATGGCCTGGCGGAGTAAGGGCGCCGAGCTGGCCGGTTTGGTAGACGTCCAGGAGGGCAACTCCTCCCGGAAGATGAGTCAGGCCCACGAGCAGGCCATGGCCATGGCCAGATACTGGGCCTCAGTGCCTGAGAATCCGGTGGTCATCGGGCAGACTCGCATCGGCACCAACCGGAGGTCGATGCCCTGGTGAGTGCATCATCCAACGCTCTGGAGCTGAAGCTGAGGCGCCGGGTTCTCGACGCCTACATAGCCGCCGATCCGGTGACAGTCTCGCTGGTCAGATACCCCCGTGTGGACGACGGCGCGGGGGCCTGGCGAAAGGGCACTCCGGTCAATGTGGCCCCTCAGATCATGAGACTCATTCCCTACAAGCGCCGACTCACCAACCTCACCGACCACACCGCCGACGGCGACATCCCCAACGTCCAGTACTCACTGGTCGCCACTCCCGGTGTGGACGTCAAGCGGTGGGATGAGTGGTTCTATAACGGTACCTGGTTTAAGGTCATGGGCATTGAGCCCAAGACCCAGATCAGAGCTCTAGCCGATCGGGTGACAATCCTGATCGAGATCCGGGACAAGGAGATCTAAGCTCGTGACCGAACTGTCGGGCTTCTTCATTCTAGAGAACACTCTCTCGGTGATTCTAGAGGAGGCTCCGACTACGGTGATGGCTCAGGTTCAGGAGCGATGCATCCGGCTGGCCCAGGACATCTTGAACTACGCCAAGCAGAACGCCCCCTGGGCAGATAGAACCGGCGACGCTCGGCGTATGCTCGACGTGGATGTCTCTGAGAGCGGTGGTGCGGTGTACATTCAGTTATACCACCAGGTGGACTATGGTCTGTGGCTGGAGGTCATACAGAGTGGTCGGTTCGCCATTCTCATGCCGACGCTGGAGCGATTCGCCGGCACCATGATCGAGGACATCTCCACACAAGGTTCGGGGGGTGAGACATGACAGCCAGACAGCACATCTTCACCGTCTTGACCTCCGACTCCGGGCTGGCCGCCATCTTCGCCGACCGAGTCTTCGGCGGGGGGTCGATGATGACCGCTCAGCACACAAAGCCCTACATCGTGTATCGACTGGGCAACGACACCGACGAGGGGTTCGACGATCCGGACGTGCCGGCTCGCCCCCACCGACAGTTCTTCACGGTGTACATCCACGACGAGCGCCCCAGCTATGTGAATCTGGACACCTACTGCAGTCTCGTGAAGACCGCTTTTCGGTTGAACTCCAAGTCCGCTGGTGATAGTGTCGTCTGGACAACCTTCCTGGAGCAGAGCGCCGACTTCGACGATGTCACGCTCGACACCATCTTCAGGTATCTTCGATTCCAGGCCGTCATGGTCTAGATTGGAGGGCGGCATGAAGCTGCTCAAGTACATCGGTGAAGCCGGAACTCGCATCCTGAGCAAGGTGGATCTGGCGGGTCTCGGCGCCGACGCCGAGACCGTGCTGAAGAACTTCGAAGGCGATGCGATCTCGTTCGTCTCCGGCGTGGCCGTGGAGCTCAACACGCACGTGGCCGAGTTCATCGCCGAGCACCCGGTGCTGGCCCACGAGTTCCACCTGCTCAGCGACGACGAGGCGGCCGCGGAGGCGGCCCAGAACCCCCCGGTCGAGCTGGTCGCGGAAGACTCGCCCGCGGCCAGCTCGTCGTCTTCGGACACGACCTCCAGGACTTCGACCCCGACGATGGACGATTCGGTCCCTTCGAGCACTGGCTCGTCGAGCGACGCCTGATCGATCGCCGGCGCGCGTGACCCGAGGCCCCGCCCCAGGAAGTCTGGGAGTGGGGCCTCATGCTGTGGATGATGACCTGCGCATCATTCGTCGATGAGCGAACCTGAATCGCTTAGAGAAGCGCTAGGAGACTCTCATGATCGACCTACGATGCGATGGCACGATGCACGCCAAGCTCGACACCGACTCTCGGATCATCGAGGTCAAGTGCGTGCGCCGTGGGTGTGGAGCCAGCCCCGGTGTGGTGGTGCTCCACACGTTCAGCGTGGTCACCGGCGAGCTGGTGGACACTCGTAGATTCGCCAACCCTCCGACAATGAGAAAGGAACAAGATGGCGCTAGCTAACCCTCCGCTACCGTTCGGTCTGCGGGATGTCAAGGTGTACCCGATCGCGAGCGACGGCACTGTCGGATCGGGTGTGGATCTGCCGGTGGCTCAGATCTTCACGTTCAAGGAGGCTGAGACCTTCGAGATCCTGAAGGGCGACGACCAGAACCTGGCCAGCCACGGCGGCGGCCCGATGGTCAACTGGACGCTCGACTCCGGCGGTATCTCGCTGGCCGCCTACATGGTCATCATGGGGGGCTCGCTCACCACGACGGGCACCTCGCCCAACTCGAAGACCACATATAACAAGCTGACCACCGACCAGCGGCCGTACTTCCAGGTCGAGGGCCAGGCCATCAGCGACTCCGGCGGCGACCTCCACTGCATCGTGTACCGCTGCAAGGCCGACGGTGGTTTCGACGGCGAGATGGCCAACAGCAAGTTCTGGGTGTCTAAGGCCACGGGCACCGGCTTCGGCAACAACACTGGCTCCTCGCCGGACTTCAAGCTGTACAGCTTCGTCCAGAATGAGACCGCCACGGCCATCGTGCCGTAGTCTCCCCTGTCAATAGATCCCCTGGAGGACCTGATGCCTGTCTCACCTCGCAACAATCTGCCCAACCGTCCCAGCTCTGTGTCGGACTTCAAGAAGAAGCCCGAGGCGGTGAAGCTCCCCTCGGGTCTGTCCATGGTTCTCAAGCACACGAGCATGACCGGATTCATCCAGGGCGGCAACATCCCCAACGCTCTGCTGAAGGTCGTGCAAGGCGCCATCGCAGATCAGAAGGGCGAGGATCTCTCCGAGGATTCAGTCGATGTGTCCGAGCTGCTGGCGGATCCGAGCAAGCTCAAGGACGTCTTCGGCGCGGTCGACGCCTTCGTGATCTCGGTCGCCATCGAGCCTCAGGTGCATCCCACACCCGATGACGAAGCCGATCGCCAGGACGATCTGCTGTACGTGGATGAGATCGAGCTTGAGGACAAGATGTTCATCTTCGGCCGGGCCACGTACCTGGGCAACACGGTGCAGTCTGAGCTCAACGGTGTGGAGGCCTCCTCTAGGGCCGACGGTGACCGTCAGACACAGCTGATTCTGGATTCATACTTCAAGCCCAAGACAGATAAGCCCCGTTCGGGAATGTTTGCAGACCCGGCTCTACTGCTCTGATGGTGGGGGAGGCTCAGTATGCCCAATCTGCTCGGCACCGTGTCTGCTCAGATCAAGATAGATGTCACCCAGGCGGTGGCCGCCTATGTGAAAGTCCAGCGCGCCAACCGAGACACGATCACCGCGCTGCGCGGGGTCAGCAGCACACTGAACACCGTCGGCAACGCACTGGGTGTTGTGGGTGTGGGGATAGCGCTAGGTCTGGGAGCGGCCGCGAAGGCGGCGGCGGACTTCAACGCTCAGATGAGCTACTTCCAGGCTATCTCTGGGGCCACCGTCTCCCAGATGGAGCAGATCAAGCAGAAGGCTCTTGAGCTTGATCAGACCACGATGTTCTCCACCACCGACATAGCCAACATGTTTGTGGAGTTGGCCAAGGCCGGCGAGAGCACCAGCAATATCGTGGGGGGCGTCGCAGACGCGGTGGTCAACCTCGCACAGGCGGCACAGATTCCACTGAACTCTGCGGTGACCACCGTTGTCGCGGTGCTGAACGCCTACAACCTCAGTGCAGCCCAGGCGGCCGACGTATCCAATCGTCTCGCAGGCGCGGCCAATGCGTCGATTCTGGAGGTCTCGGACCTCGCGACGTCGCTGAAGTATGTCTCCGGTGTGGCTAATCAGCTGGGCATCAGCTTCGACGAGACTACGACGGCTCTGGACCTGCTGGGTAACGCGGGTATCAAGGGGTCAATGGGCGGTACCGAGCTGAGGCAGATCCTAGTGTCTCTGCTTGGCACCACCAAGGCCGGAGCTGCCGAGCTGGAGAAGCTGGGCATCATCACGAAGAGTGGCGCCAACCAATTCTTTGAGGCATCCGGCAAGGCCAAGAGTCTGTCGGACGTCTTCCAGATTCTACAGGACCATCTCAAGGGCCTCAACCAGGAGCAACAGCTGGCGGCTCTGAAGATCCTGTTCAACAACCGAGCTCTGGCCGCTGCGTCAATTCTGACGAGAGATGGCGCCAAGGGCTTCGCTGAGATGAACGCCCAGATCTCTGGCACGTCGGCCGCAGATGTTGCGGCCAAGCGCATGGACAACTTGTCGGGCGACGTCAAGAAGTTGACCTCATCCATCAAGACCATGGCGATCCAGGCCGGCCAGCCTCTCCAGCAGTTCCTGCGCAGCGTAGTTCAAGATGTCACCGCACTGGTCCACTGGTTCGAGAATCTCTCACCGGCCACCCAGTCCAACATCATCCACTTCATCGCTTTCACCGCCGCCACCTTATTACTGACCTCTGCGCTGGTGAAGCTTGTCGCTTTTGCTCTCAGTCTGGGGGAGACGTTCACCAAGCTGGCCGAAGCCGCCAAATTCCTGTGGGAGGTCGTCTCCATACTGGGTGAAGCCATAGCGGCTGTGGGAGCAGCTATTCTGGCCAGTCCTATTGCGATCATCGTGGCGGTGGTTCTGGCTCTCGCCGCAGCCTTCTACCTTCTGTACGAGAAGGTCAAGCCTGTCCGGGACTTCTTTGACATGCTGGGTCGAGGACTTCGAACTGCGTTTGAAGCCACGGTCAACTGGTTCAAGACCCTCCCCGCCTTCTTCGAGCACGTGTGGGCGGACATCAAGCAGTGGTTCTCAGACGGAGTCCAGGCTGTCGAGGGCGCATGGAACTCGGTCGTCAACTTCTTCACCGGCATTGGTGAAAGTATAAAGAACGGTGTGGAGAGTGCGGCCTCTGCCGTTGTTAACTTTTTCGAATCGTTGCCTGGTAAGATTGGGCGGGCACTCGACAACGTCGGCAACTCAATGGCCAACTTCTTCAACAACTTGCCCTACAAGCTTGGATACTGGTTGGGTAAGGCGCTTGGTACTATAATTCGATGGTCCTTCGAAGCCGGCCAGAAGATCGGTGAATGGCTGGTTAGTATAAGCACCTCCATGAGCAACTTCTTCACCAACTTGCCGGCTCGGCTTGCAGCTTGGTTGGTGAGAGCCGCCACGGCCATTGAAGCCTGGGTTGAGCAGACCAAGCAGGACATAGGGCAATGGTTGATCGATGCGGGTGTAGCCATCGAGAAGTTCTTCACGATTCTGCCAGGTCGGCTTGCCGGCTGGTTGGTTCAAGCCGCCACAGCCTTGAAGAACTTTGAAGTCCAGGCGGTCGCCGATGTGGCTTCATGGATTGTCAGAACTAGCACTTCGATAGCGAACTTCTTTGAGTCACTGCCCGCTCGAGTCGCCGGCTGGCTGGAGCGGGTTATAACCAACATCATCAACTGGGGCAACAATGCGGCCAATTGGGCCGGCCAGATTGGCTTAAACTTCGTTAACGGTATTTTGAACTTCTTGAATCAGTTGCCGGGGTTGGCCGGGCAGGTGCTCGACAACGTGATCACAGCTTTTAAGAACATGATCGGTGATGCCTGGAATGCAGCCAAGGGTTTCGCCAAGGGTCTATGGGACGGCTTCAAGAGTGGTCTGGGCATCAGTTCACCGTCGTACATAGAGCGAGCCATCACCAAGATCAGTGGACACATGATGACCGAGACCGACAAGATTGGCAGTTATGTCAAGAAAATCAACGGTCTCGGTCAGCAGATGATGGACATGAATCCCGCGATCGCCGCCTCGGTGTACAGCAGTGTGCTAGGCCCAGGAAAGCTGACCGAGCAGATGAAGATGGCCGCAGAGTTCAAGCAACTCTTTGGTTCATCGTTGCCGGCGGGGTACACACTGACCAGCGCCGCAGGTTTTGGCAATGGGGGTATTAACGGACTGCCGGTGTCGAACTCTGGAACCACCAAAGTGGTCGAGGTCAATGTCTACAACCCGGTGGCCGAACAGAGCAGCACCTCAGTGACACAGGAACTTCGAACCCTCGCCTCGATGGGAGCTTTCTGATGACAGTAACAACCGCCGAGACGGTCACTGTCGACGGACTCGTGCTGAACACGCTGGCCTACAACATATCCACACGGGCCGGTAGATACACGACGCCCGACGTCCGCACAAAGAACATCGAGCTACCGGGACGACATGGCACTTTGAACGTCCGGGGCAAGAAGTTCCAGCAGGGCCAGTTCGTATGGACTATGTGGATCAGAGGCGCCAACGAGGACGGATCGGTCCCGGACAACACAATCCAGCGTCGACTATTCCAGCAGAACCTCGACCTACTGCTGCAGGTCTTCACCCGTAGAACTGGACTGCTGGACATCCGGCAGACGTTGCCCGACGGCTCGGTGCGTCAGTGCTTCGGAGAGGTCCTCGCGGTCGTAGATCCTCAGTCGAAGTCCGTCCAGCCTATGGCCACCCTGTCGGTCGCGATCACCATACCCACCGCGTTCTGGCAAGATCTGACCGCCATCACTTACACCTCTTCGGCCGGCCTGTCGGCGAGTCAGACGCTGACTCTGTCGCCGTTCATCGGCGCCACCGCACCCATGGAAGATCTGGTGTGGACCATCACCGGAGCGGCCACCAACGCCAAGGTCCAGGCGCTGGAGAGTGGCGCTGCACTGAATGTCGACACCTGGATGCAGTTCAACAGTACTATCCCGACCATGAAGACTCTGACTGTGGATTGTTCGGCCTGGACTGTCGTGGGCAGTGTGGGCTTCACCCCCAGCACTTCTAATCTGGTGCACGTAGGTTCGTCCAGCTTCATCTCACTGCCCCCCGGTCCACAGAACACCGCTCCACAGGTGCAGTGGACGGCCTCCAGCGTGGACTCCCACACCCAGATCACGGTCGTCGGTCGTCGCAAGTATGTGACGGTGTGATATGAACATCTTCGAGTTTCGAATCCTGAACCCCTCCACGGGGCTGGCCGACATAGTTCTGCCCGACGTGGAGACGTTCACTCTGTCGCCGGCGCTCTCGGACGTGGGCACTGTGCAGTTCACCTATCCCCACAACGGAGTGAACTACTCTCAGATCCTGAACGACCGAGATCTGTGCGTGTACTACAACGGGGCCGAGGTTCTATCACTGAGATCGACGCTGGAGCAGAGTCAGGGCGACGACGCCACGGTCGCCGAAGAGGGAAGCCTCAAGAACTTCAATGGTCGCATGTCGTTCTCCCACTTCGACCGGGCCATCGTCTATCCTTCGGGCTGGCCGGCCAGCAGTGATCCGGCGACTCAGGCCTACAGCGGTGTGGCCATCGGCGCGGTGCTCATCGACCTTATACAGAAGGCCCAGGTCCGCAGCGGCCTGCCGGGGATAAGCTGGTCTTTCACCGCCACCCACGACTCCAACGGGGTCGCCTGGTCCAATGTGACCATCAGCTTCAACGCACAGACCACCTACCTCACCTGCTTCCAGACCATGGTAGCCTACGCTCTGTGTGATCTCCAGATGGTTGGTTATCGGCTCGACGCCTATGTGTATCAGACCCAGGGCGTCGACCACACGACCGCGGAGCCGCCAACCACTCTTCGCAAGGGCCGAGATCTGACTCAGGCTCAAGACCAGAACAGCACCATGGGTCTGTCGACAGTGGCGCTGGTGGCCGGCAGCAACAACACGTACGTCGAGGTGACCAACTCACCTGGTCAGAGTGTTAGGGGTCGTCGGGAGATAGGTCTATCCCAGAGTGGTGTGCAGGATGAGGGCACTCTTGCGGCGGTGGGAGCCGCACTTCTGCAGACCGTTGCGGACGAGGTCAAATCTCGAACTCTCCAGTTGAACTTTGCGGACCCCAGCTGTCCTTTGCCCCTCACGGGCTTTAACCTAGGCGACTGGGTCTATGTGGACCTCAACGATGGCGTGCTGAGGCGACAGAGAATCCTTCTGTGGAGCGTGTCGGTCGTCAACGATGGCACCATGTCGGGAACGGTCACTCTCGACAACATCTTCCAGGAGCGGATAAACCGACTCAACGGTCGGCTCAACGCACTGCAGAACGGGGTCATTCTCACCGGCACCAGCGACCCCACGCCGGTGGAGACTATCAAGTATCCTCCCGCGGTGCCCACCGGACTGGCTATAGGAACCTCTACCTACCAGGACGACCAGGGACACACGTTCGCCCAGGCTAGCGTCAGCTGGAACGCAGTCACTCTAGACAGCAACGGCGGCCCCGAGACTAATCTCAGTAACTACGTCCTACGGCACCGCCTGTCGCCGGCGGGGTCGTGGAGCGCCATCACGTTGGTGGACTCTGGAGTGACAGTCGCCTACGCTTCGCCCTTCACCCCCACACAAGCGTACGACTTCGAAGTCTCGGCCATAGATAATCAGAACAACACCAGCGGTTGGTCCGCCCCGGTAACCGTGACCATGGTCGCCGACACGGTCGCGCCCAACCAGCCCTCCACACCGACCGTGACGTCGCGGCTCGGCCAGCTAAGCGTGGTGTGGGACGGTAAGGACAGCTCTGCGGCCTCCATGCCGGTGGACTTCGACCACGTTAACGTCTATGTGTCCGCGGCAGGTTCAGGCTTCACTCCAGCTGCGGCCAATCTGTATGGTACCATGCGCGTGGGTCAGTCGCTCCAGGTGTCGGGTAACCTGCTGGCCTACAACACCACATACTGGGTGAAGTTGATCGCAGCAGATCACACAGGTAACCTCAGTGGGGCCTCGTCCGCGGGTAGTGCGACTCTGGTGCAGATTGTTAACACCGATCTTGGGTCGGGCCAGGTTGGGCTCAGCAACGTGTCATTCTCTGACGTGGGCAACCTGATCGACAATGGTTCTTTTGAAGATCCCACCTGGCAGGCGATCAGAAACGCTGAGTTTGGTGGCACTCACTGGACTGTCGACGGCACCACCTCGTCGAGTGGAACCACGTCTGTCCGTCACACCGGAGCTGTAGGTTCAGACGAAACCGTGGTGCTAAACACAGTCAACGCTAAGCCCGGACAGACGTTCATGGGCGCGGTTGACATCAAGATGGACTCTGGTGTCACCAGTAGCACGATGAGAGTCGCTCTCGGCATCATCTGGCGCAACTCTGCGGGCACAAGCCTCGGATATGTGGACCTCGCCTACAACTGGAACTCCCCCTCGACCAACGACAACACCTGGCGGGCCCGCATCACCGGTGTGGGGCAGGTGGCTCCTGCGGCGACGGTAAAGGCCGATTTCGTTCTATCGACCACCAGCCACACTGCCGGCAACGTGTGGTTCGACAACGTCGAAGTTCGCATGCAGTTGGACACTCTGCTGGTCGCCGACGCCGCCATCACGGACGCCAAGATCGCGAGTCTGACCGCCAACAAGATCACCGCAGGTACTATTAATGCTGGTATCATCTTGGCGGGCACCATACAGACAGCGGCTTCAGGCGCCCGGATTCTGCTCGATGGTCCGTCGGACACAATCTACATCTATGATTCGTCAAGTGTTAATATCGGCACGTGGGGACCGACTGGATTCGCCCTGTACACTAGTCCAGGTACAGCCTCGCTTAAGGTAACTCCTAACCCAGGAACAACCTTCAGCCCTATTCTTGAGTTTGTGGCTAACAGTGTTCACCCGCCTTCGACTGGTGCTAGAATCTATACCAACACCTTCTCAGTACCTCTGGGGGGGGGGAGTTTTGGTTACTATGAGGACTTAATTCTTAAGTCCCCCATCAACCCGGATGGTAGTTTCACCAGGATAACTCTGCTGAGCGGTATTAGTGGTGCTGCCAGTCAAGCCCAGGGTAATATTTTAATGTATGATCCCGCGGGGGGCAGTGAAAGAGCCATTGCCAATTGGTCTAATGACTTAGGTTTAACGGTAGCCACCAAAGATTCTAATGGTAATTGGTCTCAGCTTAGTCAACCTATGCTGGGCCCATCATACATGGACATCAACATCCAGACTGCCACGTTCACCGCCGGTGTGGCCACCTTCAACCCCGGTGTCGGCTTTACTCTCAACGTGGGTAACTTAGACACTGTGTTTTGTTTTAGTTGGTTTAACGACTCCGCCGTTCAATTTCAAGTCAACACCGACTATAACAACGGGTCAGTCACGGTGAGTGCTTGGGATAAAAGTGGCACAGCGGTCACGGGGAGCCACACCTTTTGGGTCATGTGTCTGGGTCACTAGATCTGACAGTGATATGATCGCTTCAAGAATCTGGAGGCCATCATGTCAGAAGAAGCTCAGGGTCAACCAACCCACGGCGTCAATCCCAGCAACATGCTACTGACCTACAAGAACAAGTTGATCACCGAGATCGAGGGTCGAATCTTAGCCGAGACCGCAGTGAACGAGCTGCTGGAGGTCAACCAGAGCCTCAGGAACCAGATCCAGGAGCTCCAGAAGGCCAAGGAGATATCCGATCTGCAGTTCAAGACGGAGCTCGATGAACTACGATCAGAGGTGAGCTCTCTCCACGAGAGTTCGTAGCGGAGGAGGCGGGATTGGACGGCTCACTTCTTAGCTCCCCAGTCACCACACTGGGGGTCATCGCTCTCGTGCTGGTTGCAGTGATCAGTGGACTACTAATTCCAAAACACACGGTCAAGCTCTTACTGAAGGCCAAGGACGAAGAGATTGCGATGTGGAAGAGGGTGGCCCAGAACCGGGAGGAAGTGACCCACACCTCTCTTGAATACGCCAGGGAATCTTTGGGGGTAAACCAGACGGCGGTTAGGGCATTAGATGCTTTGGCCCGAGTCGCCGACCAGGGAGATTCAAATGCATCTACCAAGGTGTCTTAGGATGCTGGGCCGCATTCAACACGATCGTACGGGGATCGAAGAAGCTCAGGTTGAACTCAGACGAACTCAGCGACAGCTTGAGGATGTTCGAGGAATGGCGGGTGATTTCGCTCAGATGAAGCGGAAGGCCAGTCAGCTGCGTGAGCGAAACGGATTCGAGGAGCTGATGACCGGGCTCTTTGAACAAGGAAGGACTCGACCCCATGGCAATGGGCATAGTAGTTGATATCATCAGGGCGGAGATTCAAGGCGTATTCATCGCTGCCTTGATATTCATCCTAGTCTACTATGGACTGAACAGAGACTGGCTCAAGAACGTCTACGCCCGGATGATAGTCTCGCTGGACATCTGTCTGATGCTGCTGGATTTCCCGAGCTGTCTTCGGGTATGGACTGGACTGAACGTGACCAACCAGTTCTTTGCGTGGTATCAAGCGGTGTCCATTGGACTGACGATCGGTGTCATCCTATGGCGAACCTACATGATCATCAGAATCCAGGTAACTAGGTATCGACGAGATATTGAAAGGAGTGAACATGGCGAGATATCCGGGAGCTCAATACCGGGGGCCGGTGCCGAACGTGGGGGGTCCACAGACTGAGCATCGGCTGTTCGTGATCCACATCATGGAGGGGTCGCTCAGCGGCACCGACGCCTGGATCCACGATCCGGTGGCGAAGGTCTCCGCGAACTTCGGCAATGGCAAGAGCGACCTGCTGTATCAGTGGGTCGACACGAGCACCGTGGCGTGGGCCCAGGCAGAATACAACGGAGTGTCCATCTCCGTCGAGCACGAGGGCAACACCGGCGACAGTCTGACAGCCTCCCAGCTGGAGAAGACTGCGCAGATCCTCGCGTGGGCCCACACCACCCACGGCATTCCGCTGCAGGTCACCAACGACCCCAACGGGTCCGGCGTCATCGGCCACGGCCTGCTCGGTGTCGCCGGGGGCAACCACCCGGACTGTCCCGGGCAGCCCATTCTCAACCAACGCCAGGCCATCGTGGACCGGGCGAAGCAGATCCTGGACCCAACTCCAGCACCGATCAAACCGAAAGAGGTAGACATGATCCTGCACAACATCACCGGCAGCCCCGAGGTCTGGGCGCTGTCCGGCTCGCTGTACTGGCACGTCA
>WNGP01002492.1_pt1 | contig 15376 bp, 14 predicted proteins | sample 5407671 | NCBI WGS metagenome assembly WNGP01 (sample SAMN13153381, study PRJNA577476) | soil metagenome | isolation source: 40 cm soil or saprolite under Garry oak tree replicate 2 | place: USA:California | collected 2016-06-15 | reverse complement strand
TCCCCGACGCGCGGCGCGGCTTGCGGCGCATGCCGCCCGAGTCCCTGGCGGCGGAGACCGGCGCGGGCGCGCCGGAGCAGCGCTGCACGGCCCGGCCCGGGGCGCGGGTGGACACGTTGCTCCGCACTGTGGACGGCGGAGCGGTGGCCCTTCGGCTCCTGTTCCCGTCGGGCGGCGAGGTCATTCTGCTCGCCGACGGTCGCTTTCTCACGAACCGCGCGTTGCGGGAAACGGATGCCGGCCTCGCGGTGCTTCCCTGGTTTCTCGACGGGCGCACGCACCGCGTCACGACGGATGAGTATCATTTGGGCTTCGGGCTACGGGGCTCGCTCTCGGGCGCGTCGTGGGCGTGGCTCATCGATCATCCCCTCGGATGGGCGATCCTCCAGCTGATGGTGCTGGCGCTCGTCTGGCTCGCGGTCCAGGCCGTGCGGTTCGGCCCGGCCCGACCGGTGGTGGAGCGGCGGCGCCGGTCCCCGCTCGAGCACCTCGAAGCACTCGCGGCCGGGCTCGACGGCGCCGCAGGAGCCGACACGGCGGTGCGGCTCACCGTGCGCGGGCTACGGCGGCGCCTGTCGCGCACGGGTCGGGAAGGGGCGCCCGCGGGCGGCGAGCAGCAATGGCTGGCCGCGCTCGAGCTGGCACTGCCGACGGCGCGCGGCCGGGAGGCGGTGCGGCGGCTCGAGCGCTACGTCGGCGAACCGGGCGGCGTCGAGCGCGTGCTCGCCGCCGCGCAATCTGTGGAGGACGTGTGGGAGGAGCTTCGCCCGCGCACGACGCGCGACGCATCCTAGAGGCGCTCCAGACGGTGGTGCTGGGCCAGGACGCCGCCACGCGCGAGGCGCTCATCTGTCTGCTCGCGCGCGGCCACGTGCTGCTCGAGGGCGTGCCCGGCACGGCCAAGACGTTGCTGGTGCGCGCCCTGTCGCTCGCCCTCCAGGTGCGCTTCCAACGCATCCAGTTCACCCCGGACCTCATGCCGGCCGACATCACCGGTGTGTCGCTGCTTTCGGGGACGCACGAGTTCACGTTCCGGCCCGGCCCGGTGTTCGCCGATCTGGTGCTCGCGGACGAGATCAACCGCGCGCCGGCGAAGACACAGGCCGCGTTGCTCGAGGCGATGCAGGAGCGCACCGTGACCGTGGACGGGACGGCGCATCCGCTGTCCGAGGTGTTCACCGTGTTCGCGACGCAGAACCCGATCGAGTTCGAAGGCACGTATCCCCTCCCGGAAGCCGAGCTCGACCGGTTCATGATGAAGGTGCTGTTCGGGTATCCGCCCGCCGCGGTGGAACAGGGGATCCTGACGCGCTACGTGGCGGGCTTCGAAGCCGATCGCCCGGCGACCTACGGCGTGACGGCCGCGACCGACGGCGCCGGCCTGGAGCGGCTGCGGCGGGCGGTCGATGCCGTGCGCGTCGAGCCGCAGCTCACCGCGTACATCACGTCCATCGTGCGCGCCACGCGCGAAGCGGCCTCGCTCACCCTCGGGGCGAGTCCCCGCGCCGGCGTGGCGCTGTTCAAGGCGGCGCGCGCCGCCGCCCTGCTGGACGAGCGCGACTACGTGATTCCGGACGACGTGAAGCGCCTCGCCCCCGCGGTGCTGCGGCACCGGGTCGCCGTCGCCCCAGAGCTCGAGCTCGAAGGCGTCACGGCCGACGCGGCGCTCCAGGCGATTCTCGACAAGACCGAGGCGCCGACCGCGTGATCCTGCCGAGCCGGCGCGCCTTCGGCGCAGGCGCCGCGCTCGCGGGACTCGCTCTGTGGGGCCTCGACGCCATGCTCGTCGCCGACGTCGTGCTCGTGCTCGGCGTCTGGCTCGACGCCCGTTGGGCCCTGCCGCCCACTTCTGCCGCCCTCGTCGTCCGGCGCGAGGCGCCTCCCGCCTTCTCGGTCGGCCGCTCCGCGGAAGTCGTGTATCGGTGGAGCAACCGCTCGCGCCGGTCGGTACGGCTGCGGGTGCGTGAGGTGCGGCCGGATCTGCTGGGAGGCACGCAGCCGCCCCGGGTGGTCGCGCTGCCCGCGCAGACGGAAGTCCGCGAGGCTCTTCCCGTCGTCCCGGTGCGGCGCGGCCGTGAGCGCGGCGGCGCGCTGGTCGTTGACAGCCAGGGCCCGCTCGGCCTGGCGCGGCGGCGGGAGTGGATCTCCCTCCCGTGGGAGGCGGTCGCGTATCCGCCGCTCGTGTCGGTGCGGCTCCACGCCTCCGTCGCGCGCCCCGGGAGGCGCCGCGAGCAGGGCGCCACGCCGGCCCGCCGGTTGGGCGAGGGGCGTCTGTTCGAGAGCCTGCGCGAGTGGGTCCCGGGGGACGACATCCGGCACATCGACTGGAAGGCGACGGCGCGGCGCCGCAAGACGATCGTCCGCCAGTTCGAAGCCGAGCGACGCCAGCAGGTCCTGCTGGTGCTCGATACCGGGCGACTGCTCACGGCGGAGATCGGGGGCGTGGCGCGGCTCGACTACGTGGTGCAGGCGGCCCTCGAGCTGGCGTACGCCGCGACGCAGCACGACGACGACGTGGGGATCATGGCGTTCGCCGACGGTGTGCAGCACTTCGTCCCGCCGCAGCGCGGCCGCGTCGGCCTGAAGCGCGTGGTGGAGGTCCTGGCCGTGGTCGAGGCGCGTCTCGTGGAGCCCGACTATCCGGGAGCGTTCCGTTACCTCGCCGTGCGCAACCGCAAGCGCGCGCTGACGGTCGTGTTCACCGACGTGATCGATCGCTTTGCATCGGAGGCGCTCGTCGCGAACGTCGCCACGTTGCGACCCCGCCATCTGCCTCTCGCCGTGACGCTGCGCGACCCTGAGCTCGACCTCGTGGCGACTGCGCGTCCCGTCGAGGGGCACGACGCGTTCCGGAAGGCCGCGGCCGAGGAGCTGCTGCACGCCCGGGAGGAGGCGCTGGGCCATATGCGCCGGGCAGGCGTGCTCGTGGTGGACGTGGCGCCGGCGCGGGCGGCGCAGGCGGTGGTGGCACAGTATCTCGATCTCAAGCGCCGCGGGCGCCTGTAACCAATCCGGGCGGGGGCGCGGAAACGAGTGTACCGATCGAGCGTTCGCTTGCGCGCGTGGGGCTGGCGGCGGGATTCTGACGCTGACGGGTGGTCCCGCCCCCAGGCAAACCCTGATACCCGACACGTTCGGCAGTCGTCGCGCTCGCGCATCCGCAGGGCGGCGCCGCCGCATGGCTGGGACCTCACCCAGGGCGTAGGTGCGTTCCCGACACGCCAGCGTAAGCACCGAAACAAGAGGGACTTGGACCCTATCCCGTGCGTGTGGCCGCACCACGGGTGATAGCGATCACGCCACGCTCGACCCGCGGCGCGGCATATGCTGACCTGCGCTCTAGGCACAGCGGCCTGACACAACGGTCGAAATGAAGTCATCGAACGCTGGTACCCGGTCGCGCTCGACGCGACCCCCCGGGGCGCTGGTGGCGGGCGGCGACGAAACCGCGGCCTGGGACATCGAAGGCATTCTGGCGCGACGCGGCTACCTGGTGTTTCGGGCCCACGCGCTTGGCGTTGCCACCACGCTGGCGCGGCGCGTCATCCCGGACGTGGTCATCCTCGAGACCACGCCATCCGACCCGCGCGCGCTCGAGGTCAGTCGCGAGTTGCGGAGCGACCCGCTCATCGGGGTGAGCACTCCGGTCCTGATCGCGACCCGCCTGCCGCCCACGCCGCGAGAGGACCGCTACGGGCTGCGGTCGGGGATCTGGGGGTTTCTCGCGCCTCCGCTCGCCGAAGAGGAGCTGATGGCGACGCTCGACACGTTCGTGCTCGCCAAACGCGAAGCGGACCGGGCGGGGCTCGAGCGCCTGCGCGACGAGCAGAGCGGGCTGTACGACCTCCGGGGCCTGGCGCACCGTGCCCGGGAAGTGACGTTACAGGCGTTTCATCATAGTGCGGGACTGGCGTGCGTGGCGTTCGCGCCCGCAGCCCAGGAGCGGGACCAGTTCGCCCGCGTGCTCGCGACCGGGGGCCGGCAGTCGGACGCGATCGGCCGCCTCGGCGCGGCGGAATTCGCGGTCGTCGCCGCCGGGATCGACTCGGGAGGGGCGGTGAAGCTGGCGGAGCGGCTGGCGCGTCTCGATCCGGCCGCGTCGCTGCGGGCGGGCTACGTGGCGGTGGGGAACGTGCGGTATACGCCGCTCGAGCCGCAAAACCTGCTGGCGCACGCGCGCAGCGCCCTGCGCCTCGCGCAGGCTGAACACGCGGGCTCATGGATTCGCGGGTTCGAGTAGACACGGAGGTGATGGCGTGAGCGGGTCGCGGTTGCTGCGTCGTCTGGGGGTGTTGCTTGCCCTGACTGTCGTCTACGTCGTGGCCGGCAAGCTTGGGCTGCGGCTCGCCTTCGTGCACGCGAGCGCGACGGGGGTGTGGGCGCCCACGGGCATTACGCTGGCCGCGTTTCTGACGTTGGGATACGAGGTGTGGCCGGCGATCCTGCTCGGTGCGTTTCTCGTCAACCTGACGACGGCGGGGTCGCTCGCGACGTCGATCGGCATCAGCATCGGGAACACGCTCGAGGGCCTGGTCGGTGCCTACCTGGTGATACGCTTCGCGGCCGGCCGGCGCGCGTTCCTGCGCGCGCCGGATGCGCTGCGCTTTGCGATCGTCGCCGGCTTGATGGCCACCACCGTCAGCCCGACCGTGGGAGTCACGACCCTCTCGGTGGCCGGCTTCGCCCATTGGACCGACTACGGGTCGATCTGGCTGACCTGGTGGCTGGGGGACGCGGTGGGCGCGGTCGTCGTCGCCCCGGTGCTGCTCCTGTGGAGCGCCGATCTCCGGGTCCGCTGGGACGAGGGGCAGTTGCTCGAAGCCGCCGTGCTGCTCGTGTCACTCGTTTTCTCCGCCCTGGTCGTGTTCGGCGGTGTGTCAGCCCCGGGGATCAGGAACTACCCACTCGAGTTCCTGTGCATGCCGTTCCTGATCTGGGCGGCGTTCCGCTTCGGGCCCCGCGAGGTGGCGACAGCGATCGTGGTGCTGTCCGTGATCGCCATCGCCGGCACGCTACACGGGTTCGGCCCCTTCGTGCGGGAGTCGGAGAACGAATCGCTGCTGCTGCTCCAGGCCTTCATGGGCGTCACGTCGGTCATGTCGATGGCCCTGGCCATCGTCGTCTCGGAGCACCGGCACGTGGAGGACCAGCTGCGTCGCCTGGCCGTGAGCGACGCGCTCACCGGCCTCGCCAACTATCGCCAGCTGATCGAGGTGCTGGAGGGCGAGATCAAGCGCTGCCAGCGTACCGGCCGCGGCTTCGCGGTGCTGTTCTTCGACCTCGACGGCCTGAAGAGGATCAACGACCGGCACGGCCACCTGGTGGGAAGCCGGGCGCTGTGTCGGGTGGGCGACGCGATCCGGGCGTCGTCACGCGTCATCGACACCGGAGTGCGCTACGGCGGCGACGAGTTCGCCCTCATTCTGCCCGAAACGGGAGAGGCGGCGGCATGGCAAGTCGCGACACGGCTCACCGAGCGGTTGGCCGCGGACGGCGAGAAGCCAAAGCTGTCCGTGAGCGTCGGCGTCGCCGTGTATCCCCGTGACGGCGATACCGTGGAAGTCCTCCTCGGCGCCGCCGACCGGCTGCTCTACGAGGCCAAGGCCCACGTCACAGGGAAGGCCGCGCGCCGCTAGAAGTGCTCCCGCGGCGGGCGCGGCGTCCGGTCCCACGCGCTCGTCTGCCAGTTGTCCGGGCGGTCCACCGTTCGCAACCACGGCGGCAGCGGCACCGCGAGGTACGCGGCCAGGGCTGCCACGTAGGGCTCGTACATCCGCCGCAGCTCCGCGAGCCGCTCGAGCAGCTCCCGGTCGCGCAGCTCGAGGCCCCCCTGCGCCAGGCGCGCCCGCAGCCGCGCCAGCTCCTGTTCCGGCAGCCGCTCCGCCGCCGGCGCGGTGGGGGGCGTGCTGAACACCTGGGCGAGATCCACCGCGGCGTGCCGCGCCATCGCGAAGGTCAGCTCGGCCTGGTGCATGCACCATCCTTCCAGCCCCACCATCACGAGCGCGCTCGCGTCCAAGATCGTGGTCAAGGCGGCGAGCCACGACTGGTTGTTGTGCTGCGAGCGGAAATAGGCGAGCACCGGGTAGGAGAGGTGGCTCTCGAGCACGTCGGCCGCCCAGTGCTCCCACTCCTGCAACAGCTGCCGCAGCGCGTCGCGCTGCTCCTCTCCCCGGTGCCGCCACAGCAGCTCGCCCGCCGTGGGCGGCGAGCCGGCGCGCGCGTCGAGCAGCGCGATGGCGCCCTCGCGACGGGAGAACGCCTGGTAGATGACGGGGAGGTACCCGATCACGATCGCGAGGAACGCGAACCCCATGCCTGCTTCGATGACCGTGAGCGCCTTGGCGAGCGCGGTGCGCGGCACCACGTCGCCCAGGCCCAGCGTGAAGAAGGTCGTCCCGCTGAGGTACAGGTCCGCGGCGAAGCCCGGGACACCGCCCGCCAGGATCAGCGCCGAGCCTGCCGCCCACTGGAGCATGCCGAAGGCGAAAACGATGCCCACGGCCCAGAGGCTCAGCAGCGCGAGCAGCGATAGCGGCCCGAACACGCTGAGCACGGCTTCCCGGCGCTTGGCGGGCAGCAGCCGCGCGGTCGCCCGCCACGGCAGCCACGTGGCGCGGTAGAACAGCCGGGTAATGCGGAACCGGCGGCTCACGCGCCGCGGCAGGATGATCGTCTCGAAGGCGTCCCGCAGCACCGCGCCGAGCAGCGTCGCGCCGATCACACCGATGACCCATCGCATGCCTGGGAAACCTATCGCGCCGCGCTACCTTTAGGCGATGGCTTTGGCGCTCCGGGCGAGAATCTTCGTCGGCTTCGGCATCGCGCTCCTGCTGCTGGGCGTGGTGTCGTGGTTCTCCTACCAGAACGCCGCCGACACGGTGGCGAGCGCCCGCTGGGTGGCGCACACGAGAGAGGCCCTGGAGACGCTCGATGCCCTGGTGGGCCAGGTGGCGAGCTCCGAGGCGGCCTATCGGGACTTTCTCATCTGGGGCCAGGAGTCGTCGCTCGAGCCCCTGGACTCCGCTTTCCGCGAGGCGCCGCGGTCGATCGCCCGGCTGCGCGCGCTCACCGCCGACAACCCGGCTCAACAACAGTCGCTGGGCGAGGTCGGGCACCTGGTCGCGCAACGGATCGCCTGGGGCCAGCAGGTCGTGGATACGCGCCGGGCGCGCGGCGCCGCGGCGGCCCAGCGCTTCGTCAGCGAGAGGCGTAACGTGGCGTTCACGGCCGTGTTCCACGACGTCATCACACGAATGAAGACGACTGAGGAGCGGCTGCTCGAGGAGCGGACGGCAGCCCTGAACGCGGCGGGGCGCCGCACCCAGCTGCTGATCGTCGCGGGCACGGCCCTGGCCTTGCTCGTGGCGGTGCTCGCGACCGTGCAGGTCAGCCGGGACCTCGCGGCGCGGCAGCGCGCGGAGCAGGTGTTGCGGGAAGCCGAGGCCCGGTTCCACGCGCTCGTCGAGGGCGTGAAGGACTACGCCATCTTTTGGCTCGACCCCGACGGGCGGGTGATGAGCTGGAACGCGAGCGCCGAGCGACTGAAGGGGTATCGCGCCGAGCAGATCATCGGGGAGCACTTCTCGCGCTTCTACACGCCCGAGGATGTGGCAGCCGGCAAGCCGGACGCTGCGCTCCGCAAAGCGACGGCGGAGGGGCGGGCGGAAGACGAGGGGTGGAGGGTCCGGCGCGAGGGCTCGCGTTTCTGGGCGAGCGTGGTCATCACCGCGCTGCGGGACGCGCGGGGCACGCTGCTCGGCTTCGGCAAGATCACGCGCGACATGACCGAGCGACAGGTGGCCGAGCAGGCGCTGCGCGTCAGCGAGGAACGCTTCCGCACCGTTTCGGTCACGGCCAACGATGCAATCGTCTCCGCCGACGGGGCGGGAAACATCACCTACTTCAACCCGGGAGCCGAGCGGATCTTCGGGCTTGCGGGCGCCGAGGTGACCGGAAGGCCGATCACCGTCTTGATGCCCGAACGCTTTCATGCCGCGCACACGGCCGGCATGCGTCGCTATCTTGGGACTGGCGAAGCCCGGGTCGTTGGCAAGACCGTGGAGCTCGTGGGGAGGCGCAAAGACGGAGCCGAGTTCCCCATCGAGCTGTCGCTCGCCGCCTCGCACGTGGGTGACGTGCCGGCGTTCACGGCCATCATCCGGGACATCACCGGCCGGAAGCGGAGGGACGAGGAGCTGCGTCGGTACGCGGCCCAGCTCGAGGCAGCGAACGCCGAGCTCGACGCGTTCGCCTACTCGGTGTCGCACGATCTCCGAGCGCCGCTACGCGGCATCGACGGCTTCAGCCAGGCGCTCCTGGAGGACTACCAGGCGCGGCTCGACGATACGGGCCGCGGCTATCTGCGGCGCGTGCGTGCCGGGACCCAACGCATGGCCCAGCTGATCGACGACCTGCTGGGGCTCTCGCGCGTGACCCGCGCCGACTTCCGCCGCGAGCGCGTGGACCTGAGCGCCCTCGCGGAGACCGTCGCGGCCGAGCTGAAGCGGACCGCGCCCAGGCGCGAAGTGGAGTTCGTCATCACGCCCGGGATCAGCGTCGACGGGGACATGCGACTGCTCCAGGTCGTGCTCGAGAACCTGGTCGGCAACGCCTGGAAGTACACGGGGAAATGTGCGCGGGCCCGCATTGAATTCGGCGTCAGCCGCCAGGACGGCAAAGTCTCCTACTACGTACGGGACAACGGCGCCGGATTCGACATGGCGTACGCCAACAAGCTGTTCGGCGCGTTTCAGCGCCTGCATTCCAGCGGCGAATTCGAAGGCACGGGCATCGGCCTCGCGACCGTGCAGCGGATCGTTCACCGGCACGGGGGGCGGGTGTGGGCGGAAGGGGCGGTCGGTCAGGGCGCGACGTTCTACTTCACACTGTGATAACCATGCGAGAGTCGATCATCCTGCTCATCGAAGATAATCCCGACGACGAAGCGCTCACTCGGCGGGCGCTCCAGAAGAACAACGTCACGAACGAGATGGTCGTCGCGCACGACGGGCAGGAGGCGTTGGACTATCTGTTCGGCGCGGGCCGGCTCCCCCAGCTCATCCTGCTCGACCTCAAGCTCCCCAAGATCGACGGCTTGGAAGTGCTGCGCCGCCTGCGGGCGGAGGAGCGCACCAGGTTGCTGCCGGTCGTGGTCCTGACGTCCTCGAACGAGGAGCGCGACCTGGTGACCAGCTATTCGCTGGGCGCCAACAGCTACGTGCGCAAGCCGGTGGACTTCAAGGAGTTCACCGAGGCCGCCCGGCAGCTGGGGGTGTACTGGCTGCTCCTGAACGAGCCGCCTCCGCCGCGGACGCGAGGGTAGGGCGGTGACCGCACGAGCGACACGTGGCCCGCTTGCCGCGGGGGCGCACGCCCCCGACTTCACGCTGCACCGCACGCCCGACCAGACCGTCTCCCTCCAGGACTTCCGGGGCCGGCCGGTGATCCTGGCCTTCTATCCGGCCGACTGGAGCCCCGTGTGCAGCGACCAGATGGCGCTCTACAACGAGATCCTGCCCGAGTTCCAGCGCTACCGCGCCGAGCTGCTGGGCATCTCGGTGGACGGCATGTGGTGTCACCTGGCGTTTGCAGAGCACCGCAAGCTGCGCTTCCCGTTGCTCGCTGACTTCGAGCCGAAGGGAGCGGTGGCGCGGCGCTACGGTGTCTACCACGACGCGGGCGGGACGAGTGAGCGCGCCCTGTTCGTGATCGATCCTGGCGGCGTGATCCGGTGGAGCTACCTCTCCCCGATGGGCGTGAACCCGGGCGCGGACGGAATCCTGCGAGCGCTCGAGGGGCTCGGGGCCACGGTATCGGGGAGGTGAGCAAGCAGCGCGACGTTGCAACGCTGGCCGTGCCGGTCGGCAGCGACGATCACGCGCAGGGCTCCGCCAGCGCCCCGGTGACCCTCGTCGAGTACGGCGACTTCGAGTGCCCCCACTGCCGCCGGGCGTACCCGATCGTGAAACAGGTGCAGTCGCGTCTGGGACCGCGGCTGCGCTTCGTGTTCCGCAATTTTCCTCTCACCCAGCTGCACGAGCATGCGGAGCACGCTGCCGAGGTAGCGGAGGCCGGGGCGGCCCAGGGCAAGTTCTGGGAGATGCACAACCGCCTCTTCGAGCGCCAATTCGCGCTGGAAGACGAGCACCTGATCGCGTACGCCGCGGAGCTCGGGCTCGACGCCGCGCGGGTGGCCCGAGAGCTCGCGGCGCACACCTACAAGGCAGCCGTGCGGGAGGACTTCATGAGCGGCGTGCGGAGCGGTGTGAACGGCACGCCCACGTTCTTCGTCAACGGCGAGCGGCACGATGACGCCTGGGATGAAGACACCCTGACCGCAGCGCTCGAGCGGGCCGCGCGCTGATTGCACGACTTCCAGCTCGTCCTGACCCTGCTCGTGGCCGTCGTATTCGTCGGCCTGGCCGCGCGCCGCCTGGAGATCCCCTCCCCGGTGCTGCTGGTGGTTGGCGGCCTCGTGATCGCCCTCATTCCGGGCTTGCCGCACGTCGAGTTCGAGCCGCGTCTCGTCTTCCTCATCTTCATCCCGCCCCTCCTGTACCGCGCGTCCCTGCTGGCGTCGTGGCGCGACCTGCGAGCCAACCTCCGGCCCATCCTCCTGCTCAGCGTCGGTCTGGTGGTCTTCACGACGATCGTGGTGGGCGCGGCGGTGCATGCCCTCGTGCCCGCCCTGCCGCTCGGCGCGGCCTTCGCCCTCGGCGCCTTGGTGTCACCGCCCGACGCGCCCGCCGCGACCGCCTTCCTGCGGGAGCTCGTCATCCCGCGTCGCCTGGCCACCATCCTGGAAGGAGAGAGCCTGGTGAACGACGCCACGGCGATCGTGGCCTACCGCATGGCCGTGGCCGCCGTCGTGACGGGAACGTTCTCCCTGGGCGCGGCGGGACTGCGGTTTGCGTGGGTGGGCACCATGGGGGTGGCGGTCGGGCTGGGTGTGGGGTGGTTGATCGCGTGGTTCCGACGCCGCGTGCACGCGCCCGAGATCGAGGCGACGATCTCGCTGCTCACCCCGTTCGCCGCATTTCTTTCGGCCGAAGCGGCGGGTGGGTCGGGGGTCCTCGCGGTCGTCGCGATGGGCCTGTATCTGGCGCGGCTCGGCCCGCGCATCCTGGCTCCGGATTCGCGGATGCAGACGGAAGGGATGTGGGGGGTGGTCGGGTTCGTGCTGGAGGGGCTCACCTTCATCTTTGTGGGACTCGAGCTGCGTGCCGTGCTGGGCACGCTCGGCGCGTATTCGCGGGCGCAGCTCGTGATTGCGGCCGCGGGGGTGAGTCTCGCCACCATCGGCGCGCGCATCGTCTGGGTGTTTGTCTCGAGCTACGGCCCGCGCCTCCTGAGCCGAGGGTCGAGGCGGCGCGATCCGTTCATCTCGTGGCGCTATGTGGCGTTCGTGGCATGGGCAGGACTGCGCGGTGCCGACTCCCTGGTGCTGGCGCTGGCGCTGCCGTTCGTGACCGCCACGGGCGCGCCCTTTCCGGGCCGCGACCTGATCATTTTCCTGACGTATACCGTCATCCTGGTGACGCTCGTGGCTCAGGGGTTCTCGCTCCGGCCGATCGTCGATTGGTTGGGGATCTGTGACACCGGCGAGACGCGGCGCCTCGAGGAAGCGCACGCGCGCGAGCAGGCGTCGGCAGCCGCGCTGCACCGCCTCGAGCAGCTGGAGGCCCAGCTCGATGCCGAAACCGTCACCGAGCTCCGGGCGCGCTACGGCCACCGCCGCCGGCGCTATGGCGCCCGGGTGCGCGCCGAGCGCGACGGCGCCGAGGAGCAGCTGGCGCGCGGCCGGCGGACCGCGCTGCTCGAACTGCTTGAGGTCGAGCGCAAAGCGGTGATCGACCTGCGCGACAAGGGGATGATCGGGGATCACGTGATGCGCAGCGTGCAGCGGGACCTCGACCTCGAGGCCGTGCTGTTGGGGTCGCGGTGAGGGAAGGCGAATGCGCCAGCCGCGATTCGAACGCGGGACCTTCGGCTCCGGAGGGCGAGTGAACCGGCGTCAGGCAGCGCGCGCTAACGCCTTCTCAAGGACTTAGCGTCGGCCAGCGCCCGCCAGCAACGTCTGCGTCGCAACTGAAATCGCAACTGTTTTGACAGCGGCTGGCGGCTAATCACCGCCAGACCGACGCCTTCTTGGCCCATGTGCTGTCCTGATACCGCTGGGTGAAGGCGCGCGCGGTGTCCTTCAGCGACGCCCCGTCACCCGTCGCTTTGTAGGGCGCGACCCCCGCCCAGTAGAGTGCCTCCGCTGCCGCATCGGTATGCGGTAGCTGCTCCACAATCTCTCGGAACCGCCACTCTGCGTCGGTCCACCGCTCCTGCTTGAAGGCCATGTGCGCCAGGCCGAGCATCAGTTGCGCGAGGAAGTCGTCCACGGGAAGAAATCCCTCCACGCGGTGGCGCTCGACGCCGTCGTCGTCCAGCTCGAGAATCGTCGGGGTCCAGGGCGCGCTGTAGCGCTCGCTGTAGCGCTTGAAGTCCCCCGGGTTTTCTTTCACGTGCACCCGGGCAGGCAGGAAATGCTGGTTCACGAAGCGCACCACGCGTTCATCAGGCCACACCTCGGCATCCAGCCGAGCACAGCCGCTTCACATCGGGGCGGCGCTGAAGTCGAGGAGGACTGGTTTCTGCTGGGCCTTCGCGTCCTTCAGCACCTGGTCAACGTCACGGCGAAATTGGATTGGCATCGCATGCTCTCGGCGGATGTGACTTGGCTCGAAGATAGCCAGGCTCACAGATCTCCGGCACCGGCCTCCAAAGACGGCGGGTCCAAGCGGGCCCGCCGTTTTTGTGCTCATGCAGGGCCGTCCGGGACGCCCAAATCCCTCCAAGTCCGCGACGGACCGGCAAACGTCTTTCGCCGTTAGCGCCAAACGCGAGTCCTCGTTAGACACCGCCTATCCCAACCCAGGCGACGCCGCAGTTGCGTGCATTCTCTTACTCGCAACTCGTTCATCGGAGGATGGCATGCGTTACCCATATGCACTCGGAGCCGCGGACGGGGCAATCGACGAAGTCTTTGGTGGCATCGGCATCGAGACCCACAAAGGCGGAGCCCGCTGTCTATTCGGGCGCGCCGGCGGCCGAGTCGGCTTGCCGGAGCAGCCCGGCGAAGTCCCCGAGCTCGGGGAGGCCGAGGTCGGAGACCACCCAGTAGGTGTAGTCCGCCGTGGTCCAGTCGAGCAGGTGATATCCCTGACGGTCGCGGCTCATGGGAGCGTCGCGCGGACCGCGCGTCGCGGGCCAGAGGAACACGTTGATCCGGTGCTGGCGCCGGCCGTACGCGAGCGCCGCGACCGCCCGCCCGTCCACGTAGTCGAGTCGGCCGCCGAGCAGGGGATACCCCCGCTCCGCGAAGTCGTACACGGGAGGCGAGAAGTCGAGCCTGCCGTTGAACCAGGGCTTCACCGTATGCTGATCCGAAGAGAGCACATCGGTGAGGTGGCTGGGCATGAGGGAGCGGATGTGGCTCGCGAGCACATCATCGGCAAGCGTTTCGCGGCTCGCGTGCCGGAGCGAGAGGTTCCAGCTCCCGAGCGCGACGACCCCGAGGGACGCGGCGAGAGCGAGCGGGCGCCACGCGCCTTGCAGGCTGAGGCGGTAGGGGATGCGCGCCCGCGCCGCCGCCTTGAGCGCCGCCCGCACGCGTCCGCGCAGGTCGTCCGGTGCCTGAAACGCGGGGACGCGCGCGGCGATCGCCGCGCGCAACTCGAGCCGTCGGTCCCGGAACCGCGCGCAGTCGGGGCAGTGGGCGATGTGCCCCTCGACCTCGCGTGCGTCGTCGGCAGCCAGCTCGCCGTCGAGGTACGCGTCCAGCTGGCCTTCGCCCGGATGGTTCACGTCAGATCCCCTCCTCCTTCACGCAGCGCCTCCTGAAGGCGGGTGCGGGCTCGGGACAGGCGTGACATCACCGTGCCGGCCGGTACACCCGCGACTTCGCTGATCTCCTTGTACGACAGCCCTTCCAGCTCGCGCAGGACGATCACCTCCCGGAATTCCGGCGCCAGACGGTCGAGCGCGCGAGCGAGTGTTTCCTTCGCGGCACTCCGGACCAACTCTCCCTCAGGGTGGTCATCCGCCACGGCCTGACTGTGCTGCGTCTCGTCGAACTCCGTGGCGAGCGCGTCGGCGCGGTGGCGCCGCCGCCGGGTGTAGGCGGTGTGACGCACGATCGCGAGCAGCCAGGCGCGCGCGCTCGTCCCCTCCTCCCCGCGGAAGCCGTCGAAATACTTGAGCGCCCGCAGGCAGGCGTCCTGCACGACGTCTTCGGCATCGTGCTCATTCCTCGTCAGGTAGCGCGCCAGCGTGTACGCGGCATCGAGGTGTGGCAACACGACGGCTTCGAATCGCGTCAGCGCGCTTGAGTCCAACCGCTCCTCAGGATGTCGATGTCGCGTAGGCCTGCGTGAGAAGACTCCGCGGGCGGCGGGATTATTCCCGACGGAATAGCCCTCCGGTGCGCGGAGTCTCCGGCATTGAACCGAACCGCCGTCACACTCTCACAGAAGGAAGATCGCACATGACCAACATCCCGGGTATCCGGTCTCGGTACGTCGTCCGGCTGCCAATGCGCTTCCGCAACGCGACAATCGCAATGTGTGTGCTCGCAACTCTCGCGGGCTGTCAGTCGTGGACGTCCCCGTACACCTCGGGGGACCCCTACGGCGCAGGCGGGGGTGGCGCGGGCTCCGGGGGTGACAGTACCAGCACCCCGAGCGCCGTAACCGTGGGAAACATCGTTTTCACGAGCGCCCACAACGGCACCGCGCACCCCGCGGTCGACACGGTGGCGCTGGGCAGTACGATGCTCTGGACGTGGACCGGTACCGGGCAGGTGACGCACAGCGTCCACTCGATCGGAGCCCTCACGTTTCCAAGCAGCGGCCTCATGTCAGGCGAGGAGTCCAGCTACTCGGTAAAGCTCACCGCACCGGGCACGTACCAGTACGACTGCGCGGTACACGGCCAGGCGATGACGGGCACCATCGTGGTGCTCCCGGACGAGTGACTCCATCGCCCGCGGGCGTTGCTCGGAGAAGTGGTCTGGGGCCGCCGGTGCTCTCGCATGGCCGGCGGCTGTCTGGAGCAATGGTCGAACGCGCGAACGCGACCGCGGGAATCGAGGAGAGGGCCAGGCGCTCAATCTCAGCGAGTGACAGCTGGGGATTTGACAGACGCTTGACCAGGCCCTCCGGCTGAGCCGAGAGCTGCCCGAGGCTACTCGTCACCATCACCACGCGTGCATTCCGGGCGAGGAACGGCTCCAGCGCTCGTGTCAGCAGCAGCGGACCGAGCACATTGACGTCCCAAATCTCACGCGCGGGTCCTCGATAAACGCCGGCGTTGTTGACGAGCGCGT
>WNGP01002488.1_pt1 | contig 15383 bp, 15 predicted proteins | sample 5407671 | NCBI WGS metagenome assembly WNGP01 (sample SAMN13153381, study PRJNA577476) | soil metagenome | isolation source: 40 cm soil or saprolite under Garry oak tree replicate 2 | place: USA:California | collected 2016-06-15 | reverse complement strand
TTGCCGCGCCTGCATGTGATGAAAGACCTCCAGGATATTCCGCTCCTGTTCCTGAGCACAGATTTCCCTGGGAGCAAGTGGGAGGACATTCCTCCTTACTGAGGAGCTTTGTGAAAGAGTTTTTCAACAGGCTGTGATGATTTCTGACGTTGGGAACGCGGAACCGCTATGTTTCGCCAGTGAGTGGCGTAAATTTGCCGTAGAGGGCATTGGGAGTGCTTTTCGAGAGGAGCGCAGTGAGTTTACTGTCAATTCGTTCATCGGACAGGTTATCAGAGAGGAAAAGGATACCGGTGTCCCGGCTCCTGAGTGCGAGCGGTTTGAAATCATCCCCGTTGAAGGTCAGGATGAGACGTTTTTCCCGTTGGGCAAACTCGTAGACACCCGGATCAGGCAGGCCGGTGATATGGAAATCATCCCGGAGATGTTTCAGGTCATAGCGACTGTTCAGCCGTGGGAACTTGGTGCGGGCAGGCATGTTCTCATCAAGCAGCAACTTAAATTTGTGAAACCTTTTTGGCATGGAGCGTATGTTTAACCACGTCGATCACTTCATCAATCGCTCCGGAAAGGGTGACAAGGGGAATGTGGGGATACTCCTCATGAATAGCCTCAAGCGTGTACCCCTCTTTCAGCAGAAAGAGAATACGGGAAATCGGGACGCGTGTTCCTGCAATGACAGGTTGTCCACTCATAATTCCAGATGTGGAGGTGATGTATTTGGTCATGGTGAAAGGATTATACCAATACTGCTTGCTCGCTTGCAATCATCTGGTTGTTTGACAGAAACTACCTGACTATTGGCTCTTGTGAGTTTTCGGGAAACGCTGGCTTTGAGCCGTGTTGGTCACGTCGGCCTTTAATCATTGTGTCGATGTGAGGGAAGGGAGATTAACAAGCTCAACAAAGATTTAGTGAAGTGATTCCTGCCTTATGAGTACTTTACGGACGATTCGGGTAGTACCCTTATTTGTCGGGTTTTATCCATTTATGATCTCTTCAACGACTTTTCGGATACCCTTCGCGACATCCAATAACGCTTCGTCTTGACTATCCCAACTACGACTAGTGACAGGTTTCCCATCTCTTGGTAGTGGTTCAAGCTTGCCGAATGGAGCAGTATGCCAGTCGGTTGGACGAAGGATGATAGGAATGACTTGTGCATCTTTACGCTCATGTCGCTCTAATGCACGTTTCATCTCAATACCATAACAGTAATTTGAAGCCAGAAAGTCTGGACTAATAAGCAGCAATATGATATCGGCAGTATTTAACTGTTCATCGATCTCATTTGCCCATTCTTGACCTGCACCAATCTTGCGGTCGTGCCAATTGGTGATATGACCTTGCTGCTTTAAAAGGCTTAATTGCGTCTCAAGCTTGTTTCTCAGCTTTTCGTCTTCATGAGCATAGGAGTAGAAAACTTCAATGGTCCTCTTAGGGTTAGACTTAAGAATGACTAGCTCTGTCACTTGCATCTTCTCTTGCTCTCGGAGCAGTACCTTATCGAGTTCTTCCGATTGTTTTCTCTCCTTCTCAGACTCGCTTTCCAGGTTGTCTGACTGTTGCTGCAATTTTAGAGGAATATGATGACTATTATCGGGATCAATCCTTACAAATTGACCTTTTGCTCTACGAACTAACGTGTCAATAATAGCCTCTGCCATCTCAGGATCAGTTACAGAATAGAAGCCATTTCCTGCTCTTTTGTTTAATTCGAGATATATTCCATCGATATATAATGGCACTACTGAACTACCGATCTGCTTTTTAATAGTCCTGCCCTGCCTTTTAATACTCATGACAGAGTTCCATAAAATTTCAGTACCGCCTACTTCCGATAGAAATCGTAGTTTCTTGTTCGTGGCAACGAGCCGTCCTGATATAATCAGGGTAGATGTATTATCTACTTTATAGTATTGGGCAGGTGTGAGCATATAACACGTTTCATCAGATACTAAACGTATGTCTTGTATCCGCTCTTGAGAAACGATTGGGAGTTTGCCCCTATAGATATTGAGAAAGCTTATCTGCCTTAAAAGAGAGTAAGCTTCGGTATCTGGGACAGTAAGCATGTGTTGAAGTTGGCGAATATAACTTTCTGCTTGGTCAGTTAATGAGCCTTGAGCGATTACGGCGTCAAGGATACGATCTAATAAATAGAGTGCATCTTTACGTATAAATTCTAATGCTTCGTCTAAATCAATGTGGTCATTAGCAGCTTTCTCCGCGAGATACTGAAACTTTTTTGCAGTAAATATCCCGTCACTTGAAAGCTGAAGAAAAGCCTCTCTAAAACTTATGAGTGCCTGCTGAGTGGCAATTCCACAATTTTTACAGCGTCCCTTTTGCCAGTTGAAAGTAAATAGCGAACTAATTACACCAACTTCAATGCCACAACGTCTACAGACTGCCATTGATATAGCTCCATCCCTTTCCTATAGGGGCAGTACCAGCGCTGCTGCAACCAGATGCCACATACATTATTTTTTACTGCTATTGCTGTGTATAGTAGATGATAAGTAAAGCTACTACAAGTCCCACAAGGAGCCCTATACCTACCCCTTCTGCTATTAGCTTCACCATATCGTGATTGTGTACGTAGGCTTGTGCTTGTGAGAGTGATTGGTAGGGATTATTAGGGTCGAATGGGATGAATTCTTTTCCTGTGAGCATTGCAAGCGCGCGTGGGTCTGTTCCTGACTCAACAAAAGGAATGACTGGTTTATTAACTCCTTCAGCGAAACCGATTTCTTGCTGCACATAATAGGGCGCAGACTGGCTTTGCTTAGTGAGTAAGACAAACAAGATGTCAGCGTCTTTAATTTGTTTCTTTACCTTGCTTGCCACGTCTTGACCTGGTTGTTGGTCATGTTCAAAGAGATATACCTTTGAGTCCATTTGCTCTAGTTGGTTCTTGAATAGCTCTCCAAACGGGTAGTCTGCACCACCGTGGCTAAAGAAAATGCTTGCCATTGTGTTCACTCCATGTCTGATGGGGATAAGTGGATCGTTCGGAAGCTATTGTATCTTAAGAGGCTGATAACCGCAACTCCCGTGGTGATTTAATTTTACTCATGGTTCGCACAATTGATGCAAGGCGGCGTGGGGAAGGGTATTCTAGGTCCCGGGAGTATAGAGTTTCAGATCAGGAATATCTTGATAATCCTCAACGTTGCGAGTAACGAGCGTCAGATCGTGCTCCAAAGCGATAGCTGCATTGATAAGATCAAGAGCGCGGGATTTAACGCGCTTTTGCTCTTTTTTCAAGTGTTCTCGGAGGCTGGCACACCGTTTTGCAACAGAAAGCGAGAATGGAAGAACGGGAACACTCCGGCGAAATGCCTGAAACTTAGCTCGCGCTTCCTTTGCGTTCATACTCCTGACCACTCCCTGGTATGCTTCCATGTACGTGATAATGCTGATGGCGATACCTTCTGGCGCAAGCCTATCGAGAAGCTGGTTGGCTTCGATGATATGTTCGAGGTGGTCAATAACCAGATCAGTATCAACAAGATAGGGCATACGCTAGAACGGGCGGCCAGCGCTTTCTTGACCTCGTTGTGCGGCAAGATCGCTGAGCAGTTCATCTCGGTCTACTCTTTGCAGTGCTCCGGCGCTGGTTTGTAATGCCGCGCGGACACGTTTGGAGTCGTAGTGTGTCCAGATGTTTCGCTTCTGTGGGTGGCTGCGTTTTACTCCTGCGCCAATTGGCATCAACATTGCCACAGGTTCACTCTCTCGCTTGAGGATACGAGGTGTCTTCGTGGCCTGTACTTCCTCTGCAATACGTATCAGATCGGGAAGATTGCTAATATCAATAGGGATGAGGTTTCTCATAACAAGACAATTATAGCATGAAGCTGCTGAAAGTAAACCACGAAAAACGCCTGGGACAAAGCATCAAGGCAGTCTTTTACTTAATGCCTGTTTCCAGGCTGTAAGATTTCACGAAAATGTTACATCATTTTGCAAAAAATGTTACAAGTTTGAGGCTAGGAGTGTTCCAAAACCATGAAAATTTTGATGAAATCTTACACCGTTAGTCCCAGAACTTAACCGAATAATCGTAGGAGAGAAGGAAATGGTTGGCATTAAGGACCATATGGTTAAACATGACAACGGTTTTCTTATCTTGGGAATAATTACTGCGTTTTATATCAAACACGGGATTGGTGCGGCCAATTTTAAGTAAGTCTTGTTCGTCTTGTGTCGGTAATCTAGCGAGCAAGGTTTCGTGGACATGTTTTATATATTCACCCGATGCTTTTTTAATGTCTTCTAAGGCATCATAATGTGGATCGTCCATTCTTTTTACCATCTCATCACTCACAAGTTTTTTGGGAAAATACGTCTCTATTGTACGGAATATATCATTTGGTATGCCAAATTTACGAAATCTGCGTACCACCAATCCATCACTATCCAATTTCATTGCTTCTGCGATTTCTATTGGCGGCGGTATAATTTTTACCTCTTCAATATCTTCTTCGATAGGCTCAACACCCAGTTCTTTTGTATAATCGGAAGGATTTTTCAGAAGCCCTGGTATTCTCACACGGGACATAACAAAGTAACCATTAGGACCATGTGATAAATTCCAGCCTACTGCTTCCAATTCTTGAAGTTCTTTATTCAATCTATTTTGCGGGATTTCGAACTCCTTTTCCAATTTACTCAAAGCAGGCAACCTGCCCCCTCTTTCAAGTTCACCGGATACGAGGTATTTACAGATAGCCTCTACAAACCGACCTACTTTATCGATCGCACCCTTGGAAGCTTGCAGATCACCGACCCTAGTACCAGGAAACCCAAGCTCTGCTAGCTCTCGGATGTTTGCTTTTGTGGCTTTCTGGGGTTTCCGTGAGAAGATTTTTTGCGGCTTTGTATCAAGATCGACAGTAAGTGGCAGTGGTGATATCCTAACTTGCTCAACACGCCCCGATACGAAATCGTGAGCAGGCTCAAGAGGAGGTACATCCGAAGGTGAAGACCAGAAGCGCTGCCCTGTTCTGGCGTCGAATGCTTCAAGATACCCATCGTGCGCATAATAGACGATACCGTTTATTTCTATGATTGTAGGAGCCGGAGATGAAGAGTGCTGGGTTATATCCGTTTTCGTAGCGGCTGAGATGTGATTTGAGGCTTGGGAAGACTGCCTAGTAACATGGTAGTCAGCGAGCGTTAATGCCTCTGCTAGCTCGTCCTGGTTCATGCGAAGAACCTCTGCTAGGCGTTCTAGTATGTCTTTGGATGGGCGGGAGGGTTTGCCAGTTTTGGGGTTCTTTCCGTGCTCAAGTATCCAGAGTGTGGATCGCCCAATGCCGGCTTTTTGCGCGGCCTTGGCAAGCGGTACTCCTACTTCCTCTCGCTTATTATGAATGACCGCGCCAAGTTTCTCTAAGTTCAACTATGTTTTCCTTCATGAATATTTTGTTGAAATTTAACTATAAGGGCGTAGTTTTCCTTCAGGGGTTCGTCAGGGTGCCTAATGAGAACACAAATAATTATAACATAAAATTTGTCATCTTTCAAGGCTTAAGTATATACAACAAACAAATTAGTTATGTTATTTCAGGTGTATCTACCACTCTATGCACATATGTGTATATAGGATGACTATGTTCTGATGTGAGGTTGAAAGGGGAACGGAGGTGTGCGGTTAAGTCTATGATCGTTGCTCTGGGGGCTGTTGCTGCTTTCTTCTCTCTTGCCAATAGCGTTGCAGCCCCTCGCTTATTTTATCTGCAACATATATAGGCATAGGTAGTTTTCCCGCCTCTCGTCGTTTTTGCCAATAGCGTTGCAGCCCCTCGTCCCTACGTCGTGCATTATCAGGTGAAATTGGGTGTCCACGACGATGATGTTTTCCTGTGCTTTCCATTCTCCATTTCCCTTTTTTCTCGTCGAAAACCAGCCGTTTTTCAATCTTCCCTCCGGGTATTGAGCTTTGCTCTGAATTTGCCATACAGCATTATGGGGTGTATCAGACAATCTGTCAAGTAAACGAGGCACTTGCTGTAAAAACGAGTTTATGGGAAGCCTTGACGGTAACCCCTCCATTTGTGTTATACTTGTATTGCTGCCACTACGTTAATGATCGTAGTATAATCAACAATGGTAGATACGTCACCTGACGTAGACACTCATCTCAATGTTTCTCATTCTTCGCTCTGAGGAAGCGGAAAGCGCAAGCCAGTCAGTCCATACGCTTTGCCTTCTTTGCGGAGATTGCGGAATGGTTTCGTACGCGTCCCTCGTAGGTAGTGCGTTTGAGCTATGTTTGCCAGCACTAAGAAAGAGAAGGGATTGACCTTTGCGTATAAGCCAGCAGACTCATCAACTAACCAGCGAACCCCTCTCAGTGACAACGGTTGTTTCTCTTATTCCTTCTGATCCAGTCGAGCTTAGCAACATGCTCAGTATGGTTCGTGAGCGGCTGTTGCATCCGCAAACAGTGGTGCAGGTCTACGCAGACACGCTCCTCCTCAATAGCTTAATAAGGGAACAGCTAGCTGAAGAAAAAGTAACACCACTTGCCTACGCTCGAAGAAGACTCGCAGTGTTTGAACTCGGTATCCTGGCACTGCTGCGTTGTTCGGCCCTTGCGAGTGAAGAACACAGGTATGTTTTTGAGAACCTAGACCATGAACGCGCAACCTGGAGTGCTCGTGAGTGGGAATTGCTCAGAGAGTCAATCGAAAACACACACTATCCAGTAGGATTTCTCCAACCGGAAGATGTGAAACAGACCATGCCCAGATGCTAACTGATGCTCCTCCACGAAAATACAGATCATCATGTGGTGCTCATTTCAGTCGTGGTCTTATATTCACCCTTTTAGTTCAAGAAGTAACACCAGCATCAAGAGGACAACAAGATGCACACCAACACCCGATTACACACCAGGCTGAAAAAGGCAAGAATACCTGGACCAGGACAGCACGCATGGGTATATACACCTCTCTGCCTGCTCGTCTTGCTCTTCTTCAGTAGCTGTGGTGTTCTGTCTGGTCCAGACTTGAAACCGACAGCAACACCTCCCGTTGTGACAATTCAGCCCATTGTGACACCCCATCGTCCCTACCTGGCGGTTGATGCCTGGCTGGATATAACCGGCAGCGTGCCCTCTGGCTACTTTCTCTCGGCGAAAAACGGAATTGCCAACAGCATTGATAGCTATATCCGGCCAAACGAGGATGGCGCTGTCTTCTACGTGAGTTTCATCGCACACAACAGCTTTCAGCCGGAAAGCACAAAGCTGGTGATCACCGTTCCGCCTATTCCTGCTGACCCACCACAACCGCAGCTTCTGGCCTACCCTAGTCAAACTGGTGACCCGTTTACCGACAGCCAAAATAAGCAACGGGTTGATGCGGAAAACACCCGCACACTCACTGCCTGGCAGCAGACGCTGAAGGCTCAGCACGCGGCGCTTGCCCAACTTCAGACACAGATCAAGCAAGAGACCGATAGCCTTCGCCGCTTACACCCCCAGCAAGATGCTTCCGCCACAGACATTTACGGTGCGCTGGAACGGGCAGGATTGCGTTTTCAGTACGCGCCCAAAGCTTCCTCGAAATACCTCATTTTACAAACCGACCTGGAGAACAATACGCTTGCGCAAGACACCAACAGCCTGCGCTTAGTCGGCGTTTCGGTGTGGGTGATCTGGGACACTTCTGAAAATGCGCCGGAGACGCAGGCCAATACCGCGTTTTGGCAGCAGGTGGTCATGGCAGCAGGTGCAAAAGCCTTTCAGGTGTTTGATCCTGGTGCATCAGAGGCTATACAAAATAGCCTGTTCTCCTAAGCAACACAGGAGGTGATGACTTTGCTTATTATCCTTGTAGGTATCCTGTTTCTGATCCTCAGAACCCTTGGCGTGTTTTTTCTGGCTCTTCGTTCCCACAATGCCACAGTGAGCATCTCCAGGATAGGCGCTCTGCTGGCCTGGTCCTGTTTGTTCGCGGCGCGGTCCTGCAAACAAGGGTGCGTGAAACTCCTGAATTGGGGAACACACCGCACACAAACGCCAGAGGATACCCATACATACACTGTTCTGGTAGGAGACGCCATTTTACGCCTGTTGTTCCTGGTTACCTCGATTGCCTTGTTGCTTGGCGAGGTGCCCTACTCCACGCTTCGTTACGGTTGGTTCTTCGCCATCCTTACCGGAGGATTAAAACTGCCACTCGGTCTCCTTGCCTTCCTGCAAGGTCTGGTTGGTATCCTCATCCCCGGCGTCTGGTTTTTCCTGCTGATTGAGGCGGTCGGCCTGCTCTCCCAAGGTGCCTGCCTCTTCCCTATCCTACACGAGCCAAGGCTGTACTGGCGTGTCGTGCGCGTGTTTGTCGGGCTGATTGCAGCGAGTTTTCTGGTCGCCTCCCTGGTCGTGAGCTTCTTTATTAACGCGAGCGCTCAATGCCAACTCCACGGCCTCTCTTGCGCAACTGACCCAACCATCCAGGTGAACACGGGTGGCACCTTTGGCGTGCTACAAGTTTCCACCAGTCTTCTCTGCATCCTGGGCATTGCCCTTGGCCTGACTGTCATCTGTAGCATCGTCCTTGGGATTGTCTCGCTGCTTCTCTTCATAGCAGCGCTCGGTTTTGGCCTGATGGGCGATGCCTTAGCAACCCTGAGCAACCCGGAGGAGGCCAAACCACTTCCTATTCCCGTCCTGTTCGCCAAACCTACCAACATTGCCTCAACCGCCGCCTTAATAGGGCCACATGCGAGGACACTGCTCTTGCCCTCCGGCAGCAGAGGCGCTATTAACCCAGAGGAGGACCCTATGCTGGAAAAAAACACCACCCTACTCTTCTTTGGTCCATTTGGCTACCGCTTCATATTCCCCCTCGTTGAAGCCATGCGCAGGGAGTTTGCGCTCGGCTGCGTCCTGGTGGGAGGAGGTTTTGATCTCAGCCGCCCGCATACGACGAAGCCTCACCCTTTCAGTGGTGATATTGAGGTTGTGTGCCCGGAACCACAGGAGATTGCCTATGCGCTTTCCGATGAAAGCCCGGAGGCCGCCTACCAGCGCCTGGCAACCATGATGGTTGAACGCGCCATTAGCGTTCACACCCAGAACAAAAAACAGGTGCAAGGCCAGATCATCATACTCGTTGACATGTACATAGCCCCTTACCTAAGCTCGCAAATTCGCGAACTCAAAACCCGCCTGCCGCGTCAAACCATTGTTTGTGTCACCGAGCTTCCTGAGCTAGCGCACAGAGACGAGCGGGTTGATGAGGCTTATGTCGTGTTTGCAGCCCTGCATAAAGAGCGGGATGACAAAAACGAGCGGATTGTCGAAACCACGCTTGTGCTTGACTCCCATGCTGCTGTTGCTACAGCAGTCGGCATTGAACAGCAGGACAGACTGGCCGGCAAAAGCCACGCCTGCGGTGTTATCGGACACCTCCACAGCATGCACAACCCCACCTTTGCCGAGGCTGCCAGGCGTCTGGGCAATCACACAGCCTTCAGTGGCCTGAGCGTGGCAACCGCTCATGTAGCAACGGGTAATTCGCCAAAGCTGGTGAAGCTGGTTGAGTGGCTCAACCCAAAGGCGTCAAAGCGAGGTTTCGGGGATGTGCAGGATATGGTCACTCAGATTAGAACCACAACCAGGCGGGTGTTTGACAATACTAGCAACCCATCCACCAAAGCAAGCGAGGGAACCATTGACACCAGCAAACCATCGATTGCTATTGTCACCGCGCCTATGAAAGCCAAGGACCCCCGCTACGCTGAGGAGGTTAGTGGAGCAATCCGCTCCTTTTACAAGCAAACCTACCCGCGCTCCAGCCTGATTTTGGTTCCCGGTGGCGGCACCGTGGATAAGAAGCTTGGCAACGGCTTCTTCACACAAGTTGCTTGCTGGTACCCATTCGACCCGGTTGGCCTTTCCGCATCCCCTGCCCAGAGCCAAGCAACCAGGGAACGACTGACGCTCGTTCCTGTTGAGAGCGAGTCGGCAAGCAACACAGTAAACGGTAGTCCCCAGCGCATCGCGTCCTCATCATAAGGCAAGCGTAGGGTATAGAAGGAGATAAACCGATGTCATCTGATAACGAGTTGTTCTCAGGCATCGCAAACGGGATAGTCGTCCTCATCATTGTCTGCCTGATTATCGCCATCTTCCTGCTCTACAAGGCTATCAACCTGGTGATCCGGGTCTTCACCAAGTACCCACAGGTGAAGGCCTTGTGGATAGTGCTGGCTCTGACCATTGGGTTTCCCCTGCTGGCTGTGGTGCTGCCTCAAGTGTTACCGGCAACGGCAGATACTCAAACTATAGAGGAGATCGCCACCGGGCTAGCTGCCATAAGCGCAGGAGCGCTCCTGGTCATTTGCCGCGTGGTCGAGGTGTATTACGATGAGGTCTTCATCAAAGAACCCGAGCCATTAGTGACCCAGATGCTGCACCGGCCCTGGTGGGAGGGTAAGGAAGAGCCTGAGGAGGAGCTTGCCGCCGCAGCATAACCGCCCCGCCATGATAGAAGGATGCGCCACCATACAGCATACATGGCGGCGCATCCTCTGGAAGGTGTATGGGAGGTCTTCTTCTCTTCGCTAAGGCCATATTTTTCATCATTTTTTGGGTAAACGCTATAAGGACGCATACAACGATGCAAGCACAACCACCAGCAGCCAAGCCAGCCATCCAACAAAATAGGCAGAAATCACAGACACTAAGAAAAGCAAAATCCGATGGCCCAACACTGGCAAGAGAAACCATTCTTGGAGAAAAACTACCTGCAACAGGCCGCTATGTAACTGTCAAGGATAAAGAGCGGCAATCAGGCATGTATATTTTAGGTGTGCAGGGAGTTGGCAAGAGTAGTTTTTTTGAAAACACCATCTATCAAGATAGTCGGAAAGGGTCCGCAATCATTGTCATCGACCCGCACGGTGATTTGAACCATAAGGTTATTGCACAAATGCCGGAAGAACGCCTCAAAGATACCTATCTGCTCTCGCTTGAGGATACGGCTTACCCCTTCGGTCTCAACCTCTTTGGTATTGGCGAGAAAGCAACAGATATAGAGCAAGCGCAAGCATTGGATCGGATACTGCATGTCTTTGAGAAGTGTTTTCCTGAAACAAGCAGAATGCTTTTAGAAAAGTACCTGGGCAACATTGCACCGGTCTTTTTTGCTCATGCGAGCACTGGCTATGCCATGACAGATATTCCCAAATTTTTACGGGATGACGCATTTCGGGCAAAGCTTCTCAGGAATGTTCGGCTTTTTATTCGGCAATTTTGGGAAGATGAATATATGAGTATGTCTCCATCGGTTCAGCGCAATGAAACAGCATCCCTTGCAACCCGATTAAATCGGTTTTTACGCTCTCCTATTGTCGGAAACATTATCGGGCAAAGCCGGACAACGATAGATTTTCGCAAAGCAATAGAAAACAGGGAAATTATTCTCATCAACCTGCCAGTGAAAACGCTCAAAGAGGATGCATCACTGATCGGTACCATGCTGGTTGCACAAATCCATGCTGCAATCTTTTCTTTTGCGGATACAAAGCCTGAAGCCCGCCCTGGCTTTAGTCTGTTTGTTGATGAGTTCCAGCACTTCGCAACCTCTGATTTTGCGGAGATGTTCACCGAAGGGCGTAAATTTGGGAGTCGTGTCGCTGTAGCACATCAATTTCGAGCACAACTACCGGATTATTTATCCTCAGCAACATTGACAGCTCGGACCATTATTACCTTTCAAACTACCCAAGAGGATGCGCCCAAATTAGCCCCACTGTATCCACAAGAGGCAATGCTGCGCATAAAAGATATTGACCCCGCACCTGCTGACTATCTTTTGAAACGTGCCGGTCATGATAATCCCGAGGTTGACGCTTTTATCAGAACCTACCTGCTTCCACTCCAATCGATGCGTAAAGGAAATCACATCGAGGTTACAACCCGGCAACCGGAGTTGCTTAGTGAATTAGTTGTCAACTTATTGGGCAGCTATTATAGCTCGACAGAAAAGCCGAAAGTGCCCTACCCCCTACCCTATCTGAATAGATGGCTGTATAAAGCAGAGATAGGCCACGATTTTAGGCTTCCCATCCCCTACGAAATCATCTACGGGTTTTCTAATTGTGGGCTAGGCTGGCTTGGCGAGTGGGAGTCATACAGTGACGTACATAAGGCATGGCTGACCTCGGAAGATGTTCACTTTCCTCCCAGGGCAATCATCAAGACTTCACCAGAGAGACTTGAATGGGTCAAACCAATACGAGACAGTCAAAATCAACTCTACCACTTCATTTTCTGTCTTCGCCGTATGATGCTACAGCTTGTGTTTCACCCAATTGGTGAACCTTCGACACCGACGCTCAACGAGGTAGTAAAGAAGATTACGAACCTCCCGCGTGGAACAGCCTTCGTGAAGGTAGGAGATACCATTACAGAGCTGAAAACACTGAATATACGGAAAAGGGCGTCTTCAGCAGAAGTGACAGCACGAAAAACCGCAATTATCGAGCAGACCAGAAGGAAGTATTGTCGTCCTGCCACAATTGTTGAGAAAGAAATACAAAAGCGGTTGGGACTTGATGCCGCTGATAGTGCCGCTCCTCCTCAATCATCTGAAGACGCGGCATCGAAACAGCCGCCAGAAGAGCAAGCATGGCAACCGTTCGATGAGGTGTAGGTGAGAAATCAGCTTTGTTTGGCAGGAAAATAGCCTGATGAGATCAACCTCTGTCCACACCCAAAAAGCCTTTGCTGTAACAGGTGTCCTTGATCGGATTTTAAAAGAGGCAATTTACCCCCATCATTTTCTCACAGCTTGGCAAGTGCTGCGGATACTCAACCATAGGCAAGGGACACTAACGACAATTCAAGACAGGCTCAAGAAGCTCACAGATGCCAAGTATCTCCATAGCTTCTATTTGCCGCTTCCTGCGAAACAACGCCCGTTTGTCTATGCGCTTGGACTGTATGGGAAAAAGTACCTGCGAGCTACTGATCTGAATACCGATATCTACTACCTTCCTTCTGAGCAAGAGGAAAAATCATACGGCTTCCTGATGCATCAGCTAGAGCTTAATGACATTATCATCTCGGCGCGTCTGCTTGAGAAAAGTGTCCCGTCCCTCTATCTATTTGACTGGTATCACGATCTGATCTTAAAACGACACCCCTTTGAGACAGCAGATGAGAAAGGCAAGCTTGTTCGCGCTATTCCTGATGCGCTCTTTGACTTTCGGGTGCAGCGAGAGAACAAGAAAGACGCTCGCTTTTTCCTCTGGCTTGAGCATGATCGAGGCGAAGAGAGCAACGAAAAATTTAGAAAAAAATTGCGGGATATCATGCGAGTTATTGAGCAGGGAGTACACACCGAACGCTTCGGCGCGCAACGAAGCATCATTATGGTGACGACTAGTGCCGGAGATCGCCGTGTTGAAAAGATGCGCATGCTGGCACGTTTAGAATTAGGCAGTGTTTCAGAAGGAAACTCTAGAAACCAGATGTTTAAGTTTACCAGCGTGCCGCCATTAATGGCGAGAAAACCGATTGACTCACGAATGCTTTTCTGTGATGGCGCTATCTGGTTGTCTCCCTATGGTGACGTTGAGAAACCGAGTCGATTGATCGATTTGCGTCTTATTTAAATCATTGCCTTGCGTGCCGCCGATGGTGGAACTCATTTTTGAGGACGTGAGGACGAGAAAATGAGGGAGGGTCAGTGGCATAAGTGAGCAATTTGTATAATTGTGCGAGTTGCTGTAGTTGGGGGATATTGGCGGCACGGGCGCGGGGTTTGCAGCTGCGTTAATGGGGCAGTTGCGGTTGGTCGTGCGATTGTCCGGCGATGCAATGGGATGGGAGGGCAAAGTCAACGGCTCTTTTTGCGCGAGGACCAATTTTCAACAGGATGCGTGACAGAAAGCTCGTTCTGCCATGCATCCTGTAAGACTTCCTGTAAGCTGATACAACAGAAATGGCCTGAGAGGATACCTTATGGTCTCTATTTTGATAAACGAGAAAATAAAAAACTTAGGCAAAAACCTAAGTTTTTTGGGTGATAAATGAATATTTACCGGACGGATTGCTATGCTCAAACAGGGGAAGGATATCCTTCCCCTGTTGCTCTTGTTACTCTGTTCCTATCTATTGCTGATCGTAGGCATCAAGAACAGGCTTGACAATGGTTGAGTATTTGGCACTACCCCAACGAAGATAGGAGCAAATTTCTCGTCGGGGAATGCCCTTTGTATATGCCGCAATGACTTTGTTTCTGTCCTCCTTGGAAACAGTGAGAAACACGCTGTCACTTGGGGTTATAGCCTCCTCTGTGATCGTTTCATCTGTCTGTGTTGCCGTTGCTGCTTCTGCGATTTGCGGTGTTTCCGGCTGTTCCTCGGAAACGGTTGTTTGTGCCAGTAACACCCGCAGCTCACTGAGGAGTTCAGGGGTGAGCACAAGCGGCGCTGGTTGTACTGCCGGTTGCATACCTGTCTGTTCCTCTGTCTTTGTTGCGCTCACATGCCGCAGGGCATGAGCCACTATCAATAACACAATTGCAACGGAGCGTATCCAGATCAGGGCCTCAACCGGAACAAACACATGGATGTAGGCAGCGTCAAGGGTAAGGTTCAACGTCTGCTGCACGCTCTCGATGTTTAATACAATGGCGGCGGTGAACAAGAGGAGTGCTGATAACAAACCATAGAGCCAGGTCTTAACCTTCTCCCCATCGTGGTGGTAGCGAAATGTCCGGATGATGGTCCCGGCAACACTGGCGTCAATAGCGATGCACTGCGTCCATGCCCAAACCCTCTGCATGAACAGGTTGTCGGTTAAGACTGAGCCTTTAGTAAGAACGTTTGCCATGCTTGCGATCAGGCCGAATGCCAGTAACAAGACTGACAGGCTTGAGGCAAGTTCTAAAATGTACAATATGCCGGTATCAAGTTTCTCGATACTCGCAAACTGCTTCATAGGACAACCGTCCTTTCAATGAGCGTGTCTGCGGAGATATCAAGCGGCGTGGAGGTTGGCTGCGATGTTTGAATATGGGCAAGCAGGGAGCGGAGGATAAGAAGCATTTCTCTATAGTGTTCCCTGGTGATAAAATTGGGCTTTGTTGCTATCCATGCCCTTTACCCCCATCCTCAGCTTCCCAGCCCTTTCCATGTGACTAACGGCATAATTTGGCCGCCTCGGCGCGGGCCCTGGGATCAGGTGAACTCGTGCGTTTTAGGATCGTACCTGATAGACCAGTTCAGCGAGTTCCCGGTTGAACCGAGCCGGATCCTCAAGGAAGGGCGCATGGCCGACGCCATCATACCAGGAAGCGGTTGCCGTTGGACAGGTCTTGAGGACGTGTTCCGCCATAGTAGGCAAAACAACGTAA
>WNGP01008894.1_pt1 | contig 15389 bp, 11 predicted proteins | sample 5407671 | NCBI WGS metagenome assembly WNGP01 (sample SAMN13153381, study PRJNA577476) | soil metagenome | isolation source: 40 cm soil or saprolite under Garry oak tree replicate 2 | place: USA:California | collected 2016-06-15 | reverse complement strand
CTGGTTCAATCCACTTGCGGCCCGCCTGGTTGCCTGGGATGCACGTCATCTGTATGAAATTACTGTTGGAGATTATCTCGATACTCAGCAGATTTATCTTGAACAGTACACTTATCAGGGCCAAATCATTCAGGGGCTTCTTCCCACAATCAACATTTGAATTTTAGAGATGCACTACTCAATATCCCCAGGACTCATACCCCAACGGTGCCCGATTAAGTTCCTCACGATAATATTGCCACAACGGCATGAACCTATTCATAGAAGCTATGAAACGCTCATTATGATGGCGTTCGAGCAGATGAATCATCTCATGCTCGCATTCCTCTGCTGGAGCTATTTCCACGACCTCGACTTCGTCTCCCGGTTCCAAAGAAAGGCGAAATCGTGCGGCGAGCGACACAGCGGGCGGAAAACGGGAAGTTCATGGTGTCGGCGAGATAATAATACCAACCCATCGCCTGCTCTTCAGGTCCATTGGCATCCACAACAATTTCCATGTTGATCCGCTCTTCACGTTCTTCATCTTCGGCGCGACGATTCATATGTATCCTCCTCTTGTAGATAAATCAAGGTATCGACAACACATCCTCGGATCTTTGATTGTGTCACAGAGTAGTAAAACAGATATCATTTACGGCTAGCCTAAATATGGACGTAAGCAAACCAAATAAAGCAGCCGTAGGGGCCGATTTATCGGCCCTCGCTGGATGTTCCGATATCCAATAGCAACCTTCATGAGTTCTGGGATCTGTTCAAACAAATTCTGAATCGCATAACAGCGGGAGAAGAGGCGCCTAAGAACATCCTGCTCTTAGGCGCCTTATAAGATTGAAGATCCAAAGGAGTTCCTTCGAACTGCCTTTTTGCCTGAAGATATCCCCCCCAAAGTTTTTGCAAAGATCAACTCACACTAAAGGCGAGCTAATGGCCCGAAACCTGCAAGTTACGTTGCTATATCCCCTACAAGAATGACCGCATAATACTAGATGGCGGGTGCCGGGATAAAAGACATGCTGGAAGTGACCTTGACCCAGCGATGATCAATCTGCCCCAGGCCGATAACATTCATCTCCCCAATGTAGATCCACGTCCCGTCGCTACGCGGTGCCATCGCCTCCACCCATGCGACGTGTCCATCAGGATTAGTCGATGGTAATATGACCACTGCCTGAGTGGCGGGGAAGCTGAATACCTGATAATTAAGCGCTCGTGCGGAATTGGCCCAATCTATGGCGTTTCCGCTGATCGCCGGGTAGAGGTGCCTGAGCCAGAACGAGTGCCAACGGTCCATCGCATACCATGTGCAATTACCGGCATCACCTGCATTCCATGTCCTGGTCGCCTGGCCGCCGTAGCGGTGCCAACCGCTCGCCCACAGTGGTGTCGATCCGCTATACATGACGACATTGGAATCTGACTGGACAACCAGTTGTGAATGGGACCATGCAGTGCCGGTAGCGAACACCGGAGTGCCACTCGACGTATAGACGACAAGATTCCCATCTCCTTGCATAATCGCCCACGAGCCGGGGGTGCCCGTATTTGAAGCCCACAACGCACCGGACGGTCCATACTCCACAAGGTTTCCATCGTTTTGCATAATCAACTGGTAAGCGCCGTTTTGTGACCACACCGACTCATTCGCAAATAATGACTCGCCGGATGCCAGATTGCTGCAATAGGGCACAATTGGCTGCGGGTTCATCAGCGAAGCACTGACCCAACCGTCCTGCCCGTTGAAATTCACGCGGAACCAGCGCGGGGTGCCATTGTAGGAGCCGCCGTCGCGCCAGCATGATGTCTGCACCCAGGTGTTGGCGGGAATCGTAGCGAGCATCCCGCAACGAGGGTCAGAGCAGCTTATTTGTGCAGCGTTCGCATAGATCAGTCCGTAGTCGCCGGAGGCGGCCTTCGTCCTGACAGCTACCATGGAGAGAACTGCGGCAAAGAGCACTGTGGCAAGAAGAAGAACCGGTAGCAAAAAACGCAACATTTTCGACATAACATCCCTCTCAAAATAATGTATGATGACCAAATTTTGATAATGGCATCTACATCTAAATAAACTGGATATGCAGGATAAATTGAAGAGATGTAGATCAATTTTCGTCATATGAGAGGGAGGTTCTCGAGCAAGGCATGTACTACGGTAATCAGAAAGATTCCGCCAGTTTCATGGTTTGATGCATTTTTACGCCGCCCGCTTGCTTGATATATTTACAATTACAGCAAATACAGGTTATACTTTCATCAAGATGTCTCTTACTGCTGAGTCGATTCATTAAGTATCGAAGAACCTGGGCCGAATCAAAGGGGGGAATGGCAATGAAGTCATCCAGCCGCGTGCAGAAAAAGATGCACAGAGTTCTTAGCGTTATGGTCCTGATGACCATCCTGTTGGCCGCCTGTGGAGCGCCCGGCAATGTGGTCTCACCCACGGCAACGACTACGGTGACGAATGAGAAAGACTGGAGAACGCAAATCGCGCAGGTTCCCTTTCCGAAGAGGGGTTGCTTCAATGCCGCCTTTCCGAGCCTGAAGTGGCAGGAGGTTCCGTGCATCAAGCCGCCGAACCTACCCTATCCGCCGGGGCGTGGCAGGCCCGGACCAGGGGTTGTGGGAGGCAGCAACGACTACTCGGCCGGGGTGACTGGCTTCATAAACTCGGCGACAGGTTCATTCCCAAGCGTTACCGGCGTGACGAGCGAGAGCGGCAATGTCAGTGGAAATCCACCGGCGGTCGCTAACACCTACTCCCTCCAGCTCAATACGAGGCCTTTCACGACCACCGTTTGTGCCAGCCACCCCTCGTGCCTGGGCTGGCAGCAATTCATCTTCTCAAACGCAGGTTCTGCATTTATTCAGTACTGGCTGGAGAAATATAACGCCACGTGCCCGACTGGGTGGAACAGCTTTTCATTTCCTGGATCTACGGACATCTATTGCTGGGAAAACGGGCCTAATGCCGTGTCGTTCGCATCCCAGCCAATCACGAATCTTGCTTCTTTAAGCCTGACCGGGAACGCAAACGCAGGTGGTACGGACTCGGTGATCATGGGGACGACGACCAGTGTGACCGCGTCGAACCAGGACAGCATTCTCAATCTCGCATCGGGCTGGCAGGGCATAGAATTCATTATCGTTGGCGACTGCTGTTCTTCACAGGCGGTCTTCAACGCGAATGCCACGATCAATGTGGAGACGACCGTTCACTACGGCTCAACGGTTAGGCCAAACTGCGTGTATCAAGGCTTCACCGGAGAGACGAATAATCTGACCCTGGTGGGTGCGCCAACGCTCACCACTCAGCCTGCGCCAGCCATCGAGACCACGCAGAGCAACATCCCTGGCACCGCAGCGTCGTGTGCGGCAGCGGACGGAGTCGGCGACACGCACCTGCAGACATTCAACGGCTTGTTCTACGACTTCCAGGCCTCAGGTGATTTCCTGCTCGCGCAAACCACGGATTTCGCCGTGCAAACCCGACAGGTGTCCGGGGCGCCAACCTGGCCAAACGCATCAATTAACCAGGCGGTCGCGACGAAGATGGGCAATACCCGGGTGGCGCTGTGCACTGCGCCGGAGCGGCTTGTGGTCGATGGAAACCCCACTGTTCTTGCCGACGGCCAAACGCTCTCGTTGCCTTCCGGTGTCGACCTCTACCGGACAGGCAACGTCTATCTCGTCATCGACCAGAGCGGCAACAGCATGCGCGCCGTCATGAACGGCACCTGGATCGATGTGTCCGTGGGCCTCGGCGCGTGGCCTACGCAGGTGAGCGGTCTACTGGCCAACGGCAACGGCAACGTCAACCAGCTTGAAGCGAGCGACGGAACAGTGTTCAACATTCCAGTTTCATTTGACGATCTTTATCGCCGCTACGGTGAGAGTTGGCGCGTCGCACCCGCCGGTTCTCTGCTTTCAGATTGCGGAGCGGTCCAGAGCGGCATTCCGGCGAAGCCTTTCTTCGCGAGAGACCTCCCGGCGAGCCTCTACAATAGCGCGCGAACGATCTGCACGCAAGCAGGCGTCAAGGATCCCGTGCTGCTCGACGCCTGCACGCTCGACGTTGCTGTGCTCAAAAACGAGAGGGCGGCAAAAGTGTATGTCGGTTTGCCTGTTCCTGTTGCGGTAGGGGATCAAGGTCAGGCTCACTCACAATAGAGCAGCCGTCCACATACGGCAAGGTGATCTCTGCTCAACTTTCTACATCTATTAGAGGCAAATTCCGGTTTTACCCTTAACGTGGGAGTGCAACAAAATGTACCCCAGGTGTTGAGCAAGTTTGGGTGAGATCTGCACGATTTGCCGCAAGGCTAGAACTTTTAATCATAGCGGAAAGGCTCTTCGCATAGCCATGAATCTTCGCTTAAGAGAAGTTTCTGCTTATGTTCAGCAATTCTTTTTTCCTCAGCGATTTGCTCAAGCTTACGAAGAACTTTCAGTCTGGCCTTTTGAGCATCTTTATTATCAGGATTAAATTGAATCACTTGCTCAAATATAGCCAGCGCTTGTTGATAGTCACCTTGCTCATAACATGCTTTGCCTTGAGCAACAAGGGGTGTTTCTTTATCAACAAATGCGCCTGTATATTTTGAGTCAAGCTCCATAGCTCTTGTATAAGCAGTCAGCGCGTCACTGTACCTCTGAAGTACATAGAGCAGATGGCCCTTTTCTGCATAAGCAAAAGCATTGTCTGGATGGAATTGAATGGCATCTTCATAGAGATCAAGCGCCTCTTGAAACTTCCTCTGGTCTTTTAGCGTTTTACTCATCTCAATGAGAGATACAATGTGTGATGCCATCGCGAAAGTTGTGTAATGATGAGTGGTTGTTGATGATCATGATCATGAGCACCACTGTGATCATCAAAAGCAAGCCACTTTTATTTGCTAGAGGAACTGATGATCATGAAAAAGGGTACCATCCTCGTATTCTGAAGAAAATGAGGAGTTGGGGTAAAGGTAGCCAACGTGCCATCAACTGCAAAGTAGCAAGCTAGGAATGTTTTGAGCCATCGGGCATGGTTGCATTTTGGAGTGATTTGACTTTCTTCTCCAGTTCTTCAAGAGTAATGCCGAGAGCACCTTTCAGGTAGGCAAAGTTCAGCTTGGCTCCATCCATCTCGGCTCCATCCAGCCTGGCTCCGCTCAGGTCGGCACCGGTCAACTTGGCTCCATTCAGCTTGGCTTCGCTCAGGTCAGCACTGATCAAGCGAGTTCCGTATAATTTGGCAAACTTCAGGTCAGCCAATCTCAACTTTGCTCTGTTCAACTTGGCAAACCTCAGGTCAGCCCCCCTCAGGTCGGCACCACTGAGATTAGCTTCGCTCAGGTCAGCATTGTGCAGGTGGGCTAGGATCAGGCTGGCTCCAGAGAGGTCGGCAGAACTCAGGGTAGCTCCACTCAGGTTGACATAGCTGAGAGTAGCCTGGCTCAGGTCGGCAGAGCTCAGGGTAGCTCCACTCAGGTTGACATAGCTCAGATTGACTCCACCCAGCTTGATACCGCTCAGGTCAGCATGGCTTAAGTCGGCAATTACCAGTCTGACTCTTCGCGGGTTGGCTCCGCTCAGGTCGGGGATGACATCTGGCTGCTCTTGCCTCCACTGGTTCCACACCTCTACCCCTTGTTGGAGCAGCTTGAGGTGTTCTTGATTTGCCATACGGAGTCCTCCTGCCTTCTTTGCGAGCATCCAATTGTGTTGAAGAAATTATATTCCCTCTTGCTCCTCCTGGGAAGGGTCTGATCTCACATTCTTTCCTCCTTACTTACTGGGAGGTATTCTTGAAAACACCGAAAGAGTGAGAGCGAAGCTTAAGCAGTGTGGGGATAATCTCACCTACAAGTGGTTCCCATCTGGGGATCAAAATAATCTCACCTCTAATCTCCCTGGGTTCCGTTTTGATGATCAACAATGAGGAAATGGGACCTACCGAGAGGCTCTCCTCCAAATTAAGTGTGCCTGCTTGCTTACACCCTCTTTCACTGGGCCAAGGACTTTCTTAGCGTGCTGAGAGCCGGTTGAAAAAGGGGGAGTGACATCTCCCCCCTTGCTGCTCGTTCACCTCTCCGTAAACAGGCTCGCTCACCAACGGGAAGGCTTTATCCACTCCCCTGTTTTTTTGTTGTGTTGCTCTTCAGAGGTCGTACCTCAAACAGCACCAGGGAATGAGCATTCAGAAGCTGGAATAAGGCGGAGAAATCCGCAAAAGGACCTGCAACTCCCCCCTGTTGTAGCTCTTTGAAGTAGTTCATATTACAGTCTGACCATTCGGATGCCAGCGTGAAAAAGTCTCCTGTTTCGACATACTTCTGGAACGCATTACTGACACATTGCGTGAAACCATCAATTCCTGCCATTTTGAGCTTCCTTTCGCTTGCTCATGGGTTCTCCTTTTTCCATAGCGCCCTCCTCCGTTGACGAAAGGACCGGTGCTGAAAAGACGCTCCTACGAAGGGGAGACGTCTGTGTCGTTTCAAGCATATATGCTCATAGCATATCTGAAAGAGCTAGCTATGCGATGAGCATAGGTGGCCTGTTGGAAGAGAGCAATTCCTCTTTACAGAAAGCAGATGAACAGGAAAGTCCCCGTTCTGTCCGCTAGCAAGCAGGCACACTTAATGTAAGGATGAGCCTACCGAGATGATCAAAAACAAGTGGAAACCAAAGGTCGTTGTGAGCAAAGATTACAGGCATAGAGCGTCTCGTTGGCGTTCTTGGTTCAAGTCTCGAAAAGGAGGACGCTATGCCTGTTCACCGTCACAAGAAGGATACCACACCAACCCCTTCTGGCTCAACGCAAGAGCAAGTAGTCCCACCGCTGCCTGACCAGCAGGCCTTCCAGCAGTATCTGCGTGAACTCGCCCGCAGGGCCATTCGCGTGGTGTTGGAGGGCGTGATGTGCGAAGAGCTTGATGCGCTCATCGGCGTGGGCTGGGGCCAGAGGAGCCCCAAGCGCAAAGGCTATCGCAACGGCTCCTACACCCGCGATTTGGTCACTACTTCAGGTCGCATCGAGGAGATCAACGTGCCTCGAGACCGTGAAGGCCAGTTCCACACGCAGGTCTTTGACCGCTACCGTCGCTATGAACCGCACATTGCGGACGGACTCACCCAGATGTTTGTGGCCGGGATCAGCTCATGGGAGTCGCTCCCAGTGCCAGCACGATCAGTCGCCTCAACCAGAGCCTGACCCAGCAATTTGACACCTGGCGCCAGCGCCCGCTTCAGGAACACTGGCGTATCCTGTACCTGGATGGGGTGCATTTCAGCGTTCGTCATGGCGACAAGGCTGATTCCACCGTCATCTTAACCGCCTTGGGCGTCGACTTGGCGGGCAACAAAGAGGTGTTGGCACTGCGTGCCTGCGCCGAGGAGGACAAAGATGGATGGGCGTGTCTCTTGCAAGACCTGCGTTCACGAGGCGCAACGCACATCGATCTCATCGTGACCGATGGGCATGAAGGATTGCTCGCTGCTGCCTCGGAGCTGTTTGCGGCCACCCCTCGTCAACGCTGTCTGGTGCATAAACAGCGCAATGTGCTCAATGCCATCCCCAGACGCGAGCGTGGCGAGGTACAGGCCGAACTCGTGGGCATCTGGGAGCAACCGACCAAGCAGGAAGCACTGACCCAACTGGCCGCCTTCAAAGCCAAGTACACTGTGCGCTATCCCGAGGCGGTGCGCAGCCTGACTGAGGATGAAGAGCACCTGTTGACGTTTTATGCCTTTCCTCAGCGCATGCACCGGCACATTCAGACCACGAATGCCATTGAGAGTCTCTTTAGCAATGTGCGGCAGCGCACCGATCAGATCGATGTGTTCACCACCGAGACCAGTTGTCTCACCATCGTGTGGGCCACGATCCAAGATATCCGCTTGCACAAAATCACGCTAGTGTGAGGCTCCAACACGCATCTATGGTATAGGAAGCAACCAGCCGCAATGGGTGGTTCAGGCAGAGGTGTTTTTTGCGCGAATACCCGCTCAACACAGGTTCCATTTCCTGAGGCAGAGCTCTTTCTGGAGACAACTTTTGAAATCCTGCGGCGCCACTGGAGGTTCTTTCAGATCTTGTGGATAGCTTGTGCATATTCCTCAGCTATGCCTGCTTGCTTACTGCACCCCTTTACACAGCTTTCGATATGGCATCCAATGTGTTCCTGGTAGACATGCTCTAATACAGGGTCAAATTGAATTGCTTTAGAATAGGCAATTCGAGCTTGAGCGTATTCTTTGCATTCAAAAAGATGATTTGCTTCCTCAAGGAGGTTTTTTTCGAAGGCTGAATAATCCTTCTTGTGCAGCGGATCAAAGGTAATTGCCATACGATAGATAACACCAGCTTCGTGATAGGACCCTAAATTATAGAGATAATTGCCAAGTGCTGGAACAATCCTCTTCGAACCAAGATATTCAATTGTGAATGATGAATCAAGGTTCCAAGCCATTTCGTAGGATTGAAAAGCATCCAGGTAGCGTTCGAGCTTATAGAGGCAGTTTCCTTCGGCTAAGTAACAAAGCATATAGTTCGGATCGTATAAGGTGCCAGTATGAAATGCTGAAAGCGCCTTTTGATAGTCTTTGTTTCTATAGAAATACTGGCCTATGACATAGAGTGAATCTTTCTTAGCAAAGAGCTTTCTAGAGTTGCTCGGATCTATTTTATAAGCTTCCTTATATTCAACAAGTGCTCTCTCATAGTCTTGCATGGCATAGAAAAGTTCACCCTTTACGCAGCAGAGTCTAGTCAGGAGGTATTTCGAATGTTTTGGAACTAGCTGAATACATTCATTATATGAGTCTAATGCCTCCTGGTAGCGCCCAAGCTTGAACAATGAATCACCCTGGCATAGATAAGCATCGGCATTTTTAGGATTGAAAAGAATTGCCAGTTCAAATAGATACAGCGCAGCAATGGAGTTGTTTTGCGAGAGAAAGGTATTACCTTTTTGAACAAGATTGATAGCTTGTCTGTTCAAGACCTCTGAGTAGGTTGGGTTAAGTTGTTCTGCTTGTTGGTAGACAGCAAATGCTTCCCTGTACCGTTTGAGCGCAAATAATGTATCCCCTTTGTATTTGAAAGCATGAGCATTGTTAGGCTCTAGTTGAAGGACTTTTCCGTACGATGTCAATGCCTGTTGATACTCTCCATGCATAAAATGGATGTCAACAATTCTTCTATGAGCTTGAACATTGAGTGGATCAAGTTCAATGAGCTGTTGATAAAGGCTTAATGATTCTTCAAATAATCCAGCAAGGTGTTTTTCGTTGGCATGGTAAGAAAGGCTTCTTATTTTGGCCTGTTTATGCATAACCTGGGCTTCTTCGGTATGACCAAGAGCAAAAAGTGCGTTTCCTTTGCCAGTGTAACCTTTGGAATGCTCGGGGAAGAAGAGAATAGCTAATTCATAAGCTCCAAGAGCATCTTCAAATAAACCTAAACGCTGAAATTCTTCACCATCAGAGATAAACCTTTTCCAGTTGCTATAGTATACATTTTGATCAAGCTTGAGTTTCATCGCTTGTTCGTAAGCAACACGGGCCTCCTTATATTCCTTAAGAGCGTAAAGGGCATTTCCTAATCCTTCGTATGTTAAAGCATGAAACCTATCTAGTTGTATTGACTGCTCATAACAAATACATGCTTCTTCATAGCGTCCCAACGCATAAAGTGTATCTGCTTTACCTTTGTGATTTAAGGCATCCTGAGGGTCCAGGGAGATAGCATCCGTATAAGCACGAAGGGCTTGTTGGAAACGCTGTTCGTTGTAAAATTCGCGAGCTTCTCTTCGCTGTAAAGCGGCAATTTGCTTGCGATCATGCCTGGTTCGTTGCTTGAGCTTTGCCATCTTTGTAACTCTCCTATGTACTTACATTTAACGATCTGCTATATAAATGCTCTCCATAATGCAGTTTCAGGCAACATGTTCAGGATGCACACCCAAGGGATCCAGCTTCGCCGTGAGGAAATAGATCGAGTTGCGTGCTCTTGATCAAGTGGAGGCGGTGTTTCTTCTTCAGACACGTGTATGTTCTGTTGCTGCTGAGAGATCATAGCTCCACGCTCCTTCCACTTTTGTATCTAACCAACACTTTTCCATTTTTAGTATAGCCTCAGCATCTCACAATCGTATCTCCACAGCTTCGCTCATTCTCCCAGTGTCGTCACAGGTACTAAATGACACGAGAAAGCAATGCCTTACCCTGGGTGTTTTGATTTGTCGTATTGTTATCATTCATATTTTTTTCTTTACTTCAGGAGACGTGATTGATGAAGTTCTCCTCCCAGTCAACTCGGTTTAAGCGTCAACTGCTCTGATACCTCATGCAGCAACTGATTGATCTTAGCGACTGCCTCCTCGGATGGTGGAGGATTGGAACCAAGCTCCACACGTAAGAGGAATTTGAGATCCAGACCAACAGCAGCCCTCGTGAGTTTTGAAACATTTTCAAACAAATTCTGAATCTCGTAGGTATCCAGGGGAGCTTCAGCTACAAACATGCCTGGTCTAGGTTTAGGCGTAGGAGGAGGCGGTGTTGGTACTTCTACCTCGGGTAAACTGATCTTTACAAACTTTGCTCCCGCATAATCACAAGGCCAGGGCCAACTGCCAGTACGATCTATCTGTCGCGCACGGATGGCTCCATCAATGGCTTCTTGTACAATGAGCCATGGGAGTATCTTTCCCATTTTAGTACAAAGCGCCTCAAAGATTGCCAGCGCTGTTGTCGTCCCATCGCTCCATGCCTCAGTAAGATTCTGAGGGAGAATTTCATTCACGTGAATGGGTTGAGGCGGTACTTGTAAATAGGCATCATCAGTAAGTATACCGGCAGGGATTTCTTCGGCCAGGAAGCTGGCACGTCCTGATACGAGGCAGAGTCGTTTCTCTTTGACCGCTGCTTGAATAGCAGCATCTACGGTATCTCGATCAGCACTAGGTATGGCTATCTCCTCTTCGTATTCATACCCTTCTCTCGTGAATGTTACGACGTGACCAGAGAAGTAGCTATACAGATCTCTCAGAGGAAGTTCTGCATTGTGCCAGAGTTCGGGTAATGCACCTGGACTGAGTAACTTTGATGGTAACTCTGAGAGCTTCGCGCTTTGAGAGAGTACTACTTCGAGACCAAGGTCACCGATTACAGATTCATCGGGTTCTTCGTGCCAAAATGTTTTGAACGTGTGATCTGGTCGGGGTAAGCGTAATACGAATAATCCATTACGGCATCCGTCAAGTAAGGTATCAAGGATGGCCTTGCGATTCAACATTTTGGGCAATTGTGAGAATTGCGCAAACGCTCCCACCAGATCTTTTAATCTGCGGGCTGTTTCTCCTTCTCGCCAGAGATCATAAGAGCCACCTGGAAGCAGCGCACCGGCACTGACTGCTGTCTCCTGAATTCTGCTCTGTGGATCATTCTTGATGATGTTGAATAAAGGGTCATTGGTCACAACAACTTTGAATGCCTGAACTTCGTTCTTTTCAGATACCGTAACCACTATACAGTACGCTTGCCGGACTAGTTCTGTAATTCTCCTGGCTGTGTCTGCTTTCGCCATATCCAGCAAGTGTTTGCGGTTGGGGTCGAGGTCCTGTCCCTTCAGTTGCTCTTCCACTTCTAGCCAGCCAAGATACTCACGAATAGAGTTTCGACTTGCCTCCAAACCATCGATAGAAGGAACAACCAGCATGACCGCATTACGATAGACACGCGGTCTGTCAGGGCCAGTATATTCGTCGACAAAACGCCTGGCTTCGGTACCTGGTCTGCCAGGGCTGGATGCGAATTTAGGCCCTAAGATGGCATATCGAAACTCTCCGTCGTCATCGATATCCCTTGGACTATTTGGCAAGGAATGTACTCTTGCTCCACTTGCCAAAGCGTTTGCGGTCAGGCTTTTGCAGGCACTTATTTCTTTGTTCAGTTTATCCTCTACAAAGTCTCGCGAGACGCGTGTACAGGCATCGTGATGCATCTGATGGAGATTAGGTCGTGAGCCTAAACGCCAGGATTTCGGCAATTGCTTCGCGCCACCTGACCCGGGTTCAAGGTCTTGCAGCGCGTTCTCATCGAGGAACCATGATATCTCAGTCCAGCGATGCAGAGCCTTCTCTAACTCGATCTTGTCCGGCCGCGTATTTCCTAACAGCACCATCAATTCACGCGTATGGGCATCCTTGCCGATTGGTTGAGAATGTAGGAATGTAGCAAACACAGCCTGCTCGACTTCTCGGTACTTCAAGCCCGCAAGTTCTATTTGGACATCCCTGGCTTTGGCGAGTTCGCCTTCAAGAATGCCCGACCACTCTTGCTTTTTCCCCTCGTACTCTTCCGTCTCTGCGACAGTAGTCAACTCACGCGCAGACTCGGAGAGCGCGCTCCTTCCAGGTGCGCCTAAGAAGACATTGGTGGCAACCAACGGACAGGTATCCCAGGTTTCCGCATCCCGCAAAGCCAGCGCAAAGGTACGCAAAATGCCGCGTGTGCGTTGAAAGCTTTCCAGGTTTGTCCACTTGGTATAGAAAATCTCGGTCAAATCGGGGTGGAAAGGATAGCTCTGGAGCAAGCGCTCTTCTGCGGTTTTTCTATCCTTGTTCGTTTGCTCATCGAGCTCGTAGATACCTTGTAGTGCCTCGATAACTCGTGGACGGAACGCTGCATGATCTCGAATGGACTCCGGAGTGAAGAAGCGGCGGCGCAGCACCTCCGCCACATCTTCTTTGAGCACGGGCTGCACACTTTCTTCTTTCTCGCGACGGAAGATCGCATACAGTTCCTGGGTGATCTCTTTCCCCAGCGTATCGCTCTTCATGGGATCAGTAGCAAGCAGCGACGCTACAATCGCACACCGATCCACTTTGGTTGCAGCCTGAGTAAGATATTGGAAAAAGTTATTGATGCGGCTGCGCCACACCTGATCAAGCCCGACCTTTTCACGAACATACATCAGCACTTCATCAATAAGGATCAGCGTTGCTAATCCTTGGTGTTGCGGAAGAGAAAGGAGATCAACCAGCAGATTCTCGGCGGGTGCGCTCTCGCGTTCGGCGTCCAGGCCTTCTCCATGTAATAGCTGTAGTCCTTCGCTTCCCGCAATCTGGTAAGCTAGCACACTCCAGGGGTGTTTGAGCCAGCGTTTCTCCCCCGTAGGACTGGTAATCTCCATGCCTTTCTCAGCATCCAGTTTATCAAACGCCAGAACTGCAATTCGTGCTCTAGACGGGGTCATACCAATGTACTGCGTGAATTCCTGCACTGCCGGGAGATCTGGCAAGTTCTGGGGATTATTGGTGAGATGAAAGAGGGTGATAAGTGTATGAGTCTTGCCACCACCATAGGTTAATTCTAGCTGCCGCACGGCCTTATCGTTCTTGCCGGCCAGTCGCAGCACGACATCCTTTGCCAGTTCGCGCAGCGTGTACGTAGGAAAGGTGAACGAGAAGAAGTCATACGGGTCCTGGTAAATAGGACGTGCTCTCCCCATCACCACATCGTAAAGGTCTGCCGCAAAAGTCGAAAGTGACAACTCGCCAGTCTTCAGTTCGTTGCGAAGCTCCACCACTTCATGCCAGGGTTTCCATGCAAGTCTGCTCATCGTTCGTCTCCTATCAAACTCAATTTCTATTATTATTATTCATCAATGATTCACCCCGTCCCGCCCCAGGGCGACCGCAAGGGTACGCTGATATGCATCAACCATCCGTAGGGGCAACCTTCATGGTCGCCCGTGGGTGGGGCGTGCTGCCGTTCATCTCGCTCACAGCAAGGAATAGGGCCACGCTCCCATCCCCGGCGAGCGACTATTATTCCATCAAACCGAGGCGGTAAGCAGGCATAACGCCTCGTGATGCTACATGGTTGCTGATGCTTTCTAGAAGCGCTCGCTCTTCGCTGCCAGCAGGAGCCAGTTCAATAAGTGCTTGCAGCAATTGGTGAAAAAGGGTATTGTGACCCAGGCCTTTGGTATACAGGTAATCATCTACTTTGGTGACGTCACCAGCTTTCCAGAGATGCATCAGGCGATGCACCTGGTCGATCAGTGGAGCAGGAGGACCAACAAGCGTTTCGTAACCCATGCTGGGATTCTTGCGTTGATACCACTGCTTCAACTTCACTGTGCTGCTTGTACCCTCTTCTTGTTCTTCTGCCTCACCCTCCTCAGCACTGCGTGCAACGGCTTCCTCCTCTAGTGAGGTTTGGCCGCCAGTGCGAGCCAGCAAATCATAACGGGATGTCAGTGCTGCATCTGAGAGGCCACAAGAGACAGCATAGAGGATACACGGTCCAATCGGTGCATTGTCCATTCCAAAGTCGTAGCGATGAAGGAGATAGTAGGTGGTCACATCATCCAGGCCACTCACTGCATCAGGCCCGCCATTGTGGGAGAGCACGCGACCAACTACGAAGTCCACGACCATACGCCGCACATGCCGAAGGAACTCTGATACGCTCAAAACCTTACCTGGTTCATTCGATTTTTTGACAACGGGATGTTCGCTGTAGGCTTCTAATGCCGGACCTGTAGCTGCCCACACAAAGTCGGGTCCGCGAATACCAGCATCCCAGAAATCATGCAAACGCTGTGTTATCTTTGATTGCATTTCCTGGAGGACCTGATTGTCCCATCCAGGTCTAGCGGCTTCTGGACGTTTTTTACACACGAGCCAGATAGAAGATGCCAATGAAGCACGGTTCAGATTACGGAGTCCTCCTGGCATTTCAGTAGCAATAGGCCAAGACCCAGTAACACAGAAACCAGCCCGTATTACAGAGGAAACTAATGCCTCCCAAGCCGAAGGATTCTTATTTGCAAACACGATCACCAAGTATCCATCCCTAGAAAGCTTTCTGTAGCTGGTTACAAAAGCTCGAAACATCCCATTTTCATAAGATTGTTTTGAAGCAATTGCATCATTCCCATGTCTACTAGGATCGTCAATGAGTTCTCCATCGTTCTTCATCTGATCCCACTTTGGAGCAAGAGGGTCGCGGAACGCAATGTCAATTTCGGGTGAGAGCCCATGTAATGTGCGTCGAAGCCAGATGTAGAAGAAGTCCATAAGATCTGAGTTTATGTAGACACTTCTCAACCTGACCAAAGAAGTGCGGAGGGTCCGTCGAGGCACCAGGGGGCTAAAACGTGGCCCTTGACCTCATCCATACAGCCCTGCGGGCCGAAAGCGAGGGTGAAAGGTATACTGGTGTGCTGGGACGTACGACCCTCGCTTTCGCTCTTCGAGTGTAATGGATGAGGTCAAGGGAAGCTGCGCCCGCGTTTCGCAGACGCCCCCTGATGCCATGAGCACCATGTTCGCTCTCCCAAGAGCCTCCGGCGGGCCTCTGCTCAGGCTCCTGGTGCCAGGTGCGCTCTCGCT
>WNGP01002627.1_pt1 | contig 15389 bp, 14 predicted proteins | sample 5407671 | NCBI WGS metagenome assembly WNGP01 (sample SAMN13153381, study PRJNA577476) | soil metagenome | isolation source: 40 cm soil or saprolite under Garry oak tree replicate 2 | place: USA:California | collected 2016-06-15 | reverse complement strand
GAAGAGGAAGTCATAGGTTCTTTGCCTTTTTGGATCTCTATGGCACTATTATATATAGATATATACGGTAAAGAGCCGTGGAATATCTCTTTTGCCATTTTCTTTCCCGGCCCCCCACAAAAACATCTAGAAAAGGATGAGTTGCGGCTGCGCCGCAATGTGTACGAGTGCATTGCCCCCACGGGACGCGCCCACAAAACCCACAAAAACATCTTAAAAAGGATGAGTTGCGGCGCAGCCGCAACATGAATGGGGCAATAGCTCTATGGTTTGAGAAGCTTTGTTTCCTGGCCTGGTACGCTTGAGTCCTGGGTATGGTATCATATAAGCACGACAGATTTCTGGTGGTTCTCAAAGTGATTGTTCCCCCTGTAACTATTCTCAAAGTGATTGTTCCCCCTGTAACTAGAGAAGGAAGAATAATAATGTCAGATGAAGCGGCCAGCGTCGTAACTCCAATGGAAAAGATCGAACGGACCGTTACCGTGCAAGGCATCGCTACCCATGTCTTTGAAGCAGGATCACCTGCTGCCTCCCCTTTACTCTACCTGCATGGCACCCACCTGGGAAATTTGTGGCTGGATTACCATAATGCCATCTCCCAGAACTTTCATGTCTTCGCCCCCGATACTCCTGGCTTTGGCTTAACCGAGCGGCCCGATTGGATGCGCGATATGAGCGACTACGTCCTGTTCTTCCGCGATCTGCTCAATGAGCTAGGACTGGATCAGGTCATGCTAGTTGGACACTCTCTGGGTGGCTGGATGGCGGCAGAACTGGCCGTCTGGTATCCAGAACGAGTAAAAAAGTTAGTCCTCTCCAATGCTGTGGGCATCAGGGTCAAGGGTACGCCTATCGCCGATCTATTTGCCATGAACCCTCAAGAGCTAATGGCGGCTTCTTTTGATAATCTCATGGCAGCCATGCCTTTGATGCCCGCTGAATTCAATATAGATTACCTGCTGGCCATGTATCGCGAGCGCACAACGCTGGCTTCGCTGGCCTGGAATCCAAACTATGACCCTAAATTAGAACGTCGCCTGGCCCGGGTGAAGTGCCCAACGCTAATTGTCTGGGGAAAGAATGACCGTCTCGTTCCACCGGCATACGCCGATGCATTTCACCGGTTGATAGCTAACTCCGAACTGGTGAAACTAGACGATACAGGTCACATGCCGATGTTCGAGAAATATGAGGAGTGGACCAGGACTATCTGCGAATTTCTCAGTAAGGGAGTATAGCCATGAAAAAACTAGAGTTTCACTACTTTCACCTGATGCCCTGGCCCTACTTGCCAGCTGATTTTGACGAAAAATACGATTCTGCCTGGGTAACCCTTCCGAATTCGATTTATGACCCGGTCAAGGGCCATGAACTTTACAACCGCTACCTGGATGAAATTGAGCGGGCCGACAAGCTCGGCTGGGATAGCGTCATTGTCAACGAGCATCATCAGAATGCCTACGGTACCATGCCTTCGCCCAATCTCATGGCTGCTGTTTTAACGCAGCGGGTGAAGCGCGCGAAAATCGGCATTGTGGGCAATGCTTTGCCTTTGCACGATGACCCCCTGCGTGTCGCCGAAGAGATTGCCATGCTTGACGTTATCAGTGGCGGCCGCATTATCTCGGGCTTTGTGCGCGGCACCGGCATGGAGTACTTTAGCTATAACATCAATCCCACCCTCAGCCGCGAACGTATGGACGAGGCGCATGACCTGATTATCCAGGCCTGGACCCGCCCCGGCCCATTTGCATTTGAGGGAGAACACTACAATTACCGCTATGTCAACATCTGGCCGCGCCCCATCCAGCAGCCTCCTCCCATCTGGCTTCCTGGCACTGCCAGCATGGAAACCATCGATTTTGCCGCCAGGTATAAATATCCCTACATGACGGTATTCATGCCCATGGAGCAGCGCAAACGGGCCTATGAGATGTACCGGCGGCTGGCTGCAGAAAAATACGGCTACGAGGCACAGCCTGAGCAGCTGGCCTTCTGCACGCCCGTCTATGTCGCCGAAACCGATGACATCGCCATGAAAGAAGCTGAAAAATACGTGATGTGGCTCTTCAACAAGGGCTTGAAATTCCGCCCAGAGTTTTTCGTTCCGCCTGGCTACATGAGCGTGAGAAGCCTCAAAGCTATGCTCGAAAGCGGCGCCTTCGGCCGGAAATCCTCTTTCCAGGAACTGATTGATACGGGGGTTATCATCGTTGGTAGCGTAGACACTGTTATCGAGAAGTTGTCCTACTACACCGATGTGCTCAATGCGGGCATGCTGGTTACCGGAGGGCATGTCGGGGATATCCCCGATTACCTTGTCTTGAAGAATCAGACCTTGATGGCCAAAGAAGTGATGCCGCACTTCCGTGAAAAGCCCGTCCAGGCTGAAGCTCAACCTGTCGAAATCAGCACTACAGTCTGAGTTAAGCCTTTATAACCCCATTACAAAAGGCAGCTATGAATCTTGTAGCTGCCTCTTATTGCAACGCATACTCCCTAACATAAAGGTTGCGTAGTATAAACTCAATTGATATTTTCTTAACCTTTTATCCACCAGTTTACAACCATGGTGTAACCGCTGTGTTGTTAGATGTTAGAGGTTAAAGATTTCTTAACACTGCATTTCACATTTCCATTTATACCTGACACCATTCTTATAACTTGCCTCCTGCGGAGGCGAACAAAGGAAGGAGGAAGATTCGGGGGACACCCCCGCGCCCCCGGCAAGGGGCTTCGCCCCCTGCACCCCTCTTTTTGCAATTTTCTGTAGTTCGATTACTTACAGTCAGGAGAAATATTTATGAAAGGCTCTATCAGGCTAAAACTCTTTCTGAGCCTGGTCACATTAGTAATGATGGCAACTGCCAGCGCCATACCCCTTATTGGCTCCATGAAGAACACGCATGCTGCGGCCTTCTCTCCCCTCGATCCAACGCCAACTTATGAGCCGGCACAGTGGACAGTACAGGAAGGTATTCTATACGCTACCCTCCCTTTTGGCTCTTACCGCTTGAATATCTATACTCTCAATCCGCCGCCTGCAGGTAATACGCCAATCGTTCTCTACTTCCATGGTTGTTGTAATACAAGTACAAACAGAGATAACGCATTAAGACTCGGAAAAACTCCCGCGGACCCGCATGAATATCTGTTTCGAGCACTACTGAATAGCGGCTATAGAGTCGCTTCACTTGATTATCCTGCTGAATATCCTGTCGTAAATCCTGATGACGTTGAGGCCGGTAAAGCTGCCGTGCGCTTCCTGCGCGCCAATGCCGCAACCTATCATATTGATCCCACACGCATTATTGCCTGGGGCTCCAGTGGCGGCGGGAATCCGGTGGAACTTATGGGAACCGCAGATCAGAGTGCCGGCTTTGATATCGGCCAGAACCTGAACTATTCCAGCAGAGTGGAAGCGGTCGTCGACTGGTATGGAGATGCCGCCAACCTGAGCTACATTACCTCGGATGATGCACCTTTTATTATCCAGCAGGGAAAAGCAGATTCTAGCTTCCTGAAGACTGATTCAAAAAATCTGTATAATGCGCTTGTCGCGGCTAACGTTTATGCCCAGTTGCAATTGGTAGCCAATGCAGGGCATAAATTTGCTCCGTCACCTGCCGGCAGCACAACCAATCCCACTTACGAAGGAATTGCCCAATCGGCAGTTAGCTTTTTGAACGCAAAGGTGAGAGATAATCCGAATCCATTACCTCAATAAATGAGTCAGAGGTATCACTTCTTCATCCTGCAACGTAATCTAAATAGACGAACGACACCTGACTATTGAGGACTTCTCGCCGCCTCCGGTGACTCGCCCATTGAGCTGTGAGTTGCAGACCTGCCAGGTCTGCAACTCACAGCAAAACCCTTGCGAACTGCCGGAGGCAGTGAGGAGTCAAGAAGAGGAGATACTCATGGGTGCGACGACAACGATGCAGGATTTGATCAAGCAGAAACTAGAAGCCTTCGAGCAGCTTCAACCTGAATTTGAAGAGTGTTTCCGCTATGTACAGGAGGTTCACGGCCAGAAGCGTTTTGCCACATTTTCTGTCGCTGATACTGCCCACTACCTTCATGCTCTCTGGATATGCGAATGTAAGGACCGCTTACTCAGTATTTATAAGAATATCAAGCGCTACGAAGGACAGTACTGCCTGGAACTCCTGGGGGTCTGGCAAGAAGGAGACAATACCGACGTGGTGGCATTCTTGCAGCGGAAACTGGATATGCTGCCCTTTGCCGATCTCACACGACAGTATCACGAGGCGCTGCAACGTGGAGGAGAATTTGGCCTGGCGCGACGCCTGGCACATGGACGACTCATCATGCTCAATCGCGGCATGAACCTGATGCATGCACTGGACGCCATTTTCGCCCTTCCAGAGGATCAGCTTGTAAAGGAAGTGCATGTAGCATGCGAGCGTTACGGACACCAACCCTCGCAAATCAAGCGACAACTGACCGAAATGGAAAGCCCTCTCTATTCTTATGTACCCCACCAGGTGCTGGCAAATCGCAATATGGTCGTGATGAATAAGCTGGGAGTCGATGTCATGAACAAACCTACCGATCAACCAGGACATCGCTCGTGGCGTGTGCTCGAACCGACTGTACCATTGAGTCCCTTCGCCGAGCATGTCATAGCAGGCTACCAGGAACTGGCATCTCCTTTACATAATAATATCAAAGGAGATCGTTTCATTGATCTCCCTGAGCGCAGTGATACAGGAACAGTATAGGCTACCGGCTGGCCTGTGATATCTACCAGAAATGTATCATGCTGATGTTGTTTGAGCGTCTGCCAGTGATCCTTGTTTCATTCCGCAAACCTGAGTACAATATTGGAAAGAAAGAAGGAGAATCACTTATGAGTTTACATGCATTCCGGCCGCAAGGCGCACCATCTTCTGATGAGATGGAGGTCCGCACGCTCTATCAACAGGTGTTGGATGGCTGGAACCAGCACAACGCTGATGCGTTCGCCGCTCCGTTTGCGGAGGACGGGGAGGTCATCGGCTTCGATGGGAGCCAGATGACCGGGCGGGCGGACATCACTGCGACGCTTGGGCAGATCTTTGCCGACCATGTCACGGCCCCCTACGTGAGCAAAGTCAGAAGCGTGCGTCTGTTGAGTCCTGACGTGGCCATCCTCCGCGCCATCGTCGGGATGGTGCCACCAGGCCAGGTGGACCTCAATCCCGCCCTCAACGCGCATCAGACCGTCGTCGCCTCCAGGCGTGAGGGCATCTGGCGTATCGAACTCCTGCAAACGACTCCGGCTCAATTTCACGGTAGACCGGACCTGGTCCAGCAAATGACGGAAGAGCTCCGGCAGGTGCTCGAATAAGTTTCGAAGATGGCGAGATTCGCGGCTTTTTGCAAGGTTTTTCCGTCACTCACACATAATGCTTGTGCACTGCTTGGGGCACTACTTTTTCAGCTCTTGAGCATCTTTCCGAACGCATTTATATGCAAGCGGTTAAACTCCCGGCTGATTAAGGTGTCGATGCTGGGCCTGGTGTAGGGTTAGTGGGCAACACCATTACTGGCCGCGGCGACTGGTTGAAATCAAAGTCATTCACCAGGTTGCCAAGTATTGAGGCGTTCTCGCGTACATCAGGGCGTGGATCAGGGCGACCATCGGTGCTGGGGTTGAGGCGCTGCCCGCCGAGAAAATCGTCCTCGATGAACTTGACATAAGCATCAAAACTCAATGTCTGGTGGTCGATGTACCCGTGCCTGGCATAAGGACTGATCACCAGCCCCGGGACGCGAAGGCCATAGCCATTCTGGTCGACATGTGGAGGCATAACATGATCGTAGAAGCCGCCCCAGTCGTCCCAGGCCAGGAAGATGGCCGTACTGTTCCAATCCGGTCCCTGCATGATAGCATTGATGAGACCTGTCACATAGGACTGGCCCACGCTGACCAGGGCAGGTGGATGCTCGCTATCCTTGCCATTAGGCACGATCCAGGATACTGCTGGCAACGTGCCGTTTTTAGCGGCAGTGTAGAAACGGGTGAGCTGCTGGATATTGCCCAGCTCGCCATCCTGCTTCACCGTATCGAAGTAGGGCAGCGGATTCCAGATCTCCGGTGTTCCCGCGTGCTGTGGTTTGGGTGTGCAGGTCATCGCGGAGTCATCTTCGCAATCGGGCTGTGTCCCATCGGCCACATAATATGCCCAGCTCACATTGGATTTGTGAAGGAGGTAGGTCAGGTCTGTCCAGGCATAATCAGGTCGTTTTACCGTACCCTGTTTTTTACCTGCCTTGATTTGATCGGGGTTTTGCAGTGCGTTTTGACAACTCATGGGGTTGCCTGCCTGTGTGCATTTGGCCGACCACTCCGAGACCATGAAGAGGTGCTCTGGCAAGCTCCAGGAAGCATTAGGCTCAAACATCTGGTCTTGCAGCACGAAATTGTTGGCGTAAGCCCAATAGTTGGGAATTTCGCGTGCATCATGGTAGCCCATGACGTCGGGCGTGGTAGAGTTGGTGCAGGCAGGGTTATTGGGGTTGGCGCAGCCTCGACTGGCTTTCTCGGCCTGGGCCAGGAAACCGTCCATCTTCCCACCGTTGATATCGGCGATGGCGTTAGCCTCTCCATGCGGGCCGCCACCGTTGCGGTCATTTGGGTCGTGATATGGCCTTACACACTGGTTTGTCTTTGGATCGGGCACGCAAACGGTAGGAACTCCATTTTGCATGGGGATACCATTTGCTCCCGGATATGTCCCGAAGTAGGTGTCGAACGAGCGGTTCTCCTGCATAATTACAACAACATGCTTAATCTTATGCATGCCACTGCTACTATTATTGGTCTGGCTCGAATTCGAGCCGAACGGGCTCGTACAGGCGGCAAGCGTCGTTGTCGCCAGGAGGGACGCCAGAACTATGGTAAAAAGTTTCTGAGAGCCGTTAAATATGCTTACCTGGAATATTTTCATATGCTCATCTCTCTCAACTGTAAATTTACTGTTGGACTTAATGGGCCGTTCATGTGAGGTGTTGGGGCCTGGCAGCCGCGAGGGCTGCCACTACATTTCCTCTTTCACATAAAGCTGGTTAGGGTACTATATACTGCTGAAAACTTCTATTAGATATTCTAACTGGCGAAGTTCAATAAACTCTCAAGGTGAGATAAGAATTTGCTAAATGTTTGTAACTCTTCAGGTCTGCTCTCTTTATGACCCCTCACTGCACGTGCTCGATAAATCGGCACTCTACAGCAGTTCGCAGGGGTTTTTGGTTGGATGTGGGGGTTACCGCCTCGGGCGGTAACCCCCACATGATGCGCAACGAGTAACAGTAAGCGACCAGTAAAGACCGCAACCGCTGGTTGAAAAAAGAAGGGAAGTGGAGGGGAAAGGAGTGATACATTACCATAGTTGTGTAACATCTGAAACATCTCGCTGAATAGTCGCGTATCCAGCGGCATATTGGGACCACATCGCTGCACTGTATTGCGAGCCTCAATCTGGAAGTCCAATTCTTCTTTCAACGCCTCGGCAAAGCCCTGCGCCAGTTCAACAGCCTGCATTTGTTTGCCCCAGGTCGTGCGCTACTCGATAGTGAGCGCCAGCTTGAGCATAATATCGATGTCTCGTTCCACCAGCGCTCGAATATTGGGGCGCTGGACCTTGACGATTACCTGCTCACCCGTCGAGAGTCGCGCCTGATACACTTGCGCGATGGAGGCAGCGGCAAGCGGTTGCGGGTTGAACTCCGTGAAGAACTGGTTGGGAGGCGCACCAAGTTCCTCCGTTAGCAACGTTGTGATTTGTGCTTGTGGAGCGGGAGGTACATGATCCTGAAGCGTCGCGAGTTCGGCGGCAACGTCGCGCGGCAGGACATCCGGGCGCGTGGAAAGTACCTCGCCCAGCTTCACAAAGATGCCCCCCGCTTCTTCCAGCGTACCCCGAAGGCTTTTCGCGAGCCAGGCCGGGCCATCAGTTCCATCAGGACAATGAAGGCCATGGTTGAGAGGAGCGGGAAGAGGACGAACAGCAGTGCAGACGAGGCGTTCTCATAATCTTGTTTGATCAAAAGAGCTGCCAGCCCCATCCCGGTGAAAAAGCCTAGCAAGCTGGCGGTGAGAGCGCGGAAGAACGACAGACGCACACCCAGCAGCCGCGCACTCAACGAGACAAACAGACTTAACATCAGGATGAATAGAAACAGGGCGATTACCATGGCTTTTCTCTACTTCCCGCCTTATTTACTGCACAATCACAGTCAAGTTCATACCTTCGTGAATGCTACAGTAGAGATGGAATGTTCCGGCTGTATTGAAAGGGCCGATAGTCTGCGAGGTGTTTCCGTTCACGTTCACATTGTTCACCTCAGGCGCGCCTTGCTCCCTGGTCGGTTTAGGAGTGTTGCCATCCCAGCTCCCGTTGGCGATGATATGAGGAGCAGCGCTGTCGGCAACCAGCGTGATACTTTCGCCTTTGTGGATAGTGGTACTGGTTTGTAGAAAATCATGCTCGCCCATATGGACTACGTTGCCGGTAGCGGTGTTGCCAGGATTAGATGCACCACTGTCAGCGCAAGACACAATTGTGACGGCTAAGGTGTTCAACAGCAACAGCAGAAGCAGAAGCTTTTTTAACATCGTTTTATCTCCTTCATGTTGATAGGTGATCTCGGTGACGAGCCACCGAGATCACGCGCATAGCACTCCACAAAACTTAGGAATGCAGCAGGTACCATACCCGAATGTTCACAGAGATGGGCAGGGTGAAAAGCGCCAGGGCGTTCACCGGGTGTAGGGCAGAGAGTATCGGCAACGCAGAATCGCGGGGCGCGTAAATCAAGATGGGCTGTATCAGGACCAGTCCGAGCAGGAGCAGGGTCAGCCACTTGAGGGCAACTGGCAGACGGGCGGCGAAACTGAGAATCAGCAGCACTATGGGCAGCAGAATGAGGCTACTTCCCAGCGCCCTGTGCGCATTAATCCATGAACCTGAAACCAGTATTGCGGCACCAGCGAAGAATACCTGGACGATGACGCAGAGAATGAACAGCGTATTGAAGCCAAAGTAGCTCCACGTGGCCCAGCGACGCGCAGGGTGTTTATACCGCCGTTGCGCTCTGTCTGCGTCAGGATGTGCCAAGGTTGAACTCATGTATGTATCCTTTCTAACTTGGAAGAACAAGGATATGTGGCGTGCGGAAAAGAAGTTCGCGTGTCTTTGTTGGTTTTTCCTCAACGCAAAGAATCTACGGATCAACAAGGAACCGTGCTATCACCCAATGGGGCGATTATGCGGGTGAATTTATGAAAATAGCCGCTGAGGAAAATGATGCGAGGGGAGATGCCTATTTTCCCTCAGCAGATGGAAACGAGTGCAGCAGTTCTGAGATTGCTCACGTCTCTCTCAGGTTCAGATCACTCTCAGCACAGGTTCATCTCAGTTCCATCTTCTACCATGAAGATGTACTCGAAGCCAACAGTATGCTGCCTTCGTGACGCAAGTTCCCTGGTACTTTTTTCACTCAAATCTATCGCCTGGGGTGACGGCATTGAGTTGTTGGGAAACACTTGTGTCACCCCTTGACGCTGGAATATAATTATCCAGTGCAAGATGTTGGGAAACAAAGAAGGAAGCAAGCGAACATGCCGAAAGCTGCACCGTATATGCTGATCTGGTCCGCGCAACAGGATACGTATAAGCTCCACGAACAGCACAAAAAAGACCATACACTTCTACGAGGAGACGAGCAAGCCTGGTTTCACTGGCTTGCCTCCCACACCTCCTTTTCCTTTCAGGGACAACACGGACGGCTGAATTTCCAAAAGGAGACTCGCCCACATGGAGGCGAGGGGTACTGGTATGCCTATCGACGCCAGGGGAAACGCGTCGTCAAAAAATATGTTGGGCGCAGTGCCGAACTGACCATGACCCGTTTAGAAACAACGGTTCAAGCCCTCCTCTATCCTCCATCGGCATTGCCCTTACACCAGGAGAAGCACGAGGCCATCTCTTCAGACATGCCCTTGCTTCTTCCCAAGCTTCAGCCCCCACGTCTGTCGTCCTCACTTGTCAAGCGCGAACGGCTGCTGGCGCTTCTCGATGGCGCATGTTCGTGTCCACTGACGCTGCTCTGGGCTCCGGCCGGTTTCGGCAAAACGACCCTGGTCGGTCAATGGATCGCCAGCCGCAGCGTGCACGAACACATGTCGTCGGTCTCCTGGATCTCCCTGGAGAAAGGTGATAATGACCCGGCGCGCTTCTGGCGCTTCGTCATCACTGCCTGTCAGAACTTCCATGCCAGGGGAAGCGATACTGCTCTCGCTTCCCTGGCTGGTGGGTTCCATCTGTCTTTTGAGCAGCCTTTCCTGGAAAGCGTGCTCACATCCTTTCTGAATGCCATGGCCCTGCAGGACTGCCGTGGCCTGCTCGTCCTGGAAGACTATCATCTCATCACGGAGCCCATCATTCATGAGACCCTGGCATTTTTCCTCGACCACCTGCCCGCCTCGCTGCATGTCGTCATGCTTTCCCGCTGCGAACCGCCGCTCCCACTGGCTCGCTTGCGCGCCAGCGGAGCGATACAGGAGATACAGGCAACCGATCTGCGCTTCTCTCCCAAGGAAACCGCCACGTTTTTCCAGCAGACCCTGGCGTTTTCCCTCTCAGCGGAGACCATGCAGCGGCTGGATGCTCAGTTGGAAGGCTGGGCAGCCGGGCTGCGCTTCCTCACGCTCACCCTCCAGGGACGCACGACACCACCAGATGTTGAGCAGTACCTTTTGCTCCTGGCCACCAACCATCGACCCATCCAGGACTACTTCATCACCGAAGTGCTCTCCGCCCAGGAAGAGCCATTACAACGCTTCCTGTTACAGACCAGTGTACTGAGCCGTCTGAATGGCTCGCTGTGTGATGCGATCACCGATAGACAGGACAGCAGCCTCCTGCTGGAAGAGGTGGAGCGGGCCGGGCTTTTCCTGCAACCTCTCAATGGACCGGGACAGTGGTATCGGTATCACGAACTGTTCGCGGAAGCCCTGCGGCACGAAGCGGCGCACCGCCTGGGAGAAGAGGCGCTGCATTCCTTATCACTCCGGGCCTGTCGCTGGTATGAAACCCACGACAGGCTTGATGAAGCCGTTGAAACGGCACTCGCCATCCACGCGTATGCAGACGCCGCCTCCCTTATTGAGCGCTATACTATAGCGAAACTATTTGGGGGCTGGCTCCACACGCTCCATCGCTGGCTGGCCCAATTGCCGGAAGAGATTCTCTGGGCCAACCCCACGCTCTGCTTCATGTATGCCCTGGCCCATCTCTTCGTCAAAGACCGCCATGCACCAGAAACACGAGCGTTTCTTGAGGTGTTGCTCCAGAGGGCCGAGCAGGACTGGCGCGCGGCGGGCGACCAGCCAAAACTCGGAGCCATCTATACGTTGCGTTCCCTGATTGCCTGGTGGCAGGACGATTACGCCGCCTCATTTACCTCGGCCCGGCAGGCCCTCACCTTGTTACCCCAACAAGAGGTCCTCTGGCGTAGCATGAGCCTGCTGCATATAGGCGCGGAGGAACAATTCGCGGGGCGCTTCAACGCGGCTCGACAGACCATCACACAAGCGCGCTCGCTCTGCGTGGGCAATAGCTACCTCATGAACGCCGCTACCCTCGGGCTGGGAAACCTGTCCTGCGAGCAGGGCGCGTTACAGCAGGCCGAGCAATACTATCGCCAGGTATTGCTAGAGACAGGGAGGCAAGAAAACACGCGCGATGATCAGGGATTCGCCTTACTTGGCCTGGCTCGTCTCGCCTATGAGTGGAACCATGTAGCAAGCGCCAGGCAGCAGGCATTGCAGGCACTGGACCTTGGCAGGAAACTCAATAACGCGTCTCTCCAGGCTCACTCGGCGCTCGCCCTGGTGCGCATCCTCCATGCCCAGGGAGAAGACGAACAAGCGCAGCAATTACTGCGAGAACTGGTGGCCCAGGTACATACACCCAGACTGCTGCGTGAATTACTGCTGGGTCAAGCCCGGCTCGCGCTCGCGTGTGGAGATCTGGCAACAGCACAGCGCTGGCTTCCTGACAGTACACACCCTGGAACACTCATTCCTTGTGCGCAGCAAGAGCAGGAGCTGTTGTTCAGCGCGCGCCTGCTTATCGCGCAAGGCGCATGTCACCAGGCGCTGACTCTGCTTAATGGCTGGCAGCGTGAAGAGTTCTCCAGAGGAGCACTGGAGAATCTGGCACTCGCAGCCCTGACGCATGCACAACTCTCCACTACAGAACAACCGGCGGCATCGCAAGCCAACGCTCCCAACCACCAGTTCCAGGCCAGGCAGGTCCTCCTGCGAGCACTCGAGTTGGCCCGGCCCGGAACCTTCCAGCGCCTTTTTCTGGACGAAGGAGAAAAACTGGCTGCCCTGCTACGAACCGTTCTGCCCGAAATCCGCAATGCAGCGTTGCACGCCTATGCCAGCAACCTCGCGCTTGCCTTCTCCGGGCCAGCCGCGGTGTCCAGCACTTCGACATCTGCCTCAAATCCCCTGAGCGTACAGGAGCAGCGGGTCCTGCACCTGCTCGCCGCTGGCCGCACTAAACCAGCGATCGCCCAGGAGCTCATTGTTTCGATGAACACGATAAAAACACATGTCAAAAGCATCTACCGCAAGCTTGGCGCCTCCAACCGCCTGGAGGCATTGGCCAGAGCGCACGCGCTACGCCTGCTCTAAGAGCGTCAACGTAACCGAGCCGACTTCCTACCTGATAACCTCCGGAGAGCTATGAAAGATGCTCTCAAGCCAAGTCACTGCTGAGATAACACTCGTTGCGCATCCCGTGGGAACCCCCACATCCAACAGAGTGGGGAGGCCGCTGCAGGCGGCGAGAGGTTCTGAGCGGTCAGGCGGTGCCCCATATTGCTGCCGCAGGCGGCAATATGGGGCACGGGTATGGTTGGTTAGCTGGAGGCGGTTCCGGCGTGGTGGGGAGTCGGTGTTGCATCTAGCTGTTCGGCTCCGCTGGCTTTCGTGGTGGTCCTTCCGGGGAGGAAGATCAGGGTGAGGACGAGACCGGCCACGGCGATGCCGGCGGCAACTACCAGTGAGATGTCCATGCCCTGGACGAAAGCGGCGCGTACCGATGCGAGCAGTTGGACTGAGCCGAGCTGCTGGGCTACTGCCAGTCCCGCGAAGAGGCTTTCCTTGACCACGTTCGCGACCCTCGATGGGAGCCCCGCGAGATTCAATTGGGCCTGATAGGCGGAGCTGAGGACGCTGCCCAGGATAGCCGACCCGAACGGTCCTCCCAGCTTCTGGAGGGCCTGCATCACCGCGGATCCCACCCCGCTGCGCTCCTGTGAGAGCTCGGAGAGCGCGGCGGAGGTGGCAGTAGCCATAGCGAACCCCATCCCGGCTCCGACCAGGGCCATCCATGCTGCGATGAAGAGGTCGCTGGACCCCACACCGGTCGTGGCTCCAATGAGCAACCCGGCAGCCAGCAATGCGAACCCCAGCGCGACCGTGATCTTCGGCCCCACGACACGAGCGAGGCGGTCCGCGGGTACGGCTCCCACCACCAGTCCGGCGATCAGCGGCAAGAGCCTTAGTCCGGAGCCCATGGCGTCTGTTCCCAGCACGCCCTGGAAGAACTGCGGCATCGTGAAGAGCACACCGATCATGGCGAGGACCGCTATGGCTGCAAGGATCACGCCCCAGGTGAAGGCGGCCGAGCGGAATAGCGCGAGGTCGACCAGTGGCTGGCCGCCAGGGCGCAAGCTGAGCCGGCGCTCCCAGAGGAAGAAACCAACCAGCACCAGCAGGCCCGCGATTATCGGGAGCAGGGCACTGATATCGGTCCAACCATTGCGGCCCGCCTCGATGAGGCCATAGGTCACGCCGACCAGGCCGGCGGTCGAGGCGACGATTCCGACCGTGTCCAATTTGGGGCGCAGCGGCGAGCGGGATTCCGGCACGAGCGCGAAGGCGGCGATCAGTCCCACAAGGGCGACCGGCACGTTCAGCAGAAACACCCAGCCCCACCAGTAGTTTGTCAGCAGCCATCCGCCCAGGATCGGGCCGAGTGGCAGCGCCAGAAAGTTGGCGGCCGCCCAGATTCCGACTGCCCTCGGGCGCTCTTGTTTGGTGAATAGCACCGTCAGCGCCGACAGGGCCATCACGATCACGCCCGACCCGGCGAGCCCAAGTAACACCCGGGCCGCGATGAAGGCGCCTGCCGAGGGCGCGTAGGCGCATGCCGCCGAGCCTATTCCGAAGAGGGACAGCGCAATGAGCATGACCTTTTTGCGTCCGAAGCGGTCGCCGAGCAGTCCCGCGGGCAGCATCGCTGCCGCGAGTACGAGCAGGTAGCCAGAGGAGAACCATTGGAGGTCCGACTCCGAGGCGTGAAGTGCGGTGGCCAGCGTGGGCAGGGCCACGCTGAGGACGGTGCCGTCCAGGCCGACCGCCATAACGGCCAGGGTGAGCGCACCGAGCGCCCACCACTTGCGATTTCCGAGATTCAACATGATAGTAACCTCCTTTTGAACTAACTGATTGTTTTATTAACCAACTACTTAGATAGGTTGGAGTACATGTTTGTGTGAATTTTGCAGGCGCTGACGCGCCTGCAAAATTCACACAAACATGTAAAGAAGGATGGATTGCCCCACTGCCTCCATTACCTGGTTCAGACCTGGTTGCCCTTTGGATCGACCATCATCCCATGGACGACAAAGTCAACGATGTACTCACGCGCGCGTACAAGCGCTTCCGCAGAGGACAGATCCTCGCCTGTGAGAAGCATCTGGTACAGAGGAATGGAGGTGAGATAGGTCCAGCACATCTGCTCGGCTATAGTAAGCTGGATGAGGGGATCGACATCCGATCGCAGTAGTCCAGCCCTGCGGGCCTTGTGAAGGAGTATCCTGAACTGCTCAACATCTTCTGTATCAGATTGCGACAGAAACTTTGCATAGGTCTGCCAGCCCTCGGCCTGTTCCCAGACGACAATGCGCGTGAGACGCGGATGGTCACGCAGGTAATCAAACAGCGCTCCAATAATCGTTTCGAGAAAGGCCCTGAACCGGTGCGCGTCGGTGGCAATGGTTTCGTCTTCAAGCATGGGGACCAGGACGCGCATCTCGAACTCGGTTATTTCCTTGTCGGCGCGCCTGGTCACCGCTTCATAGAGGCCGAGCTTATCGTCAAAGTACTGAAAGAGCAGGCTTTTGTTGTAGCCCGCCGTTTCCGCGATGGCGTCGACCCGCGCCCCATCGAACCCGTGCTCCGCGAAGACCTGTTCCGCTGCATTCAGGATTGCCTCGCGCGCGCCCTCCGCGTCATGAGGGCGCCCCCGTCTAGTCCCACGTTCATCCATGCTGGCTGATTTCTCCTTTTTGTT
>WNGP01007177.1_pt1 | contig 15391 bp, 15 predicted proteins | sample 5407671 | NCBI WGS metagenome assembly WNGP01 (sample SAMN13153381, study PRJNA577476) | soil metagenome | isolation source: 40 cm soil or saprolite under Garry oak tree replicate 2 | place: USA:California | collected 2016-06-15 | reverse complement strand
TGGGCGTGACCGACCATTTAACCATCGACTGTCTCGAGCAAGCGGCGGCGATTCTGCAGGCTCAACTCCCGTCGCTCTAAAGGCGCTCGGCTGGACTCGCTATGCCCTTCCTTCTCTCCTTACAAGTGCAACTGTAGTGTTTGGGGCCACCCCCCATGACGATGCTCATGACGTTTTCATGACGCTTCCTCCTCATACTAGCAGCAGCGAGAACGATGAGAATGGCACCCAACTGAGGCAAGTTCCAGGATCATCTTTCAATGCTCAAATACCTGAGTCACTTTTTACGCTCATGAGGCGTGTAACCCTTGGCTCCATGATGCGAAGCCATAGTTGCTAGGACAAGAAAGGAGTTTGTATTATGCAAGGGAACCAACTGAACGGAATGCGCGTGGCTATCATTGTTGACGAAGACTTTGAACAGGTTGAGATGACCGAACCCCGCAAAGCACTCGACCAGGCTGGAGCCAGGACGACCCTGATTTCTTCCAAGCCGGGTCAGGTTACAGGGATGAACCACGATGTGAAAGCCGATAAGTTCCCTGTCGATATGACGTTAGAAGAGGCTAATCCCAACGATTTTGATGCGCTGATGCTCCCTGGGGGAGCGTTGAATGCTGACTCTTTGCGTATCGTCCCCAAGGCACAAGACTTTGCGCAGCGGATGAATTCCAGCGGTAAACCAATGGCGATCATCTGCCACGCCCCGTGGCTGCTTGTCTCGGCAAGATTAGTCAAGGGTAGGACATTGACCAGCTATCACACCATCCAGGACGATATTCGCAATGCTGGGGGCAACTGGGTAGACCGGGAGATGGTGCGAGATAATAACTGGGTGACAAGTCGCAGTCCCAAGGACCTGGGTGCATTCAATCCTGCGATGATTACTCTATTCGCTGAGAGCAAGATAAAGAGTCTATAACGCCAGTTGGCATCACCGTCACATCTACAGATGTCGAATGATTGTAACCTACCAGCGTAGTAATACCTGTTAGAACTTAACTCGTTTGTGTTTAGCGATGCAACGGTTTGCAGAGCAACAGGACGAGTCGGCTTACCAGGCGAACACAGGCAAGCTGTCTTAGCAGGGAGTACACCGTGGGTTCACTGCGCGCAAAACAAGCGAGCACGAATCTTGCACCAGCAGCAACCGACGCTGCTGGCGTGCAGGGTTCGCGAGAGGCCAGCCATCCTGGGTTCTCGGAAGAGTCGAACGTGCAGGAGTTTCAGACGTTCTATCAGGAGAACCTCGGCCTGATCTATCGCTATGTCTATAGCAAAGTGGGCAATCGCGAAGAAGCCGAGGACCTGACGTCACAGATATTTCTCAAAGCCGTACGTGGGGTCGAGACAGAACGTGGCGCGCAGAGCATGCGCAAGTGGCTCTTTCAGGTGGCGCGCACGACCATCGCCGACTACTGGCGTGCGCACTACCGGGTCGCGACCGGGTCGCTGGACGCCTTGCTGGACGCCGGGTGGGAAGGTCCGGCCGAAGATGCGCCTGCTGCGCTGAGTAGCCAGCCCCAAGACCGCGTGCGGCGCATCTTGCAGGCGCTGCCTGAACACTACCGCGAGGTGCTGACCTGCCGGTTTCTGCTCAACCTCTCGGTGCGCGAGACCGCCGTGCGCATGAATTTGACAGAGGCCAATGTAAAAGTCTTACAGTTTCGCGCCTTGAAACGCGCAGCCGGCCTTGAACCGGCGGTGACCGAGACCCTCTGATACATGCAAGGGGGCATGGAGGTCACACAGGGGACGACGCAGGGGTGTCCGAACGACCCCCACTTGGAGACACACTATGATGCCAGGGGAAGACCAGGAACGCTTGGAAGACTATCTGGAGCTGGAGCACTTTCTAGAGGAGCTGCAGGCGGGGCGCGTTGCGCATCCGCCGGAGGGGCTGACCCCCGAGAAAGCGCGCATCTATCGCATGGCAGCGCTCTTGCGCTCCGCTGCGCCAGATGAGGCAGCGCCGCGTGCAGAGTTCGCAGCGGAGTTGCAGGCGAAGCTGGAGCAAGAGGTGCAGCAGCCGCCCAGGACCCGCCACCTGCCTTTTCTGGCGCAGAAGCCGCGGGAGAGAGCGCGTGTCTCGCGCCGTGCTGTGCTGGCAGGAGGGGCTGCTGCTGTTGCCGCCTCGTTAGCTGTCGGAGCAGGCCTTGAACACGTCGTTGAGCAGGCTGCAAACACAGGTACGCCGCCAGCCTCACAATGGAGTACTCCCATTGTGCCGGCGGGTACAGCCTCGACGTGGCTGTTTGTGACGACGTTTGCAGAACTGGGAGACAAGGCAGTCCGCTTTGCCACCGATGCGATCGTGGGGTACGTCATACGCAACGATGGCGATGACAAGGCTGCGGGTAACGAGCCGGTGGTTGCTGTGTCTGCAGCCTGCACCCACATGGGCTGTATCGTCCAGTGGCAGGACTCCGACCACAAGTTCCATTGTCCTTGTCACGGAGGCCTGTTCACCGAATATGGAATGATGGACAAGCAATCGCTGCTGCTGTACCTGACGCCCTTGCCGCGCTTGGAGACGAAGGTGGAAGAGGGCAAGGTGTTTGTCAGGGTGCCCGCGAGGCAAACGAGCTAACCATGAAGCATCAAGGGAAGATGCCGTTTTTATAATCTGCCAGGATCTCATTGGCCGCGCGAGCTCCCTCTTGCGCTCCCCCTTCCATAAAGCCCTGGAAGTTAATCGAGCAGTGTTCACCCGCGAAATGGATCTTACCTTGACGCGCTTTCTCGTAGCCGCTGAAGAGCGTATATTGTCCGACGAGCCAGCACGCGTAGCTGCCGAGAAGATTGGGATCTCCCGTCGGATAGCTCAGGGTGGCTGTGCCGTTGTAGTGAGCGGTCGCTCCCGGCCAGACTTCGTTCAGTTGATTGAGAAAAGCGCGGGCGTACTGCTGGACCAGTGGATCAGAGCTCAGTGAGTACGGCCCGTTGGGCTGATACGAGGCGCCGATGTTACCACCTGTATAGTCGACGATGATTCCCATCGCGCCTGGTTGCCCGCGCGTCACATCCCAGGTGTTCTGGAATCCGGCATCGGTATAGATATTCCCGGTACTGACTCCGGGCCAAGCTCCCATCCCGTTCCAGAAGCGTGTATCGAACTGCAGCTGCAACTTCGAGTTGGTACCATAGCCCAGTTGGGTAATGGCTGTTTGCTTGAGGTTATCGAAGCCCGCCTTTTTGTAGTCCAGGGTCCGTAGCACACTGAACGGGAGGGTCAGGATCACACGGTCGAAGGTGGCTGTTTGCGTTCCATTGGGCGTGGAGAAGGTCAGGGTATAACTCCCGTCGCTGTTGGTGGCGATGGCCGTCATGCGCCAGTTGAGATTGATGGAACCGGCGGGCAGACTGGCCGCAATCGCCGTGGGCAATTGCTGGTTCCCCCCGACGATGTGGTAGCGCTCATCAGAACTGCCGAAGATGCGGAAGTTGCCCGGCTGCGGCTGAAAGCCGAGCAGATACACCAGATTCAGAGAACTCTGTAATTTTGTCTCGCGACCGTACTCCTCATTATAGGCGACATCGAGCAACTGCCCCATATTGGAGCTGTGGCCGCCTGTGACATACTGCTCGATCCAATCGTAGAGACTGAGGTGGTCGAGCTGGTACCCCGTAGAGGTATAGCTATTATAGAGGGTAGGGAAAGGAGCCGCCTGTATCTGGCCTTGCAGCACATTATGCACCTGCTGGAAGTCGCCATCGGCGGTCTTCTGCAGGTAGTATTTGTTAAAGAAGAAATAAGTGTCCTGGGAGCCATTGGGCTGTGCTTGCAAGAGATCGACGGTCTGCAGCCCGAAGCGCTGGGCCATTTGCAGGATCGTTTTATGGCGGGTGTCGATCAACTCGCCGCACCACTCGCTGGTTTGTCCATTGGCCCAACTGGTGGTATCGGAGTGCATCCGCCCTCCCAGGCGTGACGAAGCCTCAAAAATAGTCGAGCTATAGCCGGCGTCCTGCAGCGTCAGCCCCGCGTTCAGGCCAGAGATCCCGCCGCCGATAATTGCAATGCGCGGAGGGCTACCCGCGTGGGCAATGAGCGCCCGACCGGCCAGCGTCCCAGAGAGCGTGAGGCCAGCTGCGATTGCGCCAGCACCCTTGAGGAAGTCGCGACGGCTGATTTCGGCGCGCCTGAGCCTGCGAAGTTCCTCGACAGGTATTCCCCTCGCTGACGCCTCGGCATGTTCGCTCGCGAGGTGTTGCAGCGCACGTAGAAGTGGGGTTCGTGCCATCTTTCGGTATCCTCCTATGGTGGTCAGACTTCGCTCCGGCTTGGAAGTGGATCGGCGCTAGTAATGCCGATTGCTTCATGATAGGAGACGTAGAGTCAAAAGGAGCTAAAGGAGAGCAAACTACGATTGACCGATGCTACAATAAACATTGCTATATATTGTTACGAGAAGAAAGCGCAGGTACGGAGGACTACTCTACGAGAACAAACCTCTGCAACAACAGTACCATAAAACCTGTACTGTGTCAATTGCGCTTTCGTTGCTCAGCAAGGCGATCCCTTCGAAAGTCGTCCGAAATAGATGATGATGCACGAAAAACGCACTTTCATCATCTTCCCCGACTTACAGGGCCATATGTGGTAGATTGTCCTGGATAGGCGTGTTTTGGTACTATCTAGTAACACATGATGAGGAAAGGCTAAACGGCACATGAGCATAGACACCTATCCCTGCTGGTATCCCGTACAAATTCGCTTTCGCGACCTTGATCCACTCGCGCACGTCAACAATACCGTGTATTTCATCTATTTTGAGGAAGCTCGAAGTCATTATTTCAGCCAGCTTGAGCCGTGGTTGAAACGATGGCCTTCGCAGGAAGAACACCAGCATCAAGAAGAAGATGATGAACCACATAATCCACGTATACAAACCGGACCGCTTGGCGCACATTATGGTGTGCTCGTCAAAGAGATCTCCTGTACGTATCAGCTTCCCCTGGTGCGGTCGGATCATGCCGAGGTGGGTATACGTGTAGCTAAAGTTGGTCGTACGAGCTTTGTGATGGAGCACCAGATTCGCGATATGGATGAGTATGAGCGTATTTTTGCTACGGGCCGCACGGTCATGGTCTGGTCTAATTATTACACCGGGCGTCCCCATCCGGTACCACCCTCCTTGCGTTATGCCTTTGAGCAAATGGAAGGGCGAGAGTTTCCTATGCCTGATAAGTGATTTTGGCTCCTTGAGGAAGGCCTGGTATATACTGGAGTGTGTACGGGCCCTTTCGTTTATGCAGCTTGATAGTCTTCTGTTTTATACAAGGAGGTAGCTGTTGTTCTATATCGGTTGCCCAATATGGGGTTACAAAGGATGGGTTGGCAATTTCTTTCCATCCTCCACACCACAAAGTAACTTTCTACAGGTGTATAGCAGGAAGCTCACTACCGTTGAGGGAAATACCACGTTCTACGCCACACCCTCTGTCGAGACAATAGCCCACTGGCGCAACGAGACACCTCCAGAATTTCGTTTTTGCCCCAAGATTTCGCGCGACATCAGTCACAAGCCGCATCTTGAAACTGCTAAAAACGAAACGTTTTTTTTCACCGAACGAATGCGTGGGCTAGGAGACCGTCTAGGGCCGATGTTTCTCCAACTTCCTCCGGCATTTGGGCCTGGTCAGCTTGGGCAGTTACAGGTATTTCTTGACTCCTGGCCGGCAGATTTACGCCTGGCCATCGAGGTGAGGCATCCCAGTTTTTACAATGAGTCTTATACCTCTACACTAAATACACTCCTGGCACAGTACAAGGTAGCAAGGGTCATGATGGATACAAGGCCTATCAGAATTGGTACTGCTGAAGAAAAACGATTACTACAGGCCCGCGAACGTAAACCTGATCTACCGATAGAGACAGCCATCACCACCGATTTTACCTTTCTGCGATATATCGGCCATCCAAGGATGGAAGTCAATGATCCATTTCTTGATAGATGGTCAGAGCAACTTGCCCAGTGGCTTGGTCAAGGGATCACACCGTATGTCTTTTGTCATTGCCCATTTCAGGAATACTCACCCTCGATCTGCTACGTACTATATCAACGAGTTAGGAAGTTGATTCCTCTTCCAGCTTTACCGTGGGAAGTTGCGGGGGATGAGGGAGGACTTGAACAAGGCCGTCTGTTTTGACTGGTATTTGCGCAAAAGACAACGAGTTAAGCAACAAAACTGAGCCTACTTCATCACAGAAGTGGCTCAGTTTTGTTTAAGGTGGAACCTTTTGACTCCTTTCTGGCGTAGTATATGTACAGAAAAAGGAGAGATTGTTCGTGTCCACCTGCGAGGATGAATTAATCGACCGTACAGCTTGCGGAGACCAGGAGGCGTTTCGCCAACTCTGGGAAGCTCACCATGCTGTCGCAATGGCAGCAGCGCTCCGACTCTGTCACCAGTGGGCGCTAGCTGAAGATATCACGCAGGGAGCCTTTCTATTGGCCTGGCGCGGGTTGCCGCGTTTCCAGAGTGGTAGCCCGTTTCGTCCCTGGTTGATGCGTATCCTCTACCGTCACGCGCTTGATGAAATGGAGCGGCACCAGGTATACAGGCATCCTGCCTCCCTGGAGGCAGTCGGTGAGTTTGAGCATCATACAGGTACAGGGGCTAACGATCGCGGGGACCTGCAAGAGCAAATCGCTCAACGTGAGGAAGTTCGCCAGGCCCTGGCACAGCTCAATGCAGACCAGCGGCGCGTGATAGCTCTGCGCTATGGGGCTGATTTGACTGAAGTTGATATCGCGCAGGTCTTGGGCTGGCCCGTCGGCACCGTGAAGTCTCGTCTCAATCGTGCGCGTGAGCGCCTCCGTGTACTTTTGACAGATGAAAGGAGATGAATTCGTATGCATAAGTGGGATCCTGTCGAAAGAGGACATGGAGAACAGGCGAACCTGGAAAACCGGCTCGCTGCATATTATGGCCCAGAATTGCAAGAGCAGCCTTTGCCTGAAGCTTCCTGGCTGCGTTTAAAGACCCGGCTTGAACCACAACGATCGTCTAAGCGCCAGCGTTTATGGCAATGGTACAAACGGTCTCACCTGCGACGGGGATCTATGCGCCGGCATATACACAGAAGGTCTATGCCTGCTAATATGAAGGATGCTTTTTCCCGGTTGGTATTTGAAACTCGTCAAATGCCTCCGCTACCGGCTCTGTATTGTTCATTCAAGGCTCATATGCGTGTGCCCACAGTGCGCGTCTCTCCCCTGGGTAGACGAAACATCAAGCTTATCCTACCATCAAATGAGGTACGGGCATTAGAGCCATCTGAGCTTGATGTGCTTTTAGCAACCGGCCTGGCTCGACGCTTATATATACGTAAACCGGCGCATATACTGCTGCAATTACTTTTGATGAGTGTCGAATTGTTTGCATGTATAGCACTGATCTTATCAGTGGTACATAAAGCTTCGATCTATATCTTTCTTATAGCCATAATGCTCTGTATAGCTATGCTGGGGTTACTGCAAATCCAGGGGCGCAGGCGCGCTTTCAAGGCGGATGTTCTGGTAGTGCAGTGGTTAGGGCGAAGCCGTGCCTGCCAGGGTTTGCATGCACTGGCAAATCGAAATCGATCTCGTCGCAGAAGCAGGTGGGGAGAGCCGTCGCTGGCAGAGCGCATTGACCGTGTTTGTGGAACGCAGGTGACGAGTGAAGCTAACCGTTTAACGCTGGTCAGGTAGTCTTTCAAAAATCTAGAAAGGTTCAGGTGTGAACATATGGCCATTAAGTATACTCCCGAGGTAGATCGACCAGGCGCCCAACCACTCGAGACAAAGCCGCGGCGTTCTGGTGGTTGGTTCAGGCGTTTGCAGCAACGTGTAAAGCTTGCATTGGCGGCTAATGATGAGGAGTTGATCGTGGAGAATAGAACAGAGGTTCGCTGGTTTGTCTATCAAAACTTCCATAAGTTGGGCATCATCGATGCCAGTGAACTGCTGGTTTTTCATATTCATAAGCACGGTTCGTTGAGTGCGCGTCCTGTGGCTGAGGGGGATGAAGTTGAATACCTGGTGCTTCCTCTCAATTACGATGTGACCTACGTGCATATCTATTGCAGGCAGATCGGCAAAGATGTCGAGGTGTATGACATGCGTGCGGCCGGAAAGGCCATGCAGCCATCTGTGAAAGGGAAAGGCCATGATGAATAGGCAGCAAAGACAACGGACATTTGAAAGTTCCTTTTGTTGCTCTCATCTATTTGCGGTGGCTAGCTATTTATCCTTGCCAGTATCTCCTCGTGTAGTTCCCTGGTTCCTGCAGCTACAAGCGAGAAGCCTTCGGTTAGATTCTTGATAGGGCGTAGAGATTTGCCGTGCTGATCGCTGACTACACCTCCTGCTTCCAGTATGATGCTCAAAGATGCCAGGAATGATTCAGCGGTAAGTACATCACCGATATCGATATAGGCATCATAAGCTCCATTGGCAACATAGGCTGCATCCATGGCAGAACTGCCGCTACGCCGTATACTACTAACCGGGGGACGTTGGATCAGCAACTTTCGTATTACTTTAGGGTCGCGGCCATCAAAGTCCATGCCAGCCAGGCATTGATCAAGTTGTTTGGTTTCGCTGACCTGACAACGGCGTCCATTGCAGAACGCTCCCAGACCTTGCTGGGATTGATAGACAGTTCCGCTGAAAAGTTCACCGACCAGTGCCCATTGCACGTGCTCAGGGCTGATGGGAGCATCTATGGGGAGAACTGCCAGTGATACTCCCGCTGTCATGATGCCACGAGCAACATTGGTTGAGCCATCTACAGGATCAACAACGATACGGTAAGGCGGCGACGAACTTGTTGAAAACGCCGCCCGCTCCTCGGTGATAATTTCAAAGCCATGCCCGCTTTCGATCAGTTCGCTGATAATGATATCTTCAGCATCATGATCAAATTGCATGGTGGTGTGATCAGCCGACTGAGAATGCACTTGATGACGGTTGAAGCGCTCAGACTGCATATAAGCACGCACGTGGCGAAATAGCTGTTCTAGAAGTTCTAGCATGTCTGTGCTTTTTAGTTTACTCACTTCTCTGATTGATTATTTGTTCGCCTGATTATATCATATATCTCCATCGCTCGTTGTTCGCCGCTTCATTCTGTGAGTTGTTGTATGACAAATGGGCTAGGCTGATCTTGCGCAAGCAAACGCTCGCGAGTCAGCCTGAGCGCGAGTTCGCTCTGATCGCATGCGATCCAACGAACTTATTGACCAGTTGACACGCCCGTCAGTATCTGTACGTTTTTTCATATGGTTGCGTTTCAGTGAACCGCGCCGTACCCCAATTCGTTCGGCGTGAAAGCAATACTGGGCAGACCTGGTGTAGAGCAAGATGGTATCGTGCTTACGAGCGTAATGCTTGAGTGAGCGTCCACCTGATTGATAATGCCAGATAATTTCATTTTTAAAGCCCGGCCCCTGGGCGTTAGGTTGGGACCCAAAGATCTCATCCAGCATAACGCGAGCATAGTGTGTCACGCGCCAGTCGAGGTGTACATAGAGACTGCCGTGCTGTGCGAGCAGTGCACGTAAAAGCACAAAAGTTTCATATAGCCATTGAAGATATGTATCCAAGCTATTGGCCCATTTATCGCTGTAGGCCAGTTCTGTACCGCTTTTAAAGTCGCGACCTGTCATAAAAGGGGGATCGATGTAAATCAGATCGACCTGTCCGGCGAACTCAGGTAGTAAAGCTGGAAGAACGGTACTTTTTTCTCCCGCGATCAGGCGGTTGTACCATCTATGATTGAGCTGAGGTATTTCTTCTGAATGATGATGTTGGCCGTTGAATATCTCGATGGTGTGGAAGTGTCTGTTGAGTGGAGGTGCAGTAGTTTGGTAATCTGTTGGCCCATTGCTCAGGGGATTAAGGGTTGCTTCTTTGCCTTTCCATATTAACTCAGCCATGTACTTTCCTTTTGATCACCTGATTTTGGCATTACTATAACATACCGTGGTTAAAACTAGTAGTAGCCTATCATCAATCTTGTCGTGCGACAAAGAGTACGAGAGGAATGTGCCTTTGTCGCTCTCGATGCGTTATAGTAATCAGCAACTTTATTACCGGGGTTATCGTACATCCTTTTGAGTGGCAAAGGCTTTGTCGTCATCCTGTTGCTCACAGATGCTCGTGATTTTGAATGGGGTCAGGTAGAATGCAACCTGTTTTATTGACAGTAATTGGCGTGATCGCTTACATCTTTGGATTGCTGATTATTATCACAGTGACACCGCGACTATTGAAACTCAACTTTGATGAAGGGCTGTTTATGGGCATTGCTGCCGCGGATGTGTTTGGTGGCATACTTGCTTTCGCTCCCGTAGGGATAACTTTTGCGCTCTTCAACGGCACATTTGGCATCAAGATCCTGGATTTTTTATTGCTTGTAGGTATCCTCATTATGGGGTTGCGCATGTCATTGCGTAGTTTTCGTCCCCGTTACCCGGCGGGGACGTTCCAGGTTTCACGTATACTGGCGGGAAGCTACTGCCTTTTGCTTCTGGCGGCTGCTCTCTACGCCATTGTGCTGCTTTTCCTGTCATCCTAGTCTAGAAGTTAGATAGAGTGTGGTAATAGAAGACATGAGACGATGCTTCTGTCTCCGTTAGAGCACAAATGGATACCAATGAGGTTCACTCAACAGACTCGCCAGGGGAGAGAGCGCACCAGGGTGGTGGGTTCCCCCAGAGAGGAAGCCTGCCAGAGCAGGCTTCCCGTCTCCTCTCGCAGCCTGGCAATGAACCCATTTCCCGAACCAATCACCACCGCCGCATGTGCGTCTTGCGCGATGTCGGAGATGGGTCCATCTGCATCATATCTCCAGCGCACGCTACCCGTGTCAGCACTCACGGCTTCGACTGTGCCCAGCGAGGAGCCCAGATACACCGTCTCCTGAGCGACCGTCATCACCACCAGCGGCAAGCTGCCAGGCAGGTAGCGCCACAGCAAGGACCCATCCTCGACCCGACGTGCCTCCAGAGGCCCATATTGGGAGCCAGTATAGACCACATCTCCTACCACCAATGGAGGAAGGAAGCCCGTCCCGGTGGCAGCCTGCCACAGCCGCATGTCCGTGCTCGCTCCCCAGACGGTCAGCGAGCCACCAGGCACCCTCCTATTTTGCTGGCTCACGTACACCCTGTCATCGCCTTGGCCAAAGGCGATCTCACCGCTGGTCAAGATGGCTGCTGTGGAGAAGTCATGACGCCACAGCAGCCTCCCGTCCTGCGTCTGCCTTTTAGAAAAGGTGCCAGAAGGCAGATCAACAGAGACTTCTGTGGGGCTTGCTATGCTGGGCAGGTGGGGAGCACCTTTCAAAGCAGGCTGCTTCCAGAGCAGAGTGCCAGTCGTTGTACGCACTGCCACGACCGATCCACCGCTGGTGTCGGCGAAGACCATTCCCTGTGCGATCGCCGCGGGAAACAACGCCTCATTCTTGAGAGCAACGTGCCACAGCGGTCGACCAGTGCTGGCTTGCCAGGTGGCAAGCGACCCATCTGCCAAGGCCATCGAGACGATCCCGGCACCGAGGAGGGGTTGCCCCCGTAGCAGGCTGTCTTCAGGGGTCTGGTGCCAGAGGAGCTGTCCCGTACTGGCACGAATGGCATACACAGTCGTTTCGGAGGCAGCATAGAGGATACCTCTCTCAAGCTCTGGGTTGCCAAGTAAGGGACTATCTGTCTGAACGTACCAAAGAGGGCGCCCACTGGTCGTTTGCAGAGCTGCCAGCACGTTATTACGCGCGACGTAGATGGCGGCTTGATCCGCCCCCAAGAAGACATTATAAGGAGGGACCTCCGTAGCAGTAGGACAAAGCTGGTGATTCTGGCTCCTCAGCAGGAGGGGAACCGTCCCAGGACTGACGAGGAGGACGAACAGGAGCAAACAGCTGATCCAGGCAGCCCCCCACAGCCATGGCGTGGCTCGTCGCAGAGCGTGCGTGGAAGCTCAACGACGCGGTCGCCCTGCATCAAGGTCGGTGATTTCGATGTCGTTCTCATGGCTGCTGCTATCCTGTTGGCTCTCGTCCATCTCTGTTTTTCCAGTACCTCACCTGCCTGGGGGCTTCAGCTTGCAGGAGCGCCTCGCTCCTTCCTCCCTGCCCATCGGTCACACATCGTGAGCGAGCTTTCGCTCCCCTTGGTTCATGGATGCGTGGAACTCCCCTATTCTATCACATGCTTTCTTCCGTGTCTTTCTCATCCTTCTCTTGAATGAGAGTGAAGATTCACACCTAAGAGCGCCTGGAAGCCACGCCATTTCTCATGGCAGTGGAGGAAAGGCGACTTCCTTGTTTGGGGCATGGGCACCGGGGCAACCATGCCTACTGACGCTTTTCTCACTACCTGCTATAATTGCTTTGATCAGCTTCTATCTTACCTCGGAGATGGCTCTATGCCTCCAATCCTTACCCAAAATGTACAAAGTCGAGCTTAGGTGAAAGGGAAAATGATATACTATAGAAACAACTTGCGAGAGGAGGAACAAAACAACTCATGATGCATCCGCACTCCTGGTGGCAAACGGGCGTGATTTATCAGATCTACCCACGCAGTTTTCTCGATGGCAATGGGGACGGAGTAGGAGATCTTCCTGGTATGAAGAGGAAGCTGGACTATGTACGCTGGCTCGGCGTTGACGCGATCTGGCTCTCGCCGATCTACCCGTCTCCGATGGCCGATTTTGGCTATGACATTAGCAATTACACCGATGTCCATCCGCTCTTCGGAACCATGGAGGACCTGGATACGCTGCTTCAGCAGGCCCACCAGCGCGACCTTAAGGTCATTCTGGACTTTGTGCCTAATCACACCTCCGATGAGCATCCCTGGTTCCAGCAGGCGCGTTCCAACCGCACCAACGAGAAACGCGACTGGTACATCTGGAGAGATCCTGCTCCCGATGGTGGTCCTCCCAATAACTGGACCAGCAGGTTTGGCGGGTCAGCCTGGCAGTTCGATGAACACACCGGGCAGTACTACCTGCACTTGTTCGATGTGAAACAGCCTGATCTGAACTGGCGCAATCAAGAGGTGCGCCAGGCGATGTATGATGTCTTGCACTTCTGGCTGGACCGAGGGGTCGATGGCTTCCGTGTCGATGTGCTCTGGTTGCTGCTCAAAGATGAGCAGTTCCGCGATAATCCGATGAACCCGGATTGGAAGCCGGGCGATAACCCGTCTGCTCGTCAGATAGGCCTCTACACGGAGGACCAGCCGGGCATCCACCGGATCGTGCAGGAGATGCGCGCCGTTGTGGACCAGTACGGCGCGCGCGTCTTGATCGGAGAGATCTATCTGCCGCTAGCACGTCTGCTGCACTACTATGGCGAGCAACTCGACGAGGCCCATCTGCCCTTCAATTTTCAATTGGTGATCTTGCCCACGTGGGGGGCTTCTACCGTTCGCCAGGTGGTCGAGGCCTATGAAGCGGCCTTGCCCCAGGGCGCCTGGCCCAACTGGGTGCTGAGCAATCATGACCGGCCCCGCATCGCTACTCGTGTGGGACCGGAGCAGGCGCGAGTGGCCCAGATGTTGTTACTTACGCTGCGCGGAACGCCTACCTGCTACTATGGAGACGAGTTGGGCATGCAGGACGTGGCAGTTGCGCCAGAGCTGATGCATGATCCTAAGGGAAAGGAGCATCCTGAGCATAGCCGTGACCCGCAGCGCACCCCGATGCAGTGGGAGAGCAGTCCCAACGCTGGTTTCTGTCCCCCTGAGGTGAGGCCGTGGTTACCAGTCGCTAACGACTACCAGACCTACAACGTGGTTGCTGAGCAACACGATCCGCGCTCCTTCCTGACCTTGGTGCACACCTTACTGACGCTGCGACGGACGCTGCCTGCTCTCACCGTGGGTTCGCAGCAATCTATTGATCAGCAGAATCCTACCTGTTTCGTCTACCTGCGCCAGCATCAAGATCAGCGCTGCCTGGTGGCCCTCAACTTCTCAGCGCAGGACCAGATTGTGACTCTGCCAGGAGAGGGTCAGGGTCGTCTCCTCCTCTCCACGCGCTTGGACCGTGAGGGATTCATCCCGTTATCAGAAGTACATCTTCGCGGGAACGAGGGGCTGCTGCTTGAGGTGGAGGCTTCATCCTTGCCTGGGGAATATGTGCGAAGGCAACACGTGCTCCACGGCCCTTGAGATGGCCCATTCCTTCTTGCTTGATGGATGATTTTCCCAAGTCCCAAGCGTTGGCGGAAAGGTATCCTGGGTGAGTGCGGCCTCTGATTGACGGGCGTAGAGGCCAGAGCACGGTACTCTGCCTTCTCAGCCTGGTACTCGGTCCGAAACGGACGCAGCGGCTGACCAGAAGGATCGGTGATTTGGTAAAATCTCATTCCTGCGTTTATATTCTGTATAAGCAGCCCACGAATTGCGCAACGAGGTTGTGGAAGAGCTAATCCTGAACTGACGAGCGAAAGTCATGCAGAATTGGACGTTGAACCCGCAAGAGATGGCAGAAACAGCGGGATGGAGAGCAAAAAGGGCAGAAGATGGGAAGAATTGAGAAACTGCCAGGAAAAGAGGCCATGAGGCTCCACTCGGAGAAGCAAGCTTGTCCGAGAAGAGGAACCCCAACGGCTGTCAAGACAGTGTTACACCGTTGCCAAACCGAGCGAGGCGGCAAAGATTTCTGGGATGCCAAACAGTTTGATCGTGACCTGACCAGCCGTTGGAACACGCGCATTGCGAGCCAGCCGCTCTGCCCACGAGAGGCGAGAGTGGGCACGTTGCGCGCGGGAAAGGATCACTTCCGCTTTGCATGGCGAAGCTGCGGTGGAGGGTGGCAGGCTCACCTCGATGCGTTGGTGTCGCACGAGCTGCATACAGGCGCGCCGGTGCGCTCTCCGGCTCCAATCGCGCCAGAGCAGCGGCGCGTGACCAACCCGGAGAGGATGCAGCAGTACACTGATCCGACGCGGCTTCGTGGTTGCTTCCCCGTGCCACTGACACTGCTTGCGCAAAGGGCAGCCGCGACAATCGCGTATCCTGGCGCTGTAGAGCACGCGCAGACTGCCATCGGCTTCGCGGCGCTGCTCGGTTGGGCGCAACGTCTTGCCAGCCGGACAGGACAGTGCCCCGTCGGGCTGAAGGGCGAAGTCCCGCCCGGAGAAACGCCCCGCTTTCCAGGGCAAGGCGACCGCAGGCTTGCCATAGCCCTGCACAGGCGCCTGCTCCGCTGTGGTCTCTTTGACAGGGGGAGCAAACTCGGTCGTGCGCATCGGAGTCGGCTCAAGCACATGACCCAGTTCCAGGCGCAGGTTCCAGACCCATTGCGAGACAATCTGCCACGCTTCTTGTCCAGCGGGCGCATGAGAACACCACCGGTCGGGGTCCTGCTCCTGGTCTTCATCGGCAAGC
>WNGP01002803.1_pt1 | contig 15420 bp, 13 predicted proteins | sample 5407671 | NCBI WGS metagenome assembly WNGP01 (sample SAMN13153381, study PRJNA577476) | soil metagenome | isolation source: 40 cm soil or saprolite under Garry oak tree replicate 2 | place: USA:California | collected 2016-06-15 | reverse complement strand
ATCGGCCTGTTGTGGGTGTATGCGGCGATCCGCCCTCGCTTCGGCGCGGGCCCCAAGACCGCGTGATCGCGGGGGTCGCGGTGTGGTTCTTCATTCTGCTGCACAACCTGGGGGAGGCACCGATGGGGCTGTACCCCCAGCGTATGTACATGACGGGCACCATCGTGGCGCTGGTACAGTACGCCCTCGCGGGGCCGATCGGGGCGTACCTTTATAAGGAGATGTGAGGAGCAGTGAGGGGCGGTAAGGGGCGGTAAGGGGCGGTACGAATCCCGCCTCCTACCGCCCCTTGCCGCCCCTTACCGCCTACCGACTCAAGGGAATCGACGCGCGCGTGTACAGGTAGCGCCCGTTGTACCCGAACGGCGACGCTGCCGCCCAAGGGAACACCCCATAGTTGTTGTTCCAGTCTTTGGCCGTACCCTGACTCGGGTCCGAGGGGTCGACCAACGCGAGTGACTTCGGCTGGTCGGGATAGGTGTCGAAAATGTTGCGGACGCCCACCGAGAGGTCCACCCCGTTGAAGCGGTAGCCCATTTCCGCGTCGACCAGCGTCTTGCCCCCGTAACTGTCGCGGCACCGGTCGCAGTAGCCCGGCTGTGCCGAGGAGAACTTGCCGAAATAGGACGCGCGGGCCAGCGCATGGAACCGGCTCACGGAATACTGACCGGTCAACGTGCCGCGCCAGTCGGGCCGCTCCTCCGTGATCCCGATCCAGGTCACCGAATCGATCAGCCCGGTCTCACCCGTGCCCCGGAAAATCGGAGGCAGGGAATCCACGCTGGTGATCTTGTTTTTCGTCCAGTTGAGCCGTGAAGTCCACGCCCTGGGTGCGGGTGTTCAGGCCATTCGTGAAGTACTGCACGGCCCCCACGCCGGTGACGCCGCTGTCCACCAAAATCCTGACGGTGCTGTCCTGGAGGAAGGTCGCGCTGAGCATGATGCGGTGGTCGATCTTGATGTAGAAGTAGTCGGCCGTAAAGGTCACGTTGCCCGTCGGCGAGTAGGCGAACCCGCCACTCAGGTTCACCGAGGTCTCGTCGCGCAGCGGCTTCGCGCCGAGCACGCGGGCGGCGTGCGTATTCACGGGGAAGATGCCGACCTGCACAGGAACGCCGGCGATCACGTTGGTAACTACCTTGCTGAAGAATTCCTGGCTGATTCCGGGGGCGCGGAACCCCGTGCTCGCCGCACCGCGCAGCGTGAGCTGCCTGGACGGCTGATAGCGCAACGCGAGCTTGCCCGTCATGCGGGAGCCGAAGTCGCTGTAGTGCTCGAACCGTCCCGCCAGATCCGCCAGGACCTTCGCGGAGAGCTCCGTCTCTGCGTCCAGGTACGCGCCGAAGTTGGTGCGGTGGTTGTCGGACACGTCGGAGGGTGCGAACCCTGGGAAGCCTTGCGAACCGGCGACCGCCTTGGTTCCCGCCTGGGTGGTGTCTCCGCCGTCGATGTACGAGGCCCGCTCTCCGGCTTCGATCCTGTATCGCTCACGGCGGAACGCCGCACCGAGGGCGACGCTCACGGGGGCGCGCAGACCCAGGTTCAGGGCCTTGGTCACGTTCGCCTGTGTGATGAGCTCCTCGCGCAGCAGCCGCCCGGCGTAGAAGGACGTCTGGTTCGGGATCCCAGGATCGTCGGCATTGCCGAGGATGCCGTCCGGCCCGGGCGCGCAAGGGGCGGCGGGATCGAGGCACGGGCCGAGCGACGTGTTGAGGGTGTTCGTGAGGTCGTACTTGAAGTGGTTGTGGCCGAAGCTCGCGCCCAGGTCCACCGACCAGCCGCCGGCTGCTCCGCGCCAGCCGCCAGCGGCCGAGTAGTCCGTGACGTGGGGAGAGAACTCGGGGAGGAAGCCCAGGGGGTAAATCGCCGGCCAGTTGCGCTCGTTATTCCCGTAGCGTCGATAGGCGTTCCCGGTACCGTGGCGGAAGCTGTATCCGCCGAACGCGTAGAATTCGCTGGTGCGCGCGTCGTTGAGCGGCAAGCGGAAGTTTCCCAAAGTCATGATATCCTTCTCGAGCCCGTCGCCCCAATGGCTGCTCGGCTGCGGCACCGGGTTTCGCTTGATCACGACTTGGCCCTGGCTGTTGACCGAGTCCGTAAGGCCGTTCACGCTGTTGTCGCCCGGATCGGCCCACGCCCGGTTGGTCGGCTCGCGGTCCAGAAACTCACCGAACAGCGAGAGCGAGCCGCGACCGAGCTTCGCGCCCCACCCGCCGTTGACATCGGTCGTGGTGCCGTCGCCTGAGTAGTTGGCGGTGGCGTAGCGGCCCGCGTCGACGTTCACGTAGGGTGTGAACGGCCCCTCTTTCATCACCAGGTTCACGACGCCCGCAATGGCGTCGGAGCCGTACTGCGCCGACGCGCCGTCCCGCAACACTTCCATCCGGTCGATGGCGCTCTGCGGGATGGTGTTCAAGTCCACGCCGCTCGAGCCGGCCCCCATGCCGTAGGTGAAGTTGTTCACCAGGGCGGTCTGGTGGCGGCGCCAGCCGTTCAACAGCACGAGCGTTTGGTCGGGGGAGAGGCCCCGCAGGGTGAACGGTCGCCCGATGTCGCCCGCGTCGGTGACGCTCTGGTGGGGGAAATTCACCGACGGGGCGAGCGCCTGGAGCACCTGGCTCATCTCCGTCGTCCCTTGCTGCTGCATTTGCTCGGACGTGAACACGTCCACCGGCACGGCCAGCTCGTCCGACGCCGCGTGCCGCGCGCGGGAGCCGACCACGACGTCCACCGGCGCGAGCCCGATCGGCTGTGTGTGCAGCGCGAAGTCCTGGCGGGCGGGCTGCGCCTCGCTCACCGTGACGCGCGCGATTTGTGGTACGTAGCCGAGCAGCCGCGCGCGCACCGAGTGCGTGCCGGCCGGCACACCGCGGATCTCGTACTCTCCCCTCTCATTGGTGGTGGCGCGCGCTCCGATTGCCTCGATGCTCACGCTCACCCGCGCCAGCGGCGCGCCGGTCGTGTCGGCCACGCGACCGCGGACCGTCCCGCCTTGCGCGGCGAGCCGACCCGAGGTCGCGATCAGCATCAGGACGGCGCAGGCGATGACACCGACAACCCGTCGCATAGGCGCTCCTTGTTGTTCCGAGGGGGAACGGCAGCCACGAATCCGCACGCCGCCCGATATACCGCAGGGTCAGGTGGGCGTCAAGGAAGATGGAGCGGCGCAAAAAAAACCGCCGAGCGCGGGTACGCTCGGCGGTGCGAACACCAGGATGCGGCGGGACTCAATAACTGAACCGGAGCGTGACCCCCGCGGTGCGCGGCTGGTTGGTCAGGAAGCCCACGCGGGCGCGGGTTCCCCGCTCTTGGTCCAGGGCCAGCAAGGCCCGCTCGTCGGTTAGGTTGTCGAGGAAGACTCCAACCTCCCAGTTCGCACGGGTCAGGCCGACGCGCACGTTGAGGAGGTTGTACGCCGGCAGCAACGGGTTGAACGTAAACAGGGTATCGGTCAGGGGCCCGCCGATCGTCTTGCCGGGCTTCGGGGTCGCTCGCTCGAACGAGGTCAACGCCACGGTGCCGAACGGACAGTTGGGCAGGTCAGCTGGAACACAGAAACCCCTGCCCTGGTCGCCGACCTGCGTGTAGCGCGAGCCCACCCACTGATCGCTGGCGCTCACGAATACCCGCGACCCCGTGCCCACCTGCCACCCATAGGTGACTCCGGCGGACCAGTGCACCTGCGGCACGCTGGGCAAGCGGTTGCCCTCCTGGATGGCCGAGAGCACGTTCCCCGCCCCGTCTCTCAGAGTCGACCGCAGCTTGGAGTTGTCGAGGCTGACAGAACCGGAAAAGTCGAGGTGCTCGTTCGGGCTGGCGGCGACCTCCGCCTCGAGGCCTTCGCTCCGGGCCTTCGGCGCGTTCAAGATCAGCCGGGACGAGCACGAGCCCGCGGTCACGGTCAGCTGGAGGTCGCGGATGTCCATGTAGAACGCGGACAGGTTGATCGAGGCGCGGCCGCCCGCCAGCTGGGACTTTGCCCCCACCTCATAGTTCCACGCCTTTTCATCTTTCCATGAGTCATGGCCGCTGAACGTGGCCAGATCCTGGGGCGTGCACAGCGGACGGTTCAGTGGATCGTTGATCCCGCCCAGCCGGAACCCTCGCGACACCTGAGCGTTCAGGGTGAGCGCGTCGGACGCCTTGTAGCTGGCGATGAAGCGCGGCGCCACGCCGTTGGCTTTGGTCGAGCCGGGCTGTGACAGCAGCGCGGTCCCGGTGCTGTCCTGGGCGAAGATGCCGTCGAAGATCTGCTGGCGGCTCTCGTCAAAGTTGTAGTACCGCAGGCCGGCGGTTAGGCCAAGCCGCTCAGTCACGGAGAGCGTCGCCTCGCCGAACGCGGCGTACTGCCTCAGATCGTAAGAGAGGGTGGACCAGAACAGGTGGTCCTTGGGCGCCAACAGTCCCTTAGTGAAGCCGTAGGGAGCGCCCAGGATCGGCGCGGCGAGCGTGTCAAACCCTGACACGAACAGGTCCTGGGCGTAGTGGCGCTTGTTCTTGCTGTAGAAGCCGCCCACGAGCCACTTGACGCGGTTTCGGCCGCCGGACAGACGCAGCTCCTGCGTCCACACTTTGGAGTTGGTGGAGTCGTCGAGCGGCGCGTCGAGCGTGTAGATGTTCGCCGGGAGACCGATGGTCCCGCCCGTGATGCTCCCGGTCAGGGCGGTCGCATCGCGAACGACCAAGATGTCGCGGTGGGTGTAGGATGTGATCGAGGTCAAGCTCACGGGGCCGGCGTCGTATTTCAGGTTCAGATCGGTGAGCAGGAACTTGTCGGTGAAGGGTTCCTCGATCTGGGTGAAGAGCTGGCGCTCGCCCAGCGTCACGGTTGGCCGGGTGGTGGTGAACGGGTTGGCCAGGATGTTGTAAGCGTCGATTCGGTTCCAGCCGTCCATTCTCACATCTTGATAGACAACCCGCGGAGTGATGCTGAAGCGCCCGCTCGGAACGATACGGAACGCGGCCCGCACGCCGGTGCGCTCGCCGCCGTTGACGGCGTTGTTGACCTTCAGGTTGGGTTGCACCGCGTCCATGAAGCCGCCCGGCCGGTTGCTATAACCCGCCACGCGGAAAGCGGCCTTTTCCCCCAGAGGTAGGTTGAAGCCAAGCTTGGCACTGTTGCCTGGCGCGCCGCCATCGATCAAGCTCCCGCCCGTCTCACCAAAGGTGCTGCTCTCGCCGAGCTCGGGCTGGTTGCTGATGTAGCGCACGGTGCCGCCGAGTGAGCCCGCCCCGAACAATGTCCCCTGAGGACCGCGCAGCACCTCCACGCGGGAGACGTCGAACAGGTCCAAGTCAGGCGTGAACAGCGACAGGGAGATGGGTACTTCGTCCAGATAGGCGCCCACCTCTTCCTTGACCCCGGGCTGGTCGCGAGCGATCTGCCCGGACGAAGCTCCGCGGATAGCGGGCTGACTTTGGCCGGGGCCCAGGTTCTGCACGGCGAACCCGGCCACGTTAGCCGCGATCCCCTCGATATTGTCCGCTCCGCGCGTGCGCAGGAGCTGCGCGGTGGGGGCGGCGACGGAGAAGGGCACGTCTTTGACCTCCTGCTCGCGCAGCATGGCCGTGACTGTGATCGCTTCGAGCGTCAGCGGCTGCAGCACGAGGTCGAGCGAGACGGCTGCGCCCGCCGCGACCCGCACGTCCCTCTGGGACGCTGCTCGCTGGCCGAGCAGCGACGCGGAGACGGTGTAGGCGCCCGGCGCGAGGTTCGAGACGGTGTAACTGCCGTCGGCGGCCGTCGTCGTGCGGCTGGTCGCGCCCGTGGCCTGGTTCGTCGCCCGAACCGCGGCTCCCGAGGCTGCGACACCGCCGGCGCCGCGCACCACACCGCTGATCCGACCGTTTTGCGCAAATGCCGGACCGGCGTACAGGGCGGCGGCGAGTGCGACGAAACCTAGGAACCGGCTTCCAGGGCTGACCATGACAACCTCCGGCTTGAAGCGTGGGCCCGCAGTGCGAATGGAGCGCTGGGTAGCCTGAATACGGCTCTTGGAAAACCCTGTCAAGCCCGGCGGACGAAGAAGGCGCCCGGCGTGGAGATGATGCAACAGCGGACGATGGCGGCGGGGACGACCTGCATTGTGACCTCGCGGGGGTGTCGCTGGGGTAATGTAGGGTAAGTCGTGCTAACCGTCTCGGGAGGGAGCATGAGAGCGTACGTCGGTCCGTTGCTGGCAGTGGCCCTGGGGCTGTTCGGCGCCCGTTGCCGCGAAGCCCCAATTACCGCTCCACGTCCCATCACCAGCCTGCCGCGCGCGCTCGGCGCGGGAGAGAGCGGCCTCATCGGCGCGGACAACCGCTTCGCCTTCAAGCTGTTCGGCGAGATCGCGCGGCAGACGAGCCCCGACTCGAACCTCTTCATCTCACCGCTCAGCGCGGCGATGGCGCTCGGCATGGCGTACGACGGGGCGGCCGGCACCACGCAGGCCGAGATGCAGCGCGCCCTCGAGCTCACGGGGATGACGCTCGACGATGTGAACCAGTCTTATCGCAGCCTGATCGCGCTGCTGCGCGGGCTCGACCCAGGGGTCGCGTTTACACTCGCTAATTCCGTCTGGTATCGGCCGAGCTTGACCCTGACGCCCGAGTACCTCGCCGCCGCGCGCACGTACTTTGACGCTCGGGTCCAGAGCCTCGATTTCGCGAGCCCCGCTGCGGCTCCGACGATCAACGGCTGGGTCAACGACCAGACCAGCGGCAAGATCCCCGCGATCGTGTCGGATCCGGTGCCCGACGACGTGGTCGCCTACCTCATCAATGCCATTTATTTCAAGGGCGATTGGACGATGCAGTTCGACCCGGCCCGCACCAAGCCGGGCCCGTTCACGCTCGCCAACGGGGCGCAGACGAGCGTGCCGATGATGACGCACGGCCGTACGGTGACGATCGGATTGCTGCACGACGGCGACGTCACCGTCCTCGATCTGCCCTACAGCGCCCGGGCGTTCACGATGACGATCGCGCTGCCGCGCGAGCCGGGCGGGATCGACTCGCTCGTTGCGGGGTTGACCGAGGAGCGCTGGAATCGCTGGACGGCGGCGCTCGACTCGGTGGCGCTCGAGGTCCACCTGCCCAAGTTCACGCTCACGTATGAGCTCACCATGAACGCCGCCCTCAAAGCTCTCGGGATGCCGTCCGCGTTCTGCGACTCCGGGCACGGCGACTTCGCGCGGATGAATCCGACCGGGCAGTTGTGCATCACGGACGTGCGGCACAAAGCGTTCGTGGACGTGAACGAGGAGGGCACGGAGGCCGCGGCGGCGACGGCGGTCGGGATCGGCATCGTGAGCCTGCCGCCGTCGGTCGTGGTGGACCGGCCGTTCGTCTTCGCAATCCGCGAGCGGCTCTCGGGAACGATTCTGTTCCTGGGCCGCGTGATGAACCCCGCGGGGACGTGACGCGAGACGCCGGTCAGCGGCTCGAAGACGCGATGGCGGACGGCGCGGCCACGCGCACGTAGCGCGGCTCGCTCGGCGGGGCACCGAGCACGCGCTCGTACACGGCCAACTCGCGCCGCGCGATGCGCGGCCACGCGAACCGCGCCGCCTTCGCGAGCCCCGCCTCTCCCATCGCCCGGCGCCGCTCGGGATCCGCGATCAGCGCGAGCGTCGTGTCGGCCCACGCCACCGGATCGTCCTTCGGCACCATCACCGCCTCGGCGCCGCCGTCGATCACCGAGCGAAACCCGAGGTTGTCCGACACGATCATCGGCGTGCCGCACGCCATCGCTTCGAGCAACGTGACGCCGAACGAGGCGATGGTCGTGGGACAGAGATACAGGTCCGCCGAGGCGTAGTATTCCGGGCGCTCCTCGAACACCTGCCCGACGAAGCGCACGCTCGCGCCGAGCCACCGCGCCCGCCGCTCGTAGTAGCCGCGCCACGGGCCGTCCCCCGCCACGGTGAGCACCGCGTTCGGGTAGCGCGCCAGGATACGCGGGAGTGCCGCGAGTGCGGTGCCGAGACCGTTGCGCGGCTCGATACGGCCGAGGAACAGGAGCCGCGGGCCGTCCGTGAGGGCGTCCGTGGGGGCTCGCCCGTTGGGCCGGAAGAACTCCAGGTCCACGCCGTTCGGGATGATTTCCCAGTCGGCCCGGAAGTAGCGCGAATTCGCGTCTACCACGGGCTCGCTCACCGCGATCGTCGCGGCGTGCCGGTCGAGTATCCGTTGGAGCGGGCGCCGAAACACGCGACAGGCGAGCGAGCGCGCGAACCACGAGTGGAACGTGGCGACCACCGGGATGCCGACCGACCAGGCGGCGATCGGTGCCGCCAGCCCGAACGTCGGAGCGAGGCCACCGTGCACGTGCACGATGTCGTAGCGGCCTTCGCGGAACAGGGCTTCGAGCTCACGCCGAAGCCCAAAGCCGGTCGTGATCCGGGAGACGCCGCCGTTCGAGTAGATGACGCGGCTCGTCCCCACGCGGCGGACGAAAGCCGCGTCCGGGTACCTGCCCATGTGGGAGCTGATGACGGTGGCGGTGTGCCCCCAGCCGTTGAGCTGCAGCGCGAGGTTGTGCACGTGCTCGGGCACACCCCCCAGCTGCGGATAGTAGTCCTCGGCGACTAGCGCGACGCGCATCCGGTTCCCGTAAGCGAAGGTTGACGGTAATGGTCCCAAAGCATGACCCGGCGGCCTACAGCGAGGTCACAGCCGCCGGGCCGCACTCGCCTGCAGCCGGCCGAGGACGGTGACGACCGCCTCGGGCTGCTCTTCATAAAGGAAGTGACCCGCTCCCGCCACGGAGTCAAGGGCGAAGGCGCGTACGGTGCGCTGCAACAGCCGCACCTCGGCCGCCCCCACGTCGCCCTCGTGCGGCGCCCCGCCGACGACGAGGCGGACGGGGCAGCGGATGTCGCCGAGGTGGGGCCACAGCTTCTCGGGCTCGCGCGCGTTCGCCATCGCCAGGTAGGCCTTGAGGGTCGCGTCGAGACTGCGGGCGGCTCCGGCGGTGTAGCCGATCACCACGTCGTCCGTGACCCAGGTCGAATCGCCGGATGACGCGAGCAGCATGGTGCGGATCTTTTTCCGCACGAGCTTGATGCCCCCGAACAGCTTGATCCAAGGGGCGAACCGTAACGCCCGCTTGAACGCGGGCGTAATCGCGGCCTCGGTCGGCCCGCCTTCGAGCGAGATGAGTCCGCGCACCAGGTCGGGGCGACGGTAGGCGAGCCGGAACCCCTCCGCGCCGCCCAGCGAGTGCGCAATCACGAACGCCTGGCGGATGCCGAGGGAATCGAGCACGCCGGCGATCCGGTCCGCTTGCGCCGTCAGCGAGTAGTCGGCGCGTTGCGGCCGCGCCGACGAGCCGATGCCGAGCGGCTCGACCACGATGGTGCGGTACCCGGCGCCGTTCAGGAGCGGGACGAGCTTGCGAAACCCGAACTCAGAGCCGAACAACCCGGGGATGAGGACGACCGGCGGGCCCGCTCCCGAAGTCTCGACCTGCAGAGACTCCGTCGCAGCGAGGGGAACCATGAAACTGTGGCGGTCGGCGGTGTCGGCGAGCAGCGCCACCGCGAGGAGCCAGACGATAGTCCCTTCCGGGTTCGAACCGAGGCAGGAAATCTATGTCGAGATCCCCGGCTTGCTTCAACCGTCGGCCGGGCTCAGGGCGCTGCGGGAAATGATCTGGGAGGGTGCGGTGCCGGCGGCATCGCCGGGAGCCGGTGGAGCAGTTGGTCCAGGACCGCTTGCTCGTGCTTCAAGAAGCGCTCGTCGCCGTAAACGAGCAACGCGGCGGGGCCCCACTCCGGGTCGGTCGGATGACCGATTTCGTGCTGGTCGAGTCCGATCGACGGGCCGAGCGCCAGCATGGTCTGAATGACGCGCTCGTAATGCTCGGCGACCGTGGCGAAACCGGCCCGCAGCGCCGCCAGCTCGCGCGCCAACCGGATGCGCTCCCGGAGGCACTGCCGAAATGCGTCGGGCGCGCTTTGTGCTGCGGTATCTCTGCTGCTCGCGATGGTCAAGGCGGTCTGCTTCCTGCTCAACCATAGGCCCTGGTACTGAACTGCACAAGATGCACACCGCGGGACGGCGTGTCGGCGGCGCGACAGTCACCCGTCGAGCGCTACCGGGGGGTCACGCGGCCCGCAGCCAGCTCTCGTAACCCCTCGGGCTCGCGCACGTACACCACGCCTCGCTCCAGGCCCACGAAGCCGGCACGCGCCAGCCGACGCAGCTGTTTGTTGGTGGTCTGGCGACTCAAGTTTGCGAACGCCGCGATCAACTGTTGACTCACGTCCAGGCGCGCGCTCGCCGGCGAGCCGGTGGCTCCGTCCAGCCGTTGGAGCAGCAACAGCAAGGTCTCGGGCACGCGGCGCGACGGATCGCGCAGCGCCAGCATGGCGAGATGGTCCATCGCCAGCGCGTACTGGTGCGCGTTCCACGACGCCACCGCGGCAGCGAACGACGGATCTGCGGCGAGGTGCCGGCCGAATGCGTCCGCCCCGAGCTCCAGCGTCGACGTGGGAAGCAGCGCCGCGGCGTGCCTGGTCTCCGGGACCGGCTTGGACTCCCACAGCGGTGGACTGAGCAGCCAACCGGGACCGAACACCTCGAGGATGGCATCGGCCGCGCGTCCGACCGCTACGTGCAGCCCGACGGCGCCTTTACCGACGCAGATGTGCCGCTGCCTGAGGTGCTCGGCGGAGTGCAACAGCTCGCCCGGGCGGTAGTCGCGGGTCTCGACTCCGGGCAGCTTGGCGATGTGACTCGGTAGCAACTCCAACGATGCAGCCCCTAAGATGGCGGTGTCGGGGGATCCCCGTCGGCAGAACGATCAAGATTGGGGCCACGCACGCACCACGTGCCGACGCCAACAAGCGGGCGGCTCCCCGCACGATTTGCCGCGGCCTTGACACAACCTGTGGACCAATAACGACGTGGCATGCTCGCTCCGACCACGCGCGGTCGCGTGTGTTGCAGGCGCTACAGGCTCTCGATCACGATCCAGCGGTCACGGGGCGAGCCGGCGCCGACGGATTCAGCGCAGCACCGGTCGCTGGCGCGGCGTCGGACCAGACGGAGGGAGTGTCGGCGGGAGTGCGGCGTGTGTCGTCAGGTCGAATTCGTCCCAGCCGACCGAGTACAGTCCTCCGCACCGTGGGCACCGCAGCGTGAGCGGATGCCCGCGCGTCGGTGCGCGGTTCCGACAGCCGGGACAGGTGAGGTAGCGATCACCCCAGTCTCTGGGGAGGCGTACGGCATCGTTGGGTCGCAGCACGACGGACCAGCGCTGCGGTGGCACACTGACGGTTTCCAAAAGCGCTCGCGGCACCGTCACCGGCGTTCGGTTCACGTCGAGCATGACTCCCTCGTCGGTGATCCGAATGACGCGGTACCACGCGCCGCGGCGCAGCCCGCGATTTACATCACGTTGGAGACGAGCCCACTGCAGCTCGTCGGGGATTGCCCCATGTTCCGCCTCTGGCACCGTTGCCGAGAGGATTCCCTTCCGAGCGGCAGGAGTCAAGTGTCGAGCGCGCGCTACACGGGGACATCACCGTCTTGAGCGATTGATTTACTTCTTGCACGTCCCTTGGAGCTTGCCGTGGAATGCATCTCCCGAGGAATAGTGCGCCTCTACGGTGCCGGTCAGCGTGTTCCCCTGGAAGTGCGCGACGGTCCGGAGCGTCGTCACGGTCTGACCTGGTCTCAGAACGCTCGGAAAGGGGCCAGCCTCCGTGACCAGGCTGTCGCCGCCAGTGGCAACGACCCGCACCGGGATCGCGTCGCGGTTGGCGAGCTTCAGCGTCCAGCCTTTGCCGTCCGCCGTGGCCTCGAGCACCGAGGTCGTCACGACGCTGTCCTTGGGCCCGGCCATCGTTTTGGTTTCCCAGCTGCGGCACTTCATGGCGGCACCTCGGGTCTGAGCGGGCTTTTGCGCCTGGGCGGCTGGCGCGTAGCCTGCGAGAACGAGCGCGGCGAGGCGGAGGGCGCGATGCATTAGTGTACTCCCAAAGAGAAAAAGTGACAGGACCTCCGAGGAGGAGGCGAACGAACGCTGCAGGAGCCCCGATGGGTTCGAAGGTACGGCCCGTCCCGCGGCTCGGCAATCGGCGCGGCAGGGTTGTGAGTGGCCAGGGGCAGAATCGAACTGCCGACACGCGGATTTTCAGTTTGAATGAAGCGTGTCGAGCCCAGCCCAGTCTAACAACATTGTCCAGTCTACAAATAGATCCAGGTCTGGTAGCAAAGTTAGCAACCCGTCCCGTCAAGTGCATTTCAGTCTCTGACTATAACTCGACTATAAGTCAAACGGGCTCCTGAGGGCAGAAGTCAGTCACGATTCGCGTGGCTTCACAACGACCTGGCAACCGTCCCTGAGTGAACGTCTGATGCTCTGCTTTTTCTTCTTGCCGATCACAATCGCGTGCCACGGCTCGCCTGGCACCGGGTCTCTCGCGATGGCCATGTGACAAGTGTGTCGCGCGTGTCCCGCGGTGAACTCCGCAATGCCGCACCCGGGGCAGTTGGCGAGGAATGTCGCAACACCGCCGACGATCTCGTCACGAATCGCCACCGACATGTGACTTCCGTCAGGCGTGTCGCCGAAGCCCTCTGATGCTATGCGATACTGGCCGGTAGATGGGTCCTTGATCCACCATTGAGGAATGATTCGTCGCCAAAGAACGGTTTCGTCCGGGAGTGTCGGATCGTTGCCCGGTGGCACGAACAGATGCGCCAAGAGGCGGCGCGCCCGACGAAACAGTGAGAAGAGCTAGAGCCGACCTACGAGTGAAGAGACCAGCGCGGGAAGGTCGCTGATGCTGACGTCTTGCTCCAGCATGAGCCGTGCGCGCTCGTTGACGCGGAACAGGGAAATTTCCCCATTCGGCGCAACCCGAATTGATAGCTCGTCACCCGCGGCGCGATACCACTCGAACTGCACACCGCCCTCTGAAGTTGGAACACTCGCCGGGGATATGCTGGCATCTGACATCAGACGGGAAATCACATCAAGGGCCGTGAACACGGCCTTCGACGTCAGCGGAACGCCGCCGTACGTGTCCCAGTTTGCTGGCATCCAAGCAAACTGCATCAACGTGTCGAGCATCGGTGGCAACCACGTCGGGACGGGCTGAGGCACCATCAGGTAGAATCGGCCCGATGGTAGATTAAACGGTAGCATCTGCGGATCAGTCAGGAGCCGTTGCGGCTTGCATTCCTTGACTGTGGTCGCCTGCTGTCCTTGCTGCACCCCTCGGCGTGCGAGGACGGCAGTGCTAGTCTGCAGATCGTTCAGATCGTTCATCAGTGCCAGGGACGTCATTGCGTTCTCTCCCATACGGAATGCATTTCCTTAGTCGTCATCGACGTAAAGCCGTTCACGATCGCTTTATGACCCTCATCGAGGACAGCAACAGCAGCACCAAGGTCCGGTGATCGTGGAGCACCACGCGCCACGAGCGACATGGCATAAAGCGGCGTATTGTCTTTGGTGTAGCGTTGCGGTTCCACTGAGATGTGCAACCGACCCACCGGCTTCCCGTCTTCGTTGCGCATCACGTAATGCGTCGCGATGGACGTTTCCTCAAACTCCGGCAGGCCGCTCGCCACGAACGTGCCCGACTTCGGCGACTGACCGACCTCACGCTCATCCGCCCACGCTCGAATGATTCGCGATAGTGGCTTGCGAGTCCCGTCCGCTTCGCGTGCATCGATGTGATTGACGTACGTCAGCTCGGCCTGCACCGCCTTGAGCGGACCGATCGACTCCCTTTCGATGAACTCCTCGAACAGTCCGATCGCATCCACAAAGCGCTGGCGAATCTCACGGTAGTGCGGGTAGTCCTCAGGCGTCTCATCGAGCTTGCGCCAATTCAAAATGAAGAGGTCATGCTGCACCTGCACGAGCCGGTGGCCATCCTCCGAGAGGAACCAGACGCGCGGCATCGGGAAGGAATGCATCGTGAACGCAAACCGCGGCGTCGCGACGTCGAATTGCTCGCGGATCGGCACGAGTGGAGGTTGCTGCTCGACCTTCGGATAGTGATCGCGATACTCGGTCCAGAGCATGCCAAGCCGCCCCGCGTGTAGACCGGCAAGTGGCTCGAATTGAACCGAGCAGGCTACTTCGACAACCGGCGGCTTCGCGTACTCAGGGAGGAGTCGCGCTTCATCAGACAACGGTGCAACCGTACTGCGGGTCACGCGGGGCAGGTTGACCGGTGGCTCCTTTCAGCATCGCGCCCGTCCCCGTCGAGAGTCGGGCTCTTTCCGTGAACTCGCTGCTGCCCTGTCATTTACTACGGCACGGGCGCGAACGCGGTTCCCAGCGACCTGCTTGTGAAAGTAGTCACAAGGACTTACGGGGGCTACCCGACGACCCCGTAATCCAGCGGCTACAATGCAGCACGACGCCCGTATCAGCAAGGTCATTCCTCACCGCGATACCAGGCTGAGCACGATTCTCGTCACACTCCGGGACCGCCGCCAGCTCACGTGCCGAGCAGCGCGTCCATCTTCGCGGCCGCCTCGAGCAGCTGCTCGGGCAACGCCTTCGCGTAGACCGTCAGCGCGAATGCCGCCGTTGCGTGGCCTGCAAACTTGCTCGCCACGTGAACCGGCACGCCCGCCCGCAGTCAAAGCGTAATGCACGTGTGCCCGTGTGAAAGTTTGTGTCGCACGGGCGAGGGTCGCCACGAATGACCGCGCGTGATCACGAACTCGCTGGCCGCCGCGAGTATAACTCGGACTATAAGAAAGCCCACTTCGAAACGTGTGGAAGTGGGCTAACGCGTTATGGCCAGGGGCAGAATCGAACTGCCGACACGCGGATTTTCAGACCGGCCGAATAAGCGGAAACCACGAGAAGGTGGACGGCAACAAGGCGACCCACAGTCGGGGAATCCGACTATGGACACTCTATGACCCTCCGATGAAACACCGCAGCTGGTGGGATTTCCGGTGGGACTGACTCGAGCAGCGCCGCGGTTCAGCCAGACGGTTTGTTGGGGGTGGCGAGAGGGGGCGGAGCCCCCTTCGTGGGTGGTGTGGGGTTTTGGGGTGTTGGCGCGCGGCGACGCCGGGGTACCCGCGAAGCGGGTCGGCGAGTGAGCGGAGCGCCGTGCGGCCGCGCGAGCGGACGTGTTTACGGCGCGGAGCGAGCGGTCGCATTGGTGTGCGCGCGCCACCGCGCCTCGGGGGGCGCAGGGGGGCAGACAGCCCCCCGCGGTGGTCCAAACAAGCGAACGGCCCAGGTCGGGTAACCTGAGCCGTTCCACGCTGCGGCGCGAACCGCAGCGGCACGTCAGGGCAAGCAAAGTGCCCACATCAACCGTACACACCAACCGATCGAGATACAACGCCTCGGCCACACTTCGGCCAGGGCGGCGGGCTTCTACTTCACTTGATACCACACGAACTTCTGGCACCAGTGTCCAGAAGTCAGCGCCGGCCTACGAGTTG
>WNGP01009034.1_pt1 | contig 15428 bp, 15 predicted proteins | sample 5407671 | NCBI WGS metagenome assembly WNGP01 (sample SAMN13153381, study PRJNA577476) | soil metagenome | isolation source: 40 cm soil or saprolite under Garry oak tree replicate 2 | place: USA:California | collected 2016-06-15 | reverse complement strand
AAGAGATTCTCGAAAAAGCCAACCAGCAGGACCCGACCCTAGTCTCAATGGGCGGAGGGGCAAAAGATGTCCGTGTCAGAATCCTACCCAGTCAAGTCGGAATATTGGTCATCGTAGAGCTTCTAGTTGACTGCCGTGATGCCATGGGTGCCAACGTCGTCAACACAATGGCCGAAGCCGTGGCACCGATGCTCGAAAAGATCTCCGAAGGTCAAGCCCGCCTACGTATCATCTCTAACCTTGCAGACAGGAGAATTGCCAAGGCCACAATAACCGTTTCGAAGGATGCCCTTGGTGGCGAGGACATTGTTGACGGAATCGTCGAGGCGTACGCGTTCGCCGCCGCCGACCCGTACAGATGCGCCACGCATAACAAAGGAGTCATGAACGGCGTAACCGCCGTCTGCTTGGCCACAGGGAATGATACTAGGGCGATCGAGGCAGGGGCCCATGCTTACGCTGCTCGATCTGGCCGCTACTCTCCCCTCACAACATGGAAGAAGGATTCCAAAGGAAACCTGGCCGGGACGATCGAGATTCCAGCTGCCGTTGGTATAATTGGGGGCGTCACAGCGGTTCACCCGATGGCGAAGATATCCCTGAAGATTCTTGGCGTAAAGACAGCTCGCGAACTTGGCGAGGTTATGGCCTCGGTGGGATTGGCCCAGAACATGGCTGCTCTACGAGCCCTGGCCGCGGAAGGGATTCAGAAGGGACACATGTCTCTGCATGCTAGAAATATTGCCGCTATGGCTGGAGCGCAAGGCGATCTCATAGACTCCGTGGCAGACAAGATGGTCGCAGAACGGAAGATCCGCCTGGACAGAGCTAGAGAAATTCTGCTCGAAACATCAAAGTCAAACGAGAGCAGCCCCGCCCAAAAGAAAACCCACAAGGCCTAACAGCATCCATAACAGAACGTGGCCTTTTACCGATCGAATATTCTCAGGCGTCTGATTGCCCACCAGCCTGTAGGCTGAATATAGAAAGCCCAAATCGGCGGCTATCACCGGCGGATAATACAGCCAAGAAATACTCTCAAGAAACGGTGGGAGGAAACTAAACAGAATCGCGCTAACAAACAATCCCGCAGATGCCAATGCTGCCACTTTCACTCCTCTTACCATCGCCAAAGTACGAACATGACTGATGCGGTCGCCCTCCACATCGGCGATCCCCTTTGCAACCTCTCGCCCAAAGTTTGCGAGAAACGCGACGACTGAGAAGATGAAGAGCAGAGGACTGATCTTGCTTACGGCGAGTCCTCCATAGAAGAATGGCAGCGCAACGTTGAAGCTTACAACTGCATTTCCTATTAGTCCCGTCTTCTTTCCCCTCGTGTTATAGTAAATCATCAAGGCCAGAGCGAGTAATGCGGTCAAGAAAGTCCACAGGCCAAGGAGCGCAGAGAAACCTATCGCGACGGCGGAAAGAACTACTGCCATTACGATAGCGTTTCTTGTCTTCACCGTTCCGGAGGCGAGGGGCCGTTGCGGGCTGTTGACCTTGTCAATTTCAATGTCGTAAACGTCGTTAGCCACCATTGTTCCCCCCATCATTAGTGAGGCGGTCAGAAATCCGAAAACGGCCTCCGAAACTCCCGGGAGCTTGCCGAGCCCGATTGCTTCGCCGATAACAACAGCGAGACCTATCATTATGGTGTTTGGAGGCCGTATCAGGGTCAAGTACGCGCTCAGGCGAGTTGACATGGTGCGATTAGACACGCTCAGAGCCGTTTACCTCCACTGTGTTCTGCTTTGTGATTTCCACAACATCTGGCTGTTGGAATAAGGCTAAAAAGACTCCCGGAAGCTGTCCAATAGTTCGACCAGTGTTGTCAGTCAAGAAGGAACCGACGCTTCTCGATGATCTCAACCAAGCTCTTGCCGGAGAGACTTTGGCTGCATTCCGATACCTATACCTGAGCAAGATAGCCACCGGAATAAGCTCGTTACCCCTTTCGAAGCTCTTCAGGGAGATGGCTGACGGAGAATGGGACCACGCTTCGAGATTCATGGAGAGAATTATCCAGCTTGGAGGAGTGCCCGTATCAAAACCGGTTGAATGGGAAAAGAAGGCCTTCTTTTCTTACTCGGACCCGCCGCGGAGAGGAAATGATCTGAAAGCGATGATCAAAGAGAGCTTGAAACTTGAGAGGTCGTCACTCGAATTTTACCAGAGGCTCGCAACTAAGACTCGGGACTCTGATATGGTTACCCATAAGATGGCCATGGATGCCATGGCTGATGAGGCCCGTGAAGAGCGAAAGCTCACCGCGCTGTTGGACTAACTGTCAGAAGTAGTGGTCTAGACCCAGCCTCGGATCTGCATAGCGTCCCGGACTTTTCCAATAGCGTAGACGTACGCGCCAGTACGCATGTCGACGTTCTGCTCCTGACTTGTCTTCCAAACCTCGGCAAAAGCCTTTTTCATTATAGCGGTTAGACGGTGGTCTACTTCTTCAGCGGTCCACCAGAGGTGTTGGAGATTCTGCACCCATTCAAGATAGCTTGTGCTTACCCCGCCTGAGTTGGCTAGAATGTCTGGGATTAGGGTGATGCCTTTCTTGAAGAGTATGTCATCGGCTTCAGGGGTAGTCGGCCCGTTAGCGCCTTCGGCGACTAGCTTCGCCTTGATGTTTCGAGCGTTGTTTTCGGTGATGACGTCCTCTAGTGCAGCGGGCACGAGTATGTCTACATCTAGTTCGAGTAGTTCTTCGTTAGTAATGTTCTCTGTTGCAGGCAAGTTTGCCATGCTCGGATTCTTCTTCTTGTATGCTGCGACTTCGTTGAACCAGAGTCCAGCTTTCTTGTGAATTCCTCCCTTTGAGTCGGAGACGGCGACAATTTTGACTCCGGCTTCTTCAAGGAACTGGTGGGCGAAGGAGCCTACGTTTCCCCAGCCTTGGATCGCGCAGGTTGCCTTTTTCAGGTCGATCTTGAGATGTCTCGCGGCTTCCTCAACACTGGCCGCGACTCCCTTCCCGGTGGCCGAATCTCTTCCGAGGGAACCTCCAATTATTATTGGCTTACCTGTCACGACCGCGTTGGCGTTGTTCCTTTCGGTCTTGCTGTATTCATCCATGAACCAGGCCATGGTCTGAGAATCGGTGTAAACGTCGGGCGCGGGTATGTCCCGGAAGGGACCCACAATCTCGCTTATGAGAGAGAAGAATGTTCTAGAGAGCCTCTCTAGCTCGTGTTTGGATAGAAGTTTCGGGTTAACCGTGACGCCTCCCTTCGCTCCGCCGAATGGAATGCCTGCAACTGCGCACTTCCACGTCATCCACATTGATAGCGCCTTTACTTCTTCGATGGTGACGTTGGGGTGGTATCTGATTCCGCCCTTGTAGGGTCCCAGGGCGTTGTTGTGCTGGCTTCTGAATCCTTGGTAGAGGAGAATTCTGCCGTCGTCCATTTTGACCGGGAAGTTAATGCTGAGAATTCTCCGAGGCTTTCGAAGAATCTCCTGAACGTTCTGATCAAGCTTCATCAGGTCAGCGGCGCGCTGGAACTGTTCTACTGCGATGTCGTACTGGGTTTTCTGCATGCCGAGGCTTGATGGAGCGGCTTCGTGCTTAGAAGTAGTCTCTAGCAATCATTATGCCTTCGAATCGAACAAGCCGCGAGAAACTTCCCATTTAGACCTTTCTTCATAATTCAGGGAAAATCCTAGTTTCGTTTTTTCCTCGGAGAAAAGGATAGGGAGCAGTGGGACAAGCCCTTTTATAGAAAATTAGGTCGCACCCTCACGTCACCAAAAACGCCCCAATTCCGGTTAGAACCCCAGGAGGTATCCGTTTTTCCTAGAGGAGGAATGGCACTCAGCGACCGAACCAGTCAGTCGTGGGTCGGAGCGGCGGCGTCGATAACGCCTTACGTCATGGATACTGCTCTGGCACCATCAAACATTCTCTATCAGAACTCCATTACAATCCGTAAGTCTTAAACCAGAATGCCGATATCGGAGTCGCTGCGAGATCATGTCGAGTCCAAGATATTTGCGATGGATGACGCCCTTTGTAGTTCTTATCCTGTTAGCTTCACTCTTCCCAACCGTTAGCGTTCACGCGCAATCCCCGGGCCTGGTCTGTATGGGCGGAGTGAATCCTCCGCCACCATGCCCCACATCGCCGCCCACTTTCACTCAATCGTTCCCTGGCGGAAACGATGTGCTGTTTGTACAGAACTCTCAACCTTTCAACGGGTTTGACATCTCGGTCAAGGTAGACCCGACAATATTGAACGCCACCGGCTTTGATGTCAACTTCGCCAGCGAGGCTTTCGTCGCCGCAGGCGGGACACTCTTTATCGCGGCAGAATGTATCAACAATCATCCTGTCATGGGCAACTGCCGTAGTCAAGACGGTCCGGGGATTGCGTCGATCGCAGTAACATCGAACGTTCTCGTCACAGCAGGACACTTGTATAACATCAGCTACAGTGCAATAGGCACCGGAACGACTTCAGTCGGATATCAGACCGGATGCACCGGCACGAGTCTCAACAATACATGCGTAACTCTAGTCAATGCTGGCACCATTGACCCCGAGAACGTTCAAGGAGCAACTTTCTCAACTGCAACGAGCGACTTTTCGATCACTGTAGCACCCACGTCTCAAACAATCACGGCAGGATCATCTGCAAGCTACACAGTGACCATCTCAAGCATAAACGGTTTTGCGGGCACCGTCAACCTTGGGACAGCAGTTTCGCCCGTCGTTTCCCAAGGCCCGGCGTCGACGCTAGATCCTTCAAGCGTTACTCTAACCAGCGGATCAACAGCGACCTCCACACTCACAGTCTCGACTTCTAGCTCTACACCGGCTGGTACATACACAATCACAGTGACAGGAACGTCTGGAGCACTGTCACATTCCACACCGGCCAGCTTGACTGTGAATCTACCAGCGGACTTTTCCCTTTCAGCCAATCCCACGTCTGAATCAGTTAGAAGAGGCTCGACCGCAACTTATACCATAACAATTACAAGTCTGAACGGTTTTGCAGGAACCATCAGTCTTACTGCAACAATAACACCGGCGCTCGGCAAGGGTCCCACGGCGGCCTTCAGCCCGATGTCTGTCGCGATCATCTCCGGCGGAGCGGCGAGTTCCACTCTGACTGTCGCAACAGCTCGATCGACCTCACAAGGCAGCTACGCAATTACCGTGACAGGGGCGAGTGGAGCGACAACACACTCCACAACAGTTACTCTCACCGTAACAAAGTAGATTGACCTTCAAGATCCCAATTCCTCCACGAAAGTCCCAGATCCAACGAAACGGGTACGCTATTGAATCCGAATAGAACAATCGCGGTTAGAATTGCAGTGGGAGGCCCGCAACTTCGTTCCTGATCGCCTATTCGTTTCTCGGGATCGTCTAATCCCTTTCTGAGCTGCTCTATTTCGTCTGGAGAGAGGCCATATTCTCCGATCCGAGACCCCATTCATGCTGGAGATTAGCCTAGAGGCTCTCAACTCGTTTTATTGTGAGCCAGGCCGTTGCCCGATGAGAGCGATTTGGAACCGGAGAACCGTATGCCTAAAGTAGTCAGGGTTTCACACGAGCCTTTTTATAAAGAAACCGGGTGTTTGCTCTCTTCGTTTCGAGAAAGGAGTTTGAAGTAAAGCAATGTCCGCAAAGCCCCATCTCAACCTGATTGTGATGGGTCACGTCGACCACGGAAAGAGTACGCTGACAGGTCACCTTCTGTTCGATGCAGGATACATTGATCAGAAAACGATCGAGCAGTATGCGAAGGAATCTGAAAAGACTGGAGCCGGTGATACTTTCAAATACGCCTGGGTCCTAGACACGATCAAGGAAGAGAGAGAAAGAGGAGTTACCATCGATCTCTCTTTCCAAAAGTTTGAGACACCGAAGAATTTCTACACTATAATCGACGCGCCCGGACACCGGGACTTCATCAAGAACATGATCACCGGCGCAAGCCAAGCAGACGTCGCAATTCTCGTCATCTCAGGTAAGAAGGGCGAATTCGAAGTCGCCGTTGGACCTGGCGGTCAAGCGAGGGAGCACGCCTACCTTGCAAGAACTCTCGGAGTCAAGAACCTGGTTGTCGCCATCAACAAGATGGATGACCAGACTGTCAAGTATTCCGAGGAACGATACAAGGAATGCCGGAAAGAGCTCGAAGGATTGCTGAAGACCGTAGGCTTCGACATTACAAAAATCCCGTTCGTCCCGACCAGCGGGTGGCTAGGCGACAACCTATCGAAGAAGAGCACTAACACTCCATGGTACAAGGGGGTTACAGTGTTCGATGCGCTCAACGATTTCATTCCGCCACCGAAGCCGTTGGACAAGCCTCTCCGCGTTCCGATTCAGGACGTGTACACGATCACCGGTGTTGGAACTGTCCCAGTGGGACGTGTCGAAACAGGTGTCGTAAGGGACGGTGACAAGGTAATCTTCAATCCCTCCGGAAAACTCGGCGAAGTAAAATCGATCGAGACCCATCACGTGCGCATGACAAAGGCGGAGCCGGGAGACAACATCGGCTTCAACATCAGAGGCGTTGCGAAGAACGAGATCGGAAGGGGAGAGGTCATGGGCCACACGGACAAGCCACCCACGATTGCGAAGGAGTTCATTGGACAGATCATTATCATCTACCACCCAACCGCCATCGCTGCTGGATATACGCCAGTCTTGCACGCGCACACTGCTACAGTCGGTGTGACATTCGAGGAACTGATCAAGAAGATCGATCCACGAACAGGCCAGGTGGTCGAGGAGAAGCCCAGCTTCCTCAAGGTCGGGGACAGCGCCTTGGTGAAGATGAAGCCCTTGCACAACATGGTCTTGGAAGCGTTCTCGGATATTCCAGAGCTTGGAAGATTTGCTATCCGGGACATGGGCAGCACCGTCGGTGTCGGCGTTGTCAAAGAGATCCTCACGAAAGGCTAGTTCAGCACCAAAGTAACTATCCAAGGATACTATCGGTCCCCAAAGGGTCCACAGTCTTCGACCTGATCCGGCCTATCTTCCTTTTCGGGCTCGTAACTCATCCTGCCCTGCTCAGAACGATGTTTGTTGCTAGTGGAACACGTGCGTTCAGGACCGAGAGATTTCCGCGAGAGTTTACACCAAGGTTTTTAACCGCACCGGACCCGCCCTGACTCTTCGCTACAAAGGTTGACAATGAAGGTATCTTGGGTTGGTTTCCAAAGCTAGAATTCGCCTGTCCAGCACAGACCCCCAGGACATCAACACCATCTGCACCGACACCATCTGCACCGAGATCAAAGACATAGCCGACAAGACAGGCGTCAAGCTGAAAGGACCAATACCGCTGCCGACTAAGAAGCTAATTGTCCCGTCCCGAAAATCACCCGCGGGTCAAGGAACTCACACTTTCGACAAATGGGAGATGAGGATTCACAAACGCCTCATAGACGTAGATCCCAACGAACGATTCTTGAAGAGACTGATGCGGATAAGAGCCCCCGACGATGTCTTCATCGAAATAGAACTCCTGTAGAAAAATCACTTCCTTACCCTTCTAACTGGCTTCGCCTCGGGCTTCCGCGGCCGTTTCGCGTATAGGACAAGGATCCCGAATGTGATCACGGAGGCGAATCCGACAGTGACATATGGCGCTGATGAATCAACGACTGTTACTCTCACAAAGGCGTTGACGGTCACTTGGCCATCGAAGGCGGTCAGCGCTACAATCCGCGGCCCCATGGTGGCGTTCCAAGCGGCGAAAACTACGATGCTCGTGGAGTAAGGTTTGCTTGAAGCAATCTCCGATTGAGAAGAACTGTAAACCTGTGGGGTATAGAACCCCGAGTAGTCTTGGGTTGTGGCCGAGGAATTCAGTGAGAAGCTTCTTGAGTCCGTCGAGCTGACGATGACTTGTACTCGTTGATAGCCGCCTCTTTGAACAACGACGTCAGCCAAAACGCTGTTGATGCCAAGTGGAACAGGTATGCTGGCGTTCACGTAACCTATCTCCCCAAGGCCGAGTGCCGTGAACCAGACTAAGTTATCGGGTCCAGGCTCAGCCCACCATGACAGTGGAGAAGAGCTAGAAGGAATGACGTATTCGGTCAACAGTCCAGAGTTGGGGTTGTATCTACCTATTCTACCGGCGATGTGCTCCGAGAACCATATCTCACCATGGTTGACGAAAATCGCGTTCGGCAACCCGTAAGCACAATTATTTTGACAGTAGCCAATAGGGAGGGTTTTCCACTCGTTGGTCTGAGGGTTGAACCACCCGAACTCGTTATCTCCATGGTCCGTAAACCAAACTATGCCCGAAGTGTCAATGGCGACCTGGATTGGAGCAACCAGCGTGATGGGCGAAGAATATTCGGTAATAGTGGAACTGGCAGGGTCCAGGCGAGCGAGCTTCTTTGCCACGGTCTCCGCAAACCAGATCATTCCGTCAGGGGCAACAGCAATCCCCTGCACTGCGGCGTTTGGCGTCGGAACAGGATAGATAGTCGGTTTCGCTTGAGGGTCCAAAGGATTGTACATAGCAATGCTACTCTGACCTCCCGCCCCGACAATGCTCAGCCATAGCTTGTCGCTGGAATCGAGCGCGATATACTGAGGGCTCATATTAGCGAAGGTTGTGGCGTTGCCAAGTTGCATTGTGTGGGGGTCGTAGTAGGCGAGGGTGTTGTTCTCGGGAAACCATGCGCGTCCAAGGACTGGGTCGACGACGATCGAATTGACGACAAGATTCGCCAAAAAAGGCACGGGTTTCTCAACAGTGCCATTCAAGAAGAATCGAAGGATCTGTGACGAAACAGAGGTCGAGCCTGTCGCTATAGCCGCTATCCAGACGCTGTCATTCGAAGGATAGAGAACAAAAGGCGACGGACTCTTGGAGATCGGGAAGAGTGTCACGAAGGGATTCTCTGAAGCGGGCTGCTGAATTGGGGAGAAAGCAGGGTTATCTCTCTTCAAGGGAACGACGTGAAAGGCGGCGGAAAGAGGGAGCATTAGGATGAGCAAAAGTGCAACCACGTAGGGAGAGCGCATGGGTTCTCTTCCGGAGCCTAGGTCACGTTCAGGACGCCATGTATCATTTGGTTATGCACTGTGCAGAAGATAGTGCATCGCATCGTGAACTGTCCTGATCGGGTTGCCACGAACCACGGGAGTTGAACGATGTTACCTCCAGTTATCTCCACTCCGTTAGGAGCGTAGTAATCTACAGCGAATCCGTGGGGTTGCGCATCATTGTTGATAATCGTGAACTTGAGAGTATCGCATCTGTTAACGCTCACGAGGGGCGAGCCTGTTTGAAGCTGGCTGTTATTGAACCCGTGTAAGTCTGCGACTATGAAGATGTTACGGGTCGTTCCTGCCACGCCGGCGCATGGAGATGTTGGAACACTGATGACTAATGTTAGTACGCCTCCGGCGGCGACTGAAGCGATGACGAGTGCGATGACGATTATCTCGCTAGTCTTCATTGACTCCACCGTCTAGAGCTCACACGGAATGAAGGAGCCCGGCGGAGTAGAGGAGGAAAAACCCGAGTAATAGAGCGATCGCCCATACGGTTCGGTTTGTTAATGATAGAGACCTCTGAATCAGAACCGTCAACAGCCACAGTGCAGCTCCCCCGCCCAACGCGAAGAAGTAGGAGGAGTCGGGTGAAAAAACGAAACCAATCAAGGCACCAAGGGTTGTCGGAAATCCTGCTACGAGAACAGTAATGATCATCTTCGCGCGTATTCCTTTGGCGACGAGGAAAATGCTAATGGCGAAACCTTCCAACGCCTTGTGTATAACAAAGGACTCCGCCACGGTAACCCCACCAATGGCTGCGAAAACGTCGGATGCGGGGGAGAGCCCAGAGCCGATTGCGATTCCTTCCGCCACTCCGTGAAACCCGACTGCCAAAGCAGCGAGATAAACTAGATTCATTGGGCTGTGAGTCTGAGACCTCGCGTCGAGAAAGACCATAGTGAGAAGACCGACAGGAAAGAGTAGAATCAGCAGAAGATGAGAAGCGCCTCCGCCGAGCCCCTCACTTATGCCGAGGAGAGCAGAGTCCCCCATGACATCCAGGAAGAACCACGAGATCACCCCGGCGGCAATGGCAGTTAGGAGGGGAAGGCTAGCGTTGAAGGGCTTACTCCTCAGGAGATAACCGCCACTAAGCCCAATGAGAAGGGGGGCTAGAGTCGCAGCGCTCGCCAACAGCACCGTTTCTAGGAGACCTGCCATGGGTCTAAAATCCAGGATCAGCCGTAAGTTATCACAATATTGTCCATCACGCATGGTTGACCAGTTGGGACTGAGCATAGCCCAGCGCCCCCGGTTCCTCCTGTCGGTGCAGCGTTTCTCGGAAACACGTGATTTTGGAAATTGGGATCATTTACGCCATTCACCATCATTGTGATGTGGTGAGTACTGTCGACCTTGTTTGTGAATATCTGGTTAGAGTTGAAGATTGCATAGTTGGCATTGTTTACGGCATGACCCCAGAGCAGGAACCAATCGTTCAGGGTATAGTTTCGATCCTGGTCTGTTTCAATATGAAGTACTCCAGGCTCATTATGGGTATGGATAGGTTGATGACAAGACTCATCAAACGTGTTAGACGGCACCGGCGCGTTGGCCCCGTTTATCGTAATCGTCAGGTTGGGGTGCGAATGGTATATGCCTCCAAGGACACAATGGCTCAGATAATCGGGTAGCGGTACGGCGTTTGGCGGCGGACGTAAGAAGATCACGGCGGCTACGATTACCGCAATTAGAATCACAGCAATAGTAATGGAGGTGATCGTTCTCTGTCGGCGTTTCTTCTTGACATCCCCTAGGATTTTCTGCTTGCGGGTCTGAGTCTGAGACATCGAGAGAGCCCTATGCAACGAGTAGAGCGCATTCGTTCAATAATATCTTTCCCGCGGACCTCGAACGAGAGGGGATGAGGACAATTAGCTTCCCTCAAGATCGAGCGCCTTAAGGCATATTTGAGAAGCCTGATGTGGGGTTTCCCGTGCGGGGGTACCAGAGTCAGGTCAAATATCTGATCAGATGGGCGGGTCGCGCCTAGCACGCGCGCGCTACACTCAAGACCCAATACGGCGAAAGCATCGAGACGATTGATGCCTTAGCAAGACGCGGGTGTGCTATCCCGTGGCGTAGGCCTTCGTGGGTTCGAATCCCACCCCCCGCACCAATTGATCGTGTAGATTTTGGAAAAAATTATCTTCCAAGTAGAGATTAGGGAGCTCCGGCGAGATGAGTCAAAGTCTCTGGAGCGGGGCTCGCCTTGACTTCTCTCCAGGTGACGATCATTACCGGAATGATCACACCTACCATGAAAGCTAGAACTATTAGATTTCCAAAATCCAGCGGAATAGTGTCTTGTATCCCAGTTCGGAAGAGTACTCCCGCGATGATGAATATCATCCCGCCGTAAAATAGGCTGCGTGCCCCTGCTCTTGTGCCGAAGAGCTGGACTCGTTCTGGACCCCACCTCTTTGCGATTTGGAGGACGCCGCCAAACACCGAACCGATTGCAAGCAACACTATTAGTGTGCCGAACCCGAATGCGGCTCCGGGCGCGAATCCAAGATATGCAGCGGGCATCGCGGGAACAGCAACTAGATAGATGAAAGTGGTGAATAGGCCTGTGTCGACGCCGAACCCGGCTATGAACCCGTGGATCACGCACCAGTGTGTCGGGACCCGTCTTGAGACTCCTTTCTCGTCATAATGTGTTCCACCACGAGTACGCAGGAATTGGGCCAGCGGATGCCAAGATGGCAACTTCCCGCGCAGTATCAAGTATCCCGCGATAGTCATGGCGATTCCGACAGCAACGTAGACGAGAGCGTTCAGCCCTTCATCGAAGGCGAGATAACTAGCGAGTGCAAAGTAGACGAGCTGAGCCATAATCGCACGTTGTAGTGTAAAGGCCGAAGCGAAGAATATACCCGAGAGCATCCCCCCTCGCCCGGTGGCGGAGCCCACGGAGTAGCTGAAGGTGATTGGCCAAGTGTGTTCGTCCGGAATGACTCCGTGGAGCATTCCAAGCCCCAGAGAACCTAGCAGAAGAACGATCCATTCCGGGAGAAGAGCGGTCACAGCAGGCGACGTGGAGATTGAATTATTAAGTATTTTCCAAATTTTAATAATCTTGATATAAGGGAATGGCCGAGAGTTATTAGCCCTAGAAGGTAAATTAAATGCCCATCGTTAGCGTCTCCCTACCCAGCGAACTAGTCGATTCTATGACTGCGATTCAGGAATCCCAAGGATTCGCAGGCAGATCCGACGTGGTAAGAACTGCAATCCGTCTTCTTCTCTCTGACTCGAGGGAGAAAGCGACGCTTACCGGCCGAGTAGCCGCAATTCTCGTAGTTACACATGACGAATCGAATGAAGAGCCAATCACTCGGTTGAAACATGCTTACGACGATATCGTGCGAACACACATCCACAATAAGATAGGTCAAAACAACTGCTTCGAGCTGTTTCTCCTCGAAGGAGAAGGGAGGAAGGTCGCGTCAATGACTAGCGCATTCCAGAAAGAGAAGAAACTGAGAAGTGTAAGACTCCTCGTTGTCTAAGAGACTAACGAAACCTCCCGATTATCCGTGCAAAGCGGGAAAGTCGAAAGTCGACGCAAACCATCCGAGCTGACATTTGCTATAGCTTGGAGTACCAGATGTAACAGACGGTTCCTAGCAAAGCAAAGGCCAGTGAGGGTCCGGCAAGGGTTGCGAGAGACCCTAGTGAATTACCCGCTGGAACCTGTGCAAAAGCAATAGGCGATAATTGCCGGAATGCCTGAATGGCCCATGTCATTGGGTTCGACGATACTATCGGGGCTAGAAAGCTGGGAAACACGCTGACTGGATAGAAGAGGGCGCTGAGAAAGGAAAGGTAGAGCTGGATTGCGCTTCTAACAGTGACCCACATTTCGATGCTCGAAGAGAAGGCCGAGATAGCCATTGAGAGGCCGACTATTCCCAGCGAGAAGAGGCCTACTATCAGGTATGCTATGAAAATTTTCGGAGTGAAAAGTATGCCGTAGAGGTAGCATATGACAAGGGTCCCAGGAAAAGTGGCGATAACGCTTCTAACGACTCCGCCTAGGACCCTTGAGAAAGCGAGAACGGGCCTTTGCACCGGAAGGGTCAGAAGATACGATGTCAGGTCTTTGATGTATTTCTCACGCCAAACATCTCTGCCTGACTGGAATGCCGCCACCATGGCCGTTATGAGATTAGAGCCGGGCGCGATGAAGAGGAAGTAGTTCGCGCCTTGGCCAGTAACTAGCCGGCCGAAGGTTGCGGCCGTCACAAAGAGGTCGATCGCGAAATTTGCGAACATTATTGCGACAAGAAACGCGTCGGAGAAGAGAATCCGGACATCCCGCTCGATTATCAGCGGGATGAGTCGTGTACTGCTCAACCGTATATTCCTCCTTCGAGACGGCGGAAATAGAACGCAGCGCCTAGCCCGAGGAAAATCACGACGAACGCTACTAGCCCTGCTAGGGCGGGAAGGTCCAGAGTGAACCCGACTAGTGACATTCGTGCGGTATCAGCGGCAAACGAAACCGGCGAGAAGGGTGCGAACAGCGAAACATAGAACGGCATGAAAGCGATCGGGTAGAGAGCCGTGCTTCCCCTTGACACGGCGAGCTCCAGAAGGGCTAGAACCACGTCGAATCTGTTGGCGCTCTTCACGCTCACAGCCACGGTTATCGACATACCCGTAACGCCGAAGGCCAGGAGGAACAGAGAGACGAGAGCTGTGAGGATCGAGAATGGTTGAGTAAACCCCCAGACGAAAGCGACGATCAGGAACATCGGTATGGTGTAGATTATTGCTCTCATCGCTCCGCCTAAAGCGCGGCCGATGATAAACTGCCGTCTTGGTATAGGGAGCGTTAGCAGATAATCGAGTACTCCTTCTTCCGCTTCCTCGAAAATGTCGTATCCGATGACGAATGAGATCGAAGCGATTGTTGCTACCACGCTTCCAACCGCGTAGTATTCGAAGAAATTGAGGCCTTGAATATGGATGAGTCCGCTGATGAGGAAGGCGAAGACGAAGAGCTGTATGATGAAGGCTAGAGCTCGGGTTATGATGATCCAAGGTGTACGGAAAAGGACTGATACGTCTCTGAGAGCCATCTGAAGAATGAGATGGGTGGGCGGTTCCGCGGTTGTGGCAGTCTTACTCGAGCCGTTGTCCAGTGTAGGTGAGGAAGACATCCTCCAGACTAACCTCCTTCAGCTTGACGCTTTCGATCTTGAACCCTTGAGTGCTTAGAGTGTCAACTATCTTCGGCAGAAGAAGTGTGCCTGAGTTTAGGAAAACCAAGATCTTGTTGTCCTGTTTCTTGACATCATGGACCTCGGGGAACTTGGTCAACATGTCCGGCCTGAATTCCGACCCATCGTTTAGCGTGAGCTCTAACACTTCTCCACCTTTCACGGTTCCCTTCAACTGCTCCGGCGTTTCACTTGCAACCAGCTTGCCCTTGTTGACTATCGCAACTCTCTCTGAGAGACGTTCAGCCTCATCCATCATGTTTGTAGCAACAATAACAGTCGAGCCCTCATCTCTTAGTTGGCGTATCATCTTCCATACCAACAGCCTGCTCGGAACGTCGAGGAAAGCTGTAGGCTCGTCAAAGACCGCTATGCTGGGCCGCTGAACCAGTATCTTCGCATCCTCCACCTTCTTCTTCATTCCTCCGCTCATCAGCCAAGTCCGCTTCTTCCGTGACTCCCAGAGGTCGAGAGCCTTCAGAGCATCTTCAACTCTCCTTCTTCGCTCGTCCTTGTCAAGCTTCGTGGTCATCTTGAGGTGCCAATTCAACACCTCAAACCCGCTCAGGATGCCGTCCACACGGGGGTCCTGGAACGCGATTCCGATTAGTCTCCTGACCTCGTTCGGATGCTTCACAACGTCGAAGCCGTTGACTGTTATCGTCCCGCTCGTGGGGCGATAGACGGTTCCCATCATAAGCATCAGAGTAGTCTTTCCAGCGCCGTTCGGACCGAGAAGCCCTAGAATCTCCCCATCCTTAATGGTGATGGAGAAATCCTTGACGGCGTCAAGGTTGCCGAAACGTTTTCCAGTTCTCTCGAACGTTATCATGGACGATCAGTCATAGATTTTGAAACCGCAGGGAACACCAGCACGCAGTTTGCTGAGCGAGTCCCCGCGAAGCCGGATAAAAACCCGCGACTCCCCTACTCACACTTTTGAACAAGACCTACACAAAGCTGGTCCAATATGGATTTCACGAGAACGGTTCTTACTCGCAGAATGATTCGAGCCTTCAAGCCAGACCCTGTGCCCAAAGAGAAGATTGATCGGATTCTCTCGATCGCCCAACATTATCCCAGCGCTGGGTACAGTCAAGAAGTTGCATTCGTAGTCGTAACAGACAAAGAGAGACGAA
>WNGP01002474.1_pt1 | contig 15430 bp, 12 predicted proteins | sample 5407671 | NCBI WGS metagenome assembly WNGP01 (sample SAMN13153381, study PRJNA577476) | soil metagenome | isolation source: 40 cm soil or saprolite under Garry oak tree replicate 2 | place: USA:California | collected 2016-06-15 | reverse complement strand
CAGTGTTCATGAAATCACTACTCACATGCGTATACACGGCCGTCGAGCTGTCCGCCTCGTGGCCGACCTGGCACTGGATGAACCGGCGGTCAACGCCGTCCTCGGTCAAGTGGCTGACATAAGAATGCCGGATCGAGTGCGGCACCAGCGCGGCCGGGAGACCTGCCGCCTCCCGGTAAGCCACGAACCGGGCGTTGATCTCCGCCGGCTTGACCCGGCCGCCCCGCTCGGTCACCCACAACGCAAGGTGGTCCTCGCAGCCGAATTCCGGCCGGATGTTCTCCACGTAGTCGGCGACCGCCTCCACCGCCCAGCCCATCACCGAGGCGACGTTCCGCCGCCGCGGCGGCTGGCCCTTCTTGGCCTTGCCATAACGGACGTTCAGCATGCCGAACCGGCCGAACTCCGGCGCCGCTGGGCTGCGGCCCCAGTCCGCCAGATCCAGCTTCGAGGTCTCGGTCCGGCGCAGCCCTTTTCCGGGGGTCCCTGGCCCGTTGCATGATGTCGCATGGGCAGGGTGTTTTCGCCGGTCACACGGCGGTTCTCCGTGGGTGTCGTGCTCATGGCTGGTAGATGTGCAGGTAGCTCAGCACGGAACCGGGGGGATCAAGGGATGCGGGCGTTTGCGGTGAGGTTGCCGTCCGGGCAGCGGTACTGGACGGTGCTGGATGGGGATCTGCAGGTGGTGGCCGTCGCGGATGCGTTCTTGCGGCATCAGCGGTTCGGCCGCGACGGGGCGGAGTCGACGACGAAGGCGTATGCGCACGCGATCGCGCTGTTCCTGCGCTGGTGCGCGAGGACGGGCCGGTCCTGGCAGGCCGGCGTCGAGCAGTTCGCCTCGTTCATGACGTGGCTGGCTCACGCCGGGCCGTCGGCCTCGGCCGCTGATGGCGACGGCGCCGGTCCGGGGGTGCTGCTGGCCGGGCCCGGCGCCGCTCCGGCCCGGTCGGCGTCGCGGATCAACGGGGTGCTGACTGCGGTGCGGGGGATGGTGGTGCACGCGGTCTCCACTGGGGCTGGCCCGGCAGGACTGGTGCCGCTGCTGTATGAGGTGGCCGACGACCGTGATCTGCCCGGGCAGGCCCGGGGCGAGGACGGCCGGATGGCGTGGCGGATGCGAGCCCGGCACCGGCTGCGCGAGCCGGAGACGGCGGTGGATCGTGCCAGCGATGAGGAGATCGTCGCGCTGCTGGGGGCGTGCCGGTCGGCGCGGGACCGGCTGATCGTGCTGCTGATGGCCAGGGCCGGGCTGCGCCGCGGCGAGGTGTGCGGGCTGCGCCGCAGCGACGTGCATCTGCTGGCGGACTCGCGGCGGCTGGGCTGCGAGGTCGCCCGGGCGCACCTGCACGTGATCCGGCGGGAGGACAATCCGAACGGCGCGTGGGCCAAGTCCCGCCGGGAACGGGTGGTGCCGCTGGATTTCCTGGTCGTGCAGGCCTTCGACACCTACGAGTTCGAGCGGATGCGGGTTCCCCGGGCGGTCTCCAGCGATTTCCTGGTCGTCAACTTGTTCCGCGGCCAGATCGGCGCGCCGATGCGGACGGACGCGATCGGGGAGCTGCTGGCGGCGGCGTCGCGCCGCGCGGCCTTGGACGCCCCGATCAGCCCGCATCAGCTGCGGCATGCCTGCGGGAGCAATGTCGCCGATGCCGGCGCTGGCATTGATGTGGTCGCTGACCTGCTCGGGCACGCAGCGATCACCTCCTCTCAGGTGTATGTGCATCCCGGCTCCTCGCGGCTGCGGGCCGCGGTCGACGCGGTGCCCAGCCCTCGCGAGCGGGCGGGAGACGACCGGTGACCGCCGCGACACTGGCCAGGCCGCAGCCGGCCGCCGGGGCTTCCCGGGAGTTCCCGCATGTGCTTGAGGGAGTCCTCCTGGGCGGCGCGGCCGCGCGCCTGGCCGCGATGCTCGACCGCGCCCTGCTGGACGAGGCCGGGTGGGATCCCGCGACGCGGATCTTGTATCTGCCCGCCGGGCACCGGCTGCTGGGCCGGCAGGTGTGCCGGGCCGAGGGATGCGCCGGGACCGTCCACAACGACTGCCCAGGCGTCTGCCGCCGCTGCTTCACCCGGCTGGAGAAGCTGGAGATGAGCGCCGCCGACATCGCCGCGGCCGAGCATCTGCCAGCGGCGCCCGCCGCCGCCGGGCATTGCGCGGTGCCGGGTTGCAAGTGCAAGCCGACGGTGCGCCAGGCCGTGCTGTGCGAACCGCACGCCGCGCAGTTCCGCAACCGGTGGACGCCCGTTCCCCTGGAGCAGTTCCTCAGTGACCGATGGGTCCGGCCCCTGCCGCCGCTTCCGCCCTGCCTGGTATCGGCGTGCACCCGCACGGCCGACGGCGCCGCCGGCTACTGCAACACCCACTACCAGCGGTGGCGCGTGGCCCAGCGGGGCAGCGCCGAGGTGGATGAGCGGTGGTGGCGGCTCACCGAACCGTGTACCGCCGAGCCGGGGCAGGTGAACCTGCGGGCACTGCCCACCCTGATCGTGGTGGAGGTGCTGGCCGGCCTGCAGACCCGCCTCCGCGACGGGCTCCGCCTCACCGACGTGGTGCTGCGGGCGGTCGGCGACACGCTGCGCCGCCAGCAGTCCGCCTCGATCAGCGAATGCGATCCCGGCCTGGCCCCGGGCAAGCGTGCCCGGTCGGTGCTGCGCGCCTTCATCCGCGATGCCCGCCGGGCGCTCGCCGATCCCGGCAGCGAGCAGAGCAAGGACATCTGGGACCTGGCGGTCTTCGGGCACCCCGGCGCGCTGTCGTTCACCAAGATCACTCAGCCATGGCTGGCCGCTGCCGCCAAGCGCTGGGCGGCCGAGCAGCTGCCCCGCCACCGCGGCAGCGGGGCCTCCCGGGTCCAGGCGAAGATCAACAATGCCGGGTTGCTGTCGCGGCACCTGCACGGCCGGCCTGATCACGGGGCTGACCCGGCCGGGCTGAGCCGGGTCGACGTGGAGGGCTTCCTGAACCGGGTCGCCCACCTGGAAGCAACCGGCCAGGTCAGCCGCTACCGCCGCAACATGATCTGCCGGGACGTGCGGGCGGTCCTGGCCGGGATCCGCGCCCTGGGCCTGGCCCGGTCCGGGCAGCCTGCCGCCGGGCTGGCCGGTGACGTCGCCGTCGGGCGCGCCGACATCCCCGCTGACCCGCAGCGCGGCGAACCGGGCCGCGACCTGCCGCCGGAGATCATGACCATCCTGTGCGGCAGCCTGCACGCCCTCGAGCCAGCCGAGGTCAGGGCCGCCACCCGGATCGGGATCGACACCGGCCGCAGGCCCGAGGACATCCTCAGCCTGCCACTGGACTGCCTGGCCCGCGACAAGGACGGCGGCGCGGTGCTCGTCTATGACAACGTCAAAGCTGACCGGCTGGGGCGCCGCCTGCCGATCAGCGAGGCCACCGCCGAAGTCATCATCAGCCAGCAGCAGCGGGTCCGCGAACGGTTCCCGCACGTTCCGGCCGCGAAGCTGAAGCTGCTGCCCACCACTTACCGCAACCCTGACGGGAACAAGCCGATCAGCAGATCGACCCTGGAAGCCCGGCACCGGGACTGGGTCAACGCCCTCCCGCAGCTGCGCACCCGCGACGACGTCGTCTTCGACACCGCCAAGATCGTGCCGTATGCCTATCGTCACAGCTACGCCCAGCGGCACGCCGACTCCGGTGTCCCCATCGACGTGCTGGCCGAGCTTCTCGATCACCGAAGCTACTCCGTGACCAGGGGCTACTACCGGATCGGCGAGGACCGCCGCCGTGACGCCGTCGACAAGGTCACCGCGCTCAGCTTCGACCGGCACGGCAGCCGCATCTGGCGTGACGCCCGGGCACTGCTGGACTCCGAACGGGCCCGGCACGCGATCGGACAGGTCGCCGTGCCGTACGGCACCTGCAGCGAGCCCTCCAACGTCCAGGCCGGCGGCGGCGCCTGCCCTATCCGGTTCCGCTGCGCCGGCTGCGACCACTTCCAGACCAGCGTCGCGTTCCTGCCCGATCTGCAGGCCTATCTCCAGGACCTGCTGCGCACCCGGGAACGACTGGCCTGTGCCATCGACGGCGTCGACGAGTGGGCGCGCGCCGACGCCACCCCCACCGAGCAGGAGATCGGCCGGATCCGGCACCTGATCACCACGATCAAAGGCGACATCGCCGGCCTCGACGACACCGAGCGAGCCCAGATCGACGAAGCGGTCGCCGTGGTGCGCCGTCATCGCGCCGCGCACGCCGTCCCCCTCGGCATGCCCGCCATCCGGCCCGCCGTGCCCGCGCCCGTCACGACCACCATCGCCACGGAGGCCACCGCATGAACGCCGCCAAGCCCGGACCGATGCTGGAAGGCCGCCAGGCCGACTCCGCGCGCCGCCGCCAGCGCGTCATCGCCGCGCTCGACCGGGCAGCCGCCGACGGCTCGGAGACCAGCACGTCCGGGATCGCCCGCGCAGCCGGAGTCGACCGGACGTTCCTCTACCGGCACCGTGACCTGCTGGAGAAGATCCACGCACTCCAAGCCGGACCAGCCACCGGCGACAGCGCTGGCCCTGCCGTCACCCGAGCCTCGCTGCAAGCCGACCTGCTCGCCGCCCACGAACGCGCAGTCCGGCTCAACACCCGCGTCCAGCACCTGGAAAAACGCCTCTCCGAGACGCTCGGCGACCAGGCCTGGTGCGAATCCGGACTCGGAGCCCCAGCCGACATCGACGCCCTCAACCAGAAGATCACGCACCTGGAGCAGCAAGTCATCGACCTGCGCATGCAACTCGAAGAACGAGACGAGGATCTCTCCGCCGCTCGCGCCACCAGCCGTGAGCTCATGACTCAGCTCAACCACACGACCCGGCCCCGATGACACGCCGGGCAGGTCCTTGCACCACAACTGCCGCAGCAGATAGCTTGTCTGTCAACAGCCTCTGAGCTGCACAAACACGGGAAGCCAAGCCCTCGCGCAGCAAGCGAACCCCGGAGAACAGCCCCCACCCGTAGATGACCTTGAACAGCGTCGCGTCGCGGAACGCCGCCAGCCAGCCCTTGCGCCGCGAACCCGCCGCCCGCTCCACGTGATCATCCGCGGCGTCCAGGAACGCCTGCAGCTCGGCCCTGGTCAGCGGGCGCCGCTCCGGCCGGCCCTCGTACTCCGCCGCGTGCACCGCCGTGTTGCCCTCATGGCACACCTGAACCGGCCGGACGCCAGCCTGCTGCTCGCACTCCGCGATCCAGCCGTACCGCGGATCGCAGACATAATCCAGGAAGACTGCCAGCGCGCCTTCATATGAGCGGATCGTCGAATGCGCCCACCCGCCCGACGCGACCCACTGCTCCACCTGCTCCGGGGTCCACTGCCACGGCCACGCCCCGGTGAACGCGGCGAACCGGCGGACCAGCCGGACCCGGCCCTCGACCAGCGGCCCGCTCAGCCGCCGCGCAGCCTGCTGGCGGCGCCAGCCCTCCAGCATCGCGTCGAACAGCGCGGGCTCGGGCCGCAGCGGCACCGCGCCATCCACCAGCACTAAAGCAGCCGACCCTGCCGCCTTCCGCATCCCGGACATCAGCACCCCCACAATCATGCACCAGGTGCGGTCAGGCAGCTACCGGATGCAATCGGATCGGATGCCACATCCTGGCACCCTCCGCAACCGCAACGATCGACCCGCAGGTCAGCAGCGTGTCGCGATCACCCGCCCAGGCCACGCCCGGCAAGGCACCAGCAGGCGCCGCGACCACGCAGCCAGCCCCCGCGCCCCGGAGGATGCACCCGATGCAACCCCGCCGCTCCCGCCGCCCGATCCTTACCCCCGATGCATCATCGCGGCGCCCGACGCAACGACACCAGGTGCATCATCGTGGCGTCTCACGCCGCCAGCCGATGACATCGCAGGTCACGCATGCCAGACGGCCCATCACCGCTTCGTGCCCGCCGCAGGGCCGCACGCTGCGCCGCAGGCAGCGCGTGTTCACGCGACCTGCCGAATGATGCACCAGATGCAATTCTGCTCACTTTGAGCCAGGTGAACAGGAAGTGGCGGAGCTTGTGCGGGCTGATCGAGGCGGTGATGCCCGCGGCCTGGGTGTAGCGGGCCAGGATCTTGCGGACGCCGCGGTCGCTGTAGGGCTTTTTCCAGCTCGACTCGAACAGGTACGCCGCGCCGATGCGGCGCTGGCCGTCGATGTGCAGGGCGAGGGTTTCCTTGAACGCGGCGGGAAAGGGGACGACGCGGTCTTTTCTTCCCTTGCCCTGGGTGATCCGGATGCGGCAGGTGTCGAGGTCGGCGACCCGGACCCCGGTGTAGAGCAGGGTCTTGATGAGCACGACGTCGCCAGCGCGGCGGGCTTTCCAGACGGCGTGGTAAAACGCGCTGATCTCGGCCTCGGTGGGCACGTAAGGCAGCTTCTTCGGCGTGCGGGTGACTTCGACGCCGAGCTCCTCGCGCAGGTGCCGGAACACTTCCTTGAGGTAGGCGTAGTCGGGCCGTTCGCCACGCAGGTGCCTGGCGGGCCTTGCGCCGGGCCGGGGTCCGCTGCGGTCCCGGCGCGGCGGCCGTCACCGGCCCTCCGGAGTGCCCGGCGGGGTGGCCTGGAGGGTGAGGCGGCGGCCCATGTCGAGCCTGACCTCGCCGTAAGGCGCGACGTGCGCCCAGAACAGCGGGGTCAGGCCGCGCCTGTCCTCGGCAGTCAGCCGGTCCGCCCACCGGTCATCGGCGAGGACGTCCTGGACCATGAGGGTGTTGACGTAGACCAGGGCGGCCTGGAGGATCCGCAGGCACAGCACGGATAGTTCCTGCTCGTCGCGGCGGTTGGTGGCGATGTCACCGCCCTTGCCGAAGAAGATCACGCTGTTGGCGCGGTTCCAGGACTCGACCACGTTGAGGCCTTCGTTGATCTCGCGTTGCAGGTCGCGGTCGCGTAGGTAGCGGGCCATTATGTGGAATCTGACCCGTTTCCGCGAGTAAGCCGGTGACACGGCTGCGCAAATACCGATAGGTGCCACTCTGACCTGGGATGATGATCGCTGCGAAGTAATGACCATCTCAGGCGGAGGGGCACCTACCTGGTGAACAGGATACGCAGCAGAGCAGGGAAACGTCAGCAGGTACGGATCGGCGCGCCGGATCGGTCGCTGACGCCGAACGCGGGCCTGGCCGCGGTCAGCGAGCTGTGCAGCCGGCTCGGCGTGATCGCGGCGCTGGACGCTGCGGTCGGCCCGATCAAGCAGCGGAATCGCGGCTACGGAGCCGGGGAGCTGCTGACCGGGATCGCGGCGGCGCAGCTGGCCGGGGAGGACTTCCTGACCGGGCTGGACCGCCAGCGGGCCGATTCAGCCGGGCAGCAGATCACGCCGGTGCCGGGGCTGAGCTCCACGACCGCCGCGGGCCTGGCCCGCCGGATCACCCCCGGGCAGTGGCAGGCGGTGGAGGGCGGCCTGGCGGCGGTGACCAGGCGGATGCTGGACGTGCTGCCCGCGCCGCGGGCGGCGGCGCTGACCGGCGGGCCGGTCACGATCGACCTGGACACCACCGACGTGGAGGTGTACGGCCGCAAGAAGCGCGGCGTGGCCTATAACCACCAGGGCCAGCGGGTCGGCCGCCCGCACGTGGCCACCTGGGCCGAGACCGAGACCGTGCTGGCCGCCGACCTGGGCGACGGCGCCGATGACCCGCGCGCGACCGCACCGGATCTGCTGCGCCGCGCGCTGGCCGCCCTGCCGCCGCGGGCGCGGGCCGGGCGGGTGGCAATGCGCGCCGACGCCGGGTACTTCGCCGGGCAGCTCGCCCGCGCCGCCCACGATGCGCACATCAGCTTCGCGATCGGCGCCAAGCGGATCGCCCCGCTGTGGCGGCTGCTGGGCGGCATCGCCGAGGACGCCTGGCACGACGCGATCGACATGGACGGCGCGCAGGTCGCGGTCGCTGAGTACTGCCCGGACTGGTGGCCGGCGGACACCCGGCTGCTGATCCGCCGGGTCCGCCTGGACCCAGACCAGGTCTCCGCCGACCCGCGGTCACGACGGCGCCGCACCCTGCACCCCGCCCAGCGGGACATGCTGTTCCCGGAACTAGCGCAGCAACCCGCCATCTACGCCTACAGCTTCATCCTGACCAACCTGGACGTGACTGCCCCGGACAAGGCCGCCGCCGCGGAGCACTGGTACCGGCACCGCACGACGGTGGAGAACATCTTCCGCGACAGCAAGCTCGGCGCCGCTCTCCGGCACCTCCCCTCGGGATACCCCCAGGTGAACCTGGCCTGGATGTGGGGGGCGCTGCTCGCCGCGACCATGGCCGCCTGGCTGCACCAGCTCACCGCCGTCACCGCAGGGGAGGACATCATTTACGGGCACGGCGTGCGCGGCGGCAAAGCCATGATCGCCACCTTGCGGTGGCGGCTGATCGCCGTCCCGGGCCGGCTGATCCGCCACGCCCGCCACCTGGTGCTGCGGCTCCCACCCGGCCACAGCCTGCTTCCCGAGGTCCTGGCCCGGCTCCGGGAACTGCCCGTCCCCGCCTGACCTGCGCACCCTGAGCCCCGGCTCCCCGTCCTTGTCCACGGCCCGCCAGCCCCGACCCGCAGAAAGGCCGCAGATCGCGAACCCGGCGCCGGCTCCCGGGCTGTCAGTATGCCCGTTACCAGGAATCCTGGCGCACCAAGTCATTTACCGAGGCAGGGATCAGCTCACCGCGCTATTCGCGGAATCGGGTCTGAGGTCGCGACAAGCCGTCCCGGAAGTTGATGCGGCTTAGTCTCGATTCCCGGTACGGTATTTGAGTTTGGGTTGTCCCGGGGCGGCTCGGTCGGCCCAGGGTTGAGGGTGGATGCCGATCAGTGCTGCCCTTGGCTGCCTGAGGTTTCCTGCCAGATTCCGAGGACGTTGCCTGCGGGGTCGGCGACGAGCGCGACCCGGAGCGTGCCTTCGGGGTAGGGCGGCGTGACGACCTGCCCTCCGTGGGTGGTGACGGCGGCGAGTGTGGCGTCAACGTCGGCGACGTAGATGTAGGCGCGTAGCCCGTCGGTGCCGGTGACGGCCTGATCGGTGACCCAGCGTCCGATGACGTGCCCGGTGCCGTCGCTGAAGCTCGGCTTGTCCGGCTGGCCATGCAGCGTCCAGGCGAACACGTCCCGGTAGAACGCGGCCGATGCGGCGGCATCCCGGGCCGGGATGTGCAGATAGGAGATACCAGCGATCCGGCCGACCAGCGAATCGACAGCCACGCGCCACCTCCACCGTCACTTTGGCTATGGATACACCATAGCTAATATTGGGATCGTGCCACGAACCAGCCCCGGTAGCAAGCCCAGCCGCGGGTACCGCTCCCCGAGGCGCGCAGCCCAGGCGCAAGACACCCGCAGGCGCATCGTCTCCGCGGCCACCGGGCAGTTCGCCAGCGCCGGCTACCAGGCCACCACGATGCGCTCCATCGCCGCCGCGGCCGGGGTGTCGGTGGCCAGTATCGAACTCGCCTTCGGCAGCAAAGCCCGGCTGCTCAAGGCGGCGATCGATGTGGCCATTGCCGGCGACCACGATCCAGTCGCGGTCTTGGACCGGGACTGGGCCGCCGCGGCCAGGACGACGACCTCCGTGCATGACTTCCTCAGTGCAGTCGGCCGCACCCTGCGGCCCGCGATGACCCGCTCGGCCGGCCTCGTGCTGGCGGCCTACGACGCCGCCGGGACCGATCCCGCACTGCGCGAACTCGCCGAGCAGCTCAGCGCCCAGCGTGCTGCCACCGTCGCCTGGATCATCGACGGTCTTCGTGACCGCGCCAACCTCCGCAAGGAAATCACCCGGCAGCACGCGATCGACCAGGTATGGCTGCTTATCGACCCGGCGGTCTACCAGCGCCTGACCCGCTACCGCGGCTGGAGCCCGGCCCGCTACGAGAAATGGCTCACCGATACCATCACCCGGCTGCTCCTCGATTGAATTCGCGCGTCCTCGATGGCCGAGCCGGTGTGCCGATTTCGATGACCGCTAACAGGCGGGCGGGCCTGGGAGGATCTGCAGGAGCGGCGGCCCTGCGGCGTGGCGGCCGAGCTGGCGGGGCGTAGGCCCTGCAGGCGTCGGCGTGTCGGCGAGCCGGCCGAGCAGCTTGTCGAGTGCGGCCTGGCCGTCGTCAACGGCGGCGCGCTCGTCGTCGGTGAGGGGAACGGCGGCGAGCATGTGCTGCAGGTTGTCCTTGGCCTCCAGCAGCAGCGCCTTGGAGGAGTCTTTGGGCGTGTAGAAGTCGCACTTGGCGCAGGCCATCCGGTGCGGGCACTGCTCGAAGAAGGTGTAGCTGCAGTACCCGTGCCCGAGGTCGTAGTACTGCCATGGCTCCCCGGCGGCCGCGGTCCCGTTCTCGGCGGCCTCCCGATCGATGAGGACCTCGATGGTGCGGACGTTGCGCTTGAAGTAGCCGGCGTCGCGGTAGGCCCTGGCGAGGGTGTTCGGGGTGATCTTCGCGTAGTGCTGGGTTGAGCTGATGTCGCGGTGGCCGAGCCAGGCTTGCAGCTCGAACAGCGTCATCGGCTCCTTGGCGTTGTAGAGCTGGGAGGCGATGGTGGAGCGGGCGCGGTGGCTGGTGATGTTCCCGCGGACGTCGGCGGCCGGGACGGCGGCCTTGCGGCAGAGCGAGGGGATGACCGCGGTGTTGATGTACGTCTTGGCCAGGCGTTTCGCGCGGTGGGCGAACAGGAAGTCGAGGTGCTCGCCGGTCTTCCGGTCGAGCATCTTCGGCTGTTCGGGGCGGATGGACTGCCACGCCTCGATGGCCTTGCCGAGCAGCGGGTCGACGGGCTTGGTGAAGGCGGTGCCCGTCTTGTGGGTCGGGATGTCCAGCAGGCAGACCGCGTCGCGGGCCAGGATCTCGCCGGAGTCGCCCGGGATCGGCATGCCGTCGTGCTGCCAGCGGATGCAGCCGGCCCGCAGGCGGGCGATCTCGTCGCTGCGCAGCCCGCTGAACAGCCATGCCAGCGTGACTGCCCTGATCATCTCCATCGGGTAGCACAGGCCGTAGGTGTTGGTCGGGCAGTCCTCCGGCTCCAGGTTGAGCCCGGCCCACAGCAGCTTGGCCCACACGTCGTCGGCGATGACCCGCGGGTTGGGGCCGAGCAGCGCCTGGACGCTCCTCGGGGTCGCCAGCGCGCGGGCCGGGTTGAACTTCTGCGGGATCCAGCCCCATTCCTGCACGTCGCGGAAGAACGTCCGGGTGGCCGTCAGGTAGCCGGCCTTGGTGCGGGGCGACAGCGGCTCCCCGCCGCGCTTGCTGAGGCCCGCCAGGCGCTGGACGTAGTCGCCGACCTGCATCCGGTCGACTGCCGCGACCCAGGCCGCGCAGGTCTGGCGAGTCCACTGGGCGGGCTCGCCGATCTCCGGGTGCTCGGCGGCCAGCCACCGGCCCGCCTTGGCCATGACGGAGCGGAAGATGCCGCGGACCTTCGGGGTGAGCGTGGACGTGGCGAACCAGCGCTCAATCAGGTCAGCCCATGCCTCGGGAACCCCCTCGATCTCTGGCATCACCCCGTGCAGCGGCGCGGGAGGCGGGCCGGCGTGCCCGAGCGCGGAGATCGCCCTGTGCATGCCGTGGAAGTAGCCACGCGCATGATGCGGCGCGGTGGACGGGTCCGCCCGGATCCGCGCCAGGGCCTCGCTGGTCATGTCCTCCAGCAGCGGGCTCCGGTTGACCAGCATCGACTGGATCAAGACGGTCCGGAACCCCAGGGCCGCCCGGTCGGAGGGGTGATAGCCCCACCCCTGCAGCGTGGCCGTCACCTGGGCCGCAGGACCCTCCACGAGATTCTTGCCGAAGACCCGCCAGGCCAGGGCCTGGCGGTTGAAGGAGCCCAGCCGGTCGAAGCCGGCGAAGCCGCCGATCAGGTAGGCGAACGCGGCCACGTAGGGGCGGACCGTGCCGTCGATCCAGCCGGGCCAGGCGGCCGTGAACTCCTTGGACGTGGGCGCGATCAGGCGGAGCCAGTCGTCAGCTGACCAGGCCCAGTACGAGCTTCGCTTCTCCAGGCAGCGGTGCAAGATCAGCCCGATGGCGTCAGTCACCGCCCGCTGGTGATCCCAGGTGTCCGGGCACCATCCCAGGGCCGCGCGGGCGTCGTCCAGCGGCCTGAGCAGCCGCCCGATCACGCGCCACTGCGGCAGGTCCGGATCGTGGCCCCGGCGGCGCCGGACTAACCAGCCCAGCTCGCCCAGAGCCCGGCTCTCTGCGGCGTCCAGTTCGGCCCGGCGGTCGTAACCGGCGGGATCCAGCGGCCAGGCCCATGCGCGATCCGCGGCCGGCGCGAGGGCGGCCGCAGGCGATGCGGCGGTCACGGCTGTGTCGCGGTTGCGTCGGCGAGCCGGGCGAGCTGCTCGGCTCGCCAGGCGTGGATCTGGCCCATGCCCTTCTGCAGCTTCTCGGCCAGGTCCCGGCCGGACAGGTGGATGTATTTCAACGTGGACTCCGTCGACCGGTGGCCGGCGAACGAGGCGATCGTGTGGATCTCCCAGCCCATCCGGGCCAGGTCCGTGAGGCACAGGTGCCGGGTCGTGTGCGTGGAGAACCGGGGCAGGTCAGCGGCCTCCGCGAGCCGCCGCACGATCTTCGACCAGCTCCACAGCGTCAGCGGCTGGCCGTGGTTGCGTCGCGATTCCGACAGGAACAGCGGGCCCCTGGCCCTGCTAATGGTAGCCCGGTGCCGCAGGTAGCCCGACAGCAGCGCCCCGGTGGAGGCCGAGTACGGCACCACGCGCTCGAACCGGTTCTTCGTGGTCTCGGCCCGGACCCGGACAGTGCGATGGCCGGGATCGAGGTCATCAGTGCGCAGCGAGCACAGTTCCTCCCTGCGCAGCGCGGCGTCGTAGGCGAGCGCGAGCATCACCCGGTTGCGCGGCGGCTCAGACCTGGCGGCCTCCAGGAACGCGAGCCACTGCTCATCGGTGGGAACCCACGGCAGCTTGGTCAGCCGCGGGACCAGGCCGTGCTGGTAGCCGCCGAACTTCCGGCCCGGGGTGTAGCGGCCGCGCCCGACGGGGTTGGACTCGCGCAGGCCCTCCTCGATGAGGAAGTCATAGAACAGCCGGACCGGCACTAGCCGCTGCTGGATCGTGGCGTTGGCCAGGCCCGATCCCGAGTCGATCGACACGACGTTCGCGCCCCGGCGGCTCGGGCGCGTGCTGAGTTCACGGACGTGACCGGCGACGTGCGCCCGGGTCGCCTCCAGCGGGTCAATGCCCTCCCGCTCGCACCGATCAAGGTACTCGGCCAGCCCGCGGGCGTATGCGTCGATCGTCCGGGGCGCCCGGCCAAGGTCGGTCCAGATCCGCAGCCAGCCGGCCGCCTGGCCGTGCCGGGCCAGGACGGGCCACTTCTCCTCCAGCACCACTGTGCCCAAGTCGTTCCTTAGTTCGCGGGGCCACCGGGAGCATCATCCTCTCTCCGGCGTGATTCCACGTAACTAATACGAAGATGGTCCGCACGGCCCGGCCGAGTTCCTCCAGGGCGAGGTAGACCGGGTGCTTGGGGCCGCCGCCCTTGGTGAAGCGGCGCAGCACCTGGTCGGTCTCGGCGGTCCGCAGCCGCAGCGCGGTGGCGTACTTGACCATCTGGTCGTAGTTGCGGGCGATGAGATCCCAGTCGATGGGCCTTTTCTTGAGGATCTTCGCCAGCCGGGGCCACGCGGCCTGGTCCGGGCCGGGGGCGTAGAGCTGGATCGCGCCGATGTTCTTCAGCCGGGGGCAGGAGCTTGAAGCCGAGCAGCTCGGTGAAGGCGAACCCCACGAGGCTTGTTATGTGGACAAGTCAAGGTCTCAGCTTGTGTTAGGTCCGTCCTGCTGAACGTGCGCTTCGGCTTGTGAGGGTGTGAGGATCAAGGGTGCGCCGAGCGCTGCTAGCTGGGGCTTCTTAGTCTCCTTGAAGAAGTTGTCGTCAGTGGTGACGAAGACATCGCCTTCATAGTGGATGTGACACCACATGGCTTCGGCGTCGAGACGGCGGTTGCGCCACTTGCGTTCGATGGCTTCCGGGTCGCTGCCGGGCGGTGCGGCATTGATGGCGTTCTGGAGCTCGAACGGGTGAGTGGGAAAGAGCGCTGTGTGGATACGTTCCAGCAGGAGAAGCTCGTCGTCTCCGAGGAGCACCATCTGGTCCCGGTAGGCGACATCCAAGGTCGCCGGTGGCCGCAAGATCTCTAGGTGATCGAGATGGAGATCGGCCAACCGTTGCTGGAACTGGCTGAAGTTTTCCAGGTAGGGGCCCGTGCGCTGGCGTTCTGATGCGCTGTTTGCAACCAGCCGCAGTTGGGCGGTCCCGGCGGCGTGAGCCGCGAGAAGGCGGCGTAGGGAGTTGGCAGCCGGTTCGCGGTTCTCGTCCAGAGCGACGATGCAGTTGGTGTCGAGCGTGAGCTTCAACATGACGACTCATTTTCGCAGGTCAGGGTGTCCTGTTGGCCGAGATCGTCGAGAAGGCCCCGGAGGCGGCGAGCAGTGGCGGTGTGTCGTTCGACCTCTCGGGTCCAGCCGCGCTCCTCGGCGTCCTGGACGAGTTGCTGCTCGACATCCAGCCGGGCACGCAGCCGCGGCGCGTACTCGCCGGTCGTGACGAACTTGGCGCAGGTCAGGTAGAGGTCACACTCGCAAGGTCCCTCGGCCGGCAGGCGCAGGCAGTGGCCGAGTTCGAGCTCGGTCTTGAAGAAGTTGGTCTTCAGCCAGTGCACCGCCTCCTCCGGCAGGACGCCCGACTTCACATCGAGCGCGGCCGGACCGGCGATGACCGCGCCGGGGGCCAGCACGGACTTGTAGTCGCGCAGGACCTCCTGGTCGCTGATCTGGGCGTAGATGAGGGCCATGGAGACCGAGGAGTGGCCGAGGACCTTCATGATCGTGTGCAGCTTGGCGCCGCGTTCGGCGAGCTGGGTTCCGACCGTGTGCCGGAATCTGTGGGCGGAGATGGTGCCGCGGAAGCCTGAGCCGCCCTTCTTGCCGCCGGGGACGACCAGCCCGACCTGTTCGCATGCCTGTTGGATCGGGGTGTTGAACAGGTAGTAGAGCGACAGCAGCTTGCCGTGGTCCATGAACAGGTAGCGGATCTGCTCACCGGTGCGGGGGTCGGTGAAGGGCCGTTCCGGGCCGTCCCTGCGCAGGTCGATGAGCTTCTGCAGGGCGTCCCCAGCGTCCTGGTGGAGCGGGACCATCCGCTCCTTGTAGGTCTTGCGGCCGGGCAGCCGCAGCCGCGGTGTCCCGTCGGGGTAGTGGTCCAGGCAGTCCAGCGGGAGGTGCCGGATCTCGTCGCGGCGGGCCCCGGACCAGCGGGCGATCAGCAGGGCCGCTCGCTGGAACGGGCAGGTGATGTCGTTGATGACGGGCATCACCAGCTCGAGTTCATGGTCGGGGATGAAGCGGGGAATCCGCTGCGGCAGTTTGGGGGCGTCGCGAGGGGGGATGGGCGCGAATCCGGGGACGTCGTCGTACTCCCAGGCGGC
>WNGP01002473.1_pt1 | contig 15431 bp, 10 predicted proteins | sample 5407671 | NCBI WGS metagenome assembly WNGP01 (sample SAMN13153381, study PRJNA577476) | soil metagenome | isolation source: 40 cm soil or saprolite under Garry oak tree replicate 2 | place: USA:California | collected 2016-06-15 | reverse complement strand
TTCGACCCGGCGACGTCCACCGTCGTCATCGGTGACCGCAGCGGCGCGGTCACCGCCTTCCACGCGGGCGCGACGTCGGTGTCCAGGCGCTGGCGCGTCGCCGTCGGCGGGGCGGTCGACAACAGCCCCGTGATCGCGCAGGGACGGGTATTCGTCGGCGCCGCCAACGGCACCGTCCACTCGTTCGCCGAGTCCACCGGCGCGCTCGGCTGGTCCAAGTCCGTCGGGCCGTCGGTCGCCGGGCAGATGGCCTATCAGGGCGGGCACCTGTACGTCGGCGCAACCGACAGCAGCCTGACGGCCCTGGACACCGCCGGCGGGTCCACGATGTGGAGCGAGCCGCTGGCCGGGCCGGTGACCGGGGTGAGCGTCACGGACGGCATGCTGTTCACCGAGTCCGCCAACGGAACGGTCACCGGACTGCGAATCGGCGGCGAGGTGGTCTGGCTGGCGAAGACCGGCGCCGCCCTGGCCGGCAGCCCGGCGATCATGGACAACTCCGTTTTCGTCGGCGGCGAGAGCGACGGGCTGTACTGCTTCACGCCATTCGGTGAGCCCGTGGTCTAAGCCGCGGCGCCGATCGCGTTCCGCCAGTCCCGGCCGGCCGGCGGGTCATGCAGCCGGCCGGCCGGCGGGTCATGCAGCCGGCCGAGCCGGCGAGCGCGTCCAACCTGTGGCGGCGGCAGTCCTCGGTGACCACGTCAGTCGGCTGGAAGTGCGACCAGTAGCAGTACGAAAAGCGCATTAGCTCCCGAATCGGGCACGACCTCACCCGCTAAGGCGAAGGGTCGGCGCAAGGCGAAGGATTTTCCTCGTATAGAGCGGAAAATCCTTCGCGATCATGGAAAGGGCAGGCCGGGGAGGCCTGCCCTTCCTCCCCGCCATCGCGAGCCGCCCGCTACCGCGCGGCCGGATGGCCCTCGGTGATCGCGGCGAACAGCCTGTCGCCGGCCGCGTCGAGCGCTTCCTGCATCGCCGCGCTGCCGGTGTGCCCGGAGTCCTCGATGACGACGAGCTCGGCGTCGGGCCAGGCGCGCGCGAGCTCCCAGGCGGTGATGACCGGGCCGCCGAGGTCGCCGCGGCCGTGAACCAGCACACCGGGAATGCCGGCCAGCCTGCCTGCCTCGCGGATGAGTACGCCGTCCTCGAGGAACCCGTCGTTCGCGAAGTAGTGCGAGCAGATCCGCACGAAGGCCAGCCTCGCGTCGTCGGGCCGGTTGCCGTACGTACCCGGCTTGCCGTTGTACTCGATCGAGATGACCGCGTCCTCCCAGGCCAGCCACTCGGTCGCGGCACGCGCGCCGACGCCGGGATCAGGGTTCTCCATCAGCCGGGAGTACGCCATCAGCAGGTCCTCGATCGGCGGCTCGGCGTCGGTCGGCAGCCGGTAGCTCACGGCGCCGGCGAAGTCGCGGAACCGCGCCCACGCCTCGGGGAACATCCGCCCGGCACCGCGGTACAGCCAGTCAAGCTCGGACCGCCGCGTCGACGTGACGCTGACCAGGATCATGCCGGACACCCCCGGCCGGGATGCCGCTCCGCATAGGCCAGCGACAGGGTCACGCCCCACGAGCCGCCGCGCAGCAGCCACTTCCGTACACCGAGATGCTCCCGCAGTTGCTCCATGTCGCGGATCAGGTGATCGGTCGTGTTGAGCCTCATGTCGGCCGCGTGTTCGCTCGCGTGCGGCCTGCTGCGACCGCAGTTGCGCTGGTCGAACAGGATGATCCGGTGCCGCTGCGGATCGAACGACCTGCGCTGGCCCGCCGTGCACCCCGAGCCAGGCCCGCCGTGCACGATGAGCGCGGGCAGGCCGTCCGGGTTGCCGCATGCCTCCCAGTAGACGAGGTTGCCGTCGCCGGTGTCGAGCATGCCGGTCTCGTATGGCTCGATCGGCGGGTACGTCACATGGCCTCCTGCCCTCGCTGCAGCGACCTTGCCACCTGACTCCGACGATAGCCGACAGCCCGATCCGAAAATAACCTATTTGACGGAATTCGCGCGCGGGCTGATGCTGGATCGGCCACGTTCTGCGCTGCAGGAAAGGACCCGACCGTCATGGCCGTGACCCGGACATTCGCCACCATCCAGACCGACCGGCTGCTGATGCGACGCTGGCTGGAGTCCGACCGCGAGCCGTTCGCCGTCCTCAACGGCGACCCGGAGACGATGCTCTTCTTCCCGAGCACGCTCGACCGGGCCGCCAGCGACGCGCTCGTCGACCGGATCGAGTCGCGGTTCGAGGCCGAGGGCTACGGCCTGTGGGCGCTGGAGGTCCGCGAGACCGGGCAGTTCATCGGGTTCACCGGGCTCAACCCGATGCCGGACGGCGTGCCCGGCGCGGGCGGCGTCGAGGTGGGCTGGCGGCTGGACAGGCACGCCTGGCACCGCGGCTATGCGACCGAGGCGGCCAGGGCGGCGCTCGGCGTCGCGTTCGGCGGCGTCGGCCTGGCGGAAATCTGGTCCATGACGGCGGTGCTCAACGAGCCGTCCCAGGCCGTCATGCGGCGGATCGGACTGACCGAGGCGGCCAGGTTCGACCACCCGAAGGTGCCCGCCGGTCATCGGCTCCAGCCGCACGTGGCCTACCACCTGGCGCGCCCCCCGGCGGCCTGACCCACCCGCACTGCCGCGCCGCACTGCCGCGCCGGCCGGGCCAAGCCTCAAACTATTGAGAGATAACTCTCGAGAGATTAATATCGAGAGATGTCTCGTGATAGCGCGGCGGCGGCACGCTCAACGTCGACATCGGCGGAGCTAGCCGATCCCAAGGCCATCCGCGCACTGACCCATCCAGTCCGGATCGCCCTGATCGAGGCGCTGCTCGCCGACGGCGCGATGACGGCTACACAGGTTGGAGAGCAGATCGGCGAGTCGCCGACAACCTGCTCGTTCCACCTGCGTCAGCTCTCCAAATACGGGTTCGTTGAGGAGGCCGGCGGCGGCCGGGGCCGGGCACGGCCGTGGCGGATGACCAGCACCGGAGTGGAGCTGGCATCCAGCTATGACGACCCAGGCACGCAGGTCGCGGCTCGGGTGCTGATGCGCATGATCCGTGACCGCCAGCTCGCCAGGTACCGGACCTGGCTGGAGACTCGCGAGTCCTATCCGAGGGCCTGGCAGGGCGCCGCGGGCGACGTGGAGTACCTGGCGTACGTGACGGCCGGCGAACTGAGGCAGCTCAAGGAGGATCTCCAGGTCCTGCTCGCCGCGAGGTTCGCCGGGCGGCTTGCCGATCCTTCGGCACGCCCGCCCGGTGCCGCGCCGGTGGAGTTGCTGCTGTTCGCCTACCCGACCGCCCTTCCGCCGGGCATCGGCGACCCCCCGGCGACGCGGAAGGGCCGGACGGCGGGAGCGGCTGGCGAAGGGCGGGCGTGAGGGCGCTCGCGGGCCCGCTTGGCAGCCGCAACTTCCGGCTGCTGCTCGGCTGCGATGTGATCTCGCTGGCCGGCAGCGCGATCGCGCTCGTGGCGATTCCCTTCGCCGTCCTGGCGATCGGCGGTTCGGCCAGCGATATCGGCTACGTGGCGACCGCCGCGCTGGTGCCCGTCATCGTCTTCCTGCTCGTCGGCGGCGTCGTGGCGGACCGGTTGCCCCGCCACCGGGTCATGGTCACCGCCGACCTGCTGCAGGCCGTCACCCAGGCCGCGGCGGCCGTTCTCGTCCTCACCGGCCGCGGCACGGTATCGGAACTGCTCATACTGGCCGCGGTGCGCGGCACCGGGTTCGGTTTCTATCTCCCGGCCGAGTCCGGGTTGCTGCCGCAGACCGTCTCCGCCGCCCAGCTCGCCCAGGCGAACGCCATCCTGCGGGTCGGGCGGAACGGCTCGCAGATCGCTGGCGCGGCGCTCGGAGGCGTCATCACCGGCGTCCTCGGACCCGGATACGGGCTCGCCGCCGACGCGGCGACCTTCGCCGTCGCGGCCGCGCTCCGCCTGGGCATGCGGTTCCCGGCCGGATCGCCGCCCCAGACCGGCGGCTTCCTTGCCGACCTGCGTCATGGCTGGCGGGAGTTCAGCTCACGGCGCTGGCTGTGGGCCATCGTCCTGCAGTTCTCGGTGGTGGTGGCCATCACCACAGCAGCCACGACCGTGCTCGGGCCCCTGGTCGCGCGCGCCGATCTCGGCGGAGCCGGCAACTGGGGCCTCACGCTGGCCGCCTACTCGGCCGGCTCGGTACTCGGCGGACTGGTCATGATCAGGCTGCGCCCGGCCCGGCCGCTACTGACCGCAACGCTGGCGGTACCCGGCCTCGCCCTGCTGCTCTTCGCGCTGGTCCCGCCGCTGCCGGTCGCGCTGCTCGCGGCGGCGGCTCTGGCCGCCGGCGCCTGCCTGCAGGTCTTCGGGGTGAACTGGGCGACGACCATGCAGCAGGAGATCCCGCCGTCCGCGCTCTCCCGGGTATCGGCCTACGACGCCCTCGGCAGCTTCGCGCTGGCCCCCATCGGTACCGCCGTCGCCGGGCCGCTGGCCGAGCGCTTCGGCGCGGCCGCGATCCTGGCGACCGGCGGTGCCGTGATCGTCGTCCTCACCGCGGTCGTCCTGCTCATCCCCGAGATCAGGCAGCTTCGACGGCGGATCCCCGTGACCGCCAGCGGATAGCAGCGCACCCGCCGCGACGGCCAGGCGCCCGGCGGCCCGGTCGAGCTACCCGGCGAGAACGCCGCCGTCCAGCTTGATGGCTCGGACCGCGAGGTAGACGGGCTTACGATCGGCGTCGTGGGCCGGGTCCCAGCCTGGCGCCGGGCGGGGCTCGGCAACCTGGTCAGGCCGCAGGTCGTAGCGCCGGAGCGTGCCGACATAGGTCGACAGCATCCGATGATGAGCGCCGACCTGGCGGCGCAGCGTGGACCGCGCCTCCTGGGCTGTCCAGTGCCCTTCGTCGTAGTAACTGCCCGCGGCCGCAGTGCGCCGCTGACGGCCGCGACCGCGCCGTCAAGGTCGTCAATATCGGAAAGGCCGAAATTACAAACCACTAGGTCGAACGCACCTCCGCGGAGGCGGCTCTTGTGTTTCTCAGGCCCAGCATCCGAGCAACCACCGGTCGCGGGTCGCGCGCTATGGCACGGGAGGCGGCGACTTGCCGCCTAGCACGGCCCGCGCCGCCGCGGTCGCGTCGCTCGTTACCACGCACTCCCACACCCGCACCACCGTCCAGCCGCCGTTCTCCGCGACCTGGCTGCTCCTGCGGTCGCGTTCGCGTGTTCTCTCGATCTTCGCGGCCCACAAGGCTGCGTTCGGTCCGGCAAACGGCTTCTGCCTGCCATGCACGGGACAGGAGTGCCAGAAGTCGCCATCCACGAAGACCGCGATGCCTCGCTTGGGCAGAACGATGTCGGCGGTGCAACCGGGTCCCAGTTTCGCGTGCAGCCGGAACCGCGCGCCCAGCGCGTGCAGCGCCTTCCGCAGGGCCACCTCGGGCGCGGTGTTCGCCGTGACCCTTCCTCGCAGGTGCCTGCCCGCTGGCGTGCTAACCCACTCGGCCATGCGCCTCCCGACCGTTCGACGCCATGCTCGTTCGAACCGCGACAGCGAGCGCCTCGGCCAGTGGCGGCGGAACGGCGTTGCCGACGAGACGATAGCCGTCTGGAAGTGATACTCCCGCCGAAGTGAACTCGACGTCGTCAGGCAAACCTTGAAGCCTGGCGGCCTCGCGAAGCGAGAACGGCCGGTCCTCAAGCGGATGCAGGAAATACCGTGGGCTGCCAAAGTTCGTCAGCACGGTCGGCGACGGCGCGTTCCAGGCTGGGCGCTTGAAGAGCCCGGAGCAGAAGAGAGCGCCCAGCAGGTCGTATCCGTTGTTCTTCTTCTTCGCGAAGCCGCGCCGGCACAGGTCGTCGAGCACCGGCTGTATCTCACGCAGGCCAGAGAGCCGCTCGATCACCGGCACCGGCAGCGGGTTCCCGTTCGGGATGGTGCCGTATCGCTTGTGTCGGCGGTTTCTGGCGATTACCTCGAGTATCACGCGCTCAGCGGCGCTGACCGGCCCGAACGCTTCTGGTATATCCCAGGTCCGAACCGACTCCGGGCCGTGCCGAACATTGCACAGCTTCTGGCCGGGGCCGATGGACTTGATGACGTAGTCGTAGTAGTGCGGCCAGTTCCGGTCAATTTCATGATCAGCGACTTGGGCCGACAGGTCCCGGAGGTCGCCGATCGCCTGGCTTATCGTGCGAGGTTCGGTTAGCGGCAAGTCATCTCGCATGACGCCGTGCAGCGAGGACGACATCGCACGCGGCCGGCCGGTCTCGCCGTTGCGGACCACGACGGCGCATCGCGGGTCTGGCCATCGGCAGGCGGCAGCCGGCGAGTCGATCCGCCTTCCCGCGAAGAAGATCCGCCGCCTGTGCTGCGGAACCCCGTATCCGATGGCATCGAGCAGGCTGACGGAGACCTCGTACCCGACCCGGCGGAAGTCGTCCTGGATGAGTTCCAGATACCGGCCGCCGAAGTTCTGGGCGAGGCCCTCCACGTTCTCGGCCACGAAATAGGCCGGCTCCAGGAACTGAACCGCGTCGCGCATGGCACGGTACAGGCTGTTCCTCGGGTCATCCGCTCGCTTTGGCCCGGCCTTCGAAAACCCCTGGCACGGGAAGCCGCCCAGGACGACATCGACGGATCCCAGCTCGTTGCGCCACTGCCTGAAATCAACGTCGGTCACATCGCCGACGTAAGCCGCATGCCCGAAGTTGCGCGCATGGACAGCCACGGCGGCCGGGTCGTTGTCGATGGACCGCAGGATCTGGAATCCCGCGCGGAGGAAACCCAGGTCCATGCCACCGCATCCGCTGAAAAGACTAACCGCACGCAACTCGCGTCCTTTCGCGTCTTTCTGCCTCGGCTGGCCCATGCTACGCCCGCCGGGCGGCACCAGCCGGCTGACCGTCGCTGCTACTCCTGCGCGTCTTCCCGCAGGGCGCCCTCAAGCCCCCGCACCAGCGCATCCAGCCGCTCAGAGGTCGCCTGTGACTGCGTCTGGTGCGCCGTGAGCTGGTCAGCCGCCTCCCGGATCTCGCCGATCGCAGTGTCGACCTGGTCAGAAGCAGACTTCTGCTGCTGAATCGTCAGGATCGACTCAGCAAGCATCTGCGCCGTGGACGCCATCAGATCCGCAACCTCCCCTGCCTGGCGGGCGCCCTGCTCCGTCGCCAGGATGGTCGCATTGGCCTCGTCCCGCACGGCCGCGATGATCGTTGTGATCGATTCCGTCGACTGCACTGAACGCTCCGCGAGCTCGCGCACTTCGGCGGCGACCACCGCAAACCCCTTCCCCGCCTCCCCGGCCCGCGCCGCCTCAATCGCCGCATTCAACGCCAGCAGGTTTGTCTGCCCGGCGATTCCGTTGATCAACTCCAGGATCTCGCCGATCTTCTGCGCCTGCTCACCCAGCAACACCGCGCGCTGAGCGATCTTCTGCACCTTCTCCCGCATGTCCCGCATGGTCTCGCCGGTCTGCTCCGCCGCGCCCGACACTGCGCGCATGTTCTCCGCTAGCGAGCCGGCAGTCACCGCCAGTTCCTCGATCGTCGCTGATGTCTGCGCTACCGCGATTGACTGCCGGCTGGTCGCAGCCGCCGCATCCCCCACCGCCGTCCGCAGTTCGCCCGCCACTCCGCCCACGACCGATGACGTTGACCGGAGCCGGGCCAGGAGCTCATCCCGGTCTCCCAGCCGCTCGAGCGCCGCACTCAAATCACGCTCCCGTCGGTGCCCGCGGCCGACCACCCTGGCCACCCAGAAGCCGAATCCGACAGCCAGGAGAATTGCCAGCGTGGAAGAGAGGGCTTCCGTGCGGATCCCTGAACCTGCCGCGTCAGCGCCCCGGCGTCGCGTGGCGATCGCGTGCCGCATCTCAAGGCGCACCAGTCTGTGCAGGGACGCCGCGACAGCAGCCGAACCGTCATCCACTGGCCCGATCGCAGCGAGCGCACGGGAGCGGTCGGCAGCAGCCAGGGGCTGGATCGTCGTGAATCTGGAGTAGACGGCCATTTCTCTGAGCCTGGCCTGTCTCAACGTCGCTCGTCCGGCGGCAGTCTGCGGCCTGAGCCGCGCGGACTGCCGGATGAGCTGCGTCTGGCTGGCGCGGATGTCGGCCAGCGTGGATGAGTCAGGCGCAGCCAGGTAGCGGAGCATCAGCGGGCGTTCCTGCGCGAAGGTGGAATTCAGCGAAACGGCTTGGGCGGCGGCGACCTCTTCGTCGACCGAGGCAGACCACACGGCAAGCGTGTTCTCCCAGCCCAGGATGGCCAGCAATGTAACAGCCGCGACCACGGCGAGAACGGCGCCGATCGCGACCAGGACGCGGCGCATGGGCCCGGTCATGGGCTCCCCCAGCATCGTGTGCGCCCTCTCTGCCCCATTGCGCCCGCCGCCCCCGGCGCGGTTCTCACCTGCACCTACCCTCCGATTACGGGTCCGTATCATCGAGTCGGCTCACGCGCTAGCTGCGTCCCTGGCAGGCCGTGCTTACCGCCGGGCCGGGGGATACCTGATGATCAGGTCGAGTTCGGCGAGCAGGGCGGCGGTCAGTGCGTCGAGGTCGGAGAAGTGGCTGGGGTCGACGGTCGCCGTGATGGTGAGCGTGCCCGCGTAGGACAGCACCTCGAAGTAGACGGGGATGTTTCCGCCGGGGCCCACGCCGACCGGGATGGCTGAGGTGATCGGCGACCCCGCGAACGTGACCGGTTCCGCGGGGCCGCGCACGTGGCTGACCAGGGTGTGGAACCGGTGCTGGTGGTTCATGTACCACCGGTAGCCCCCGAGCGCGGCCAGGGGCCGGAACAGCCACCCCAGCACGGCGATCGGGGGTGGCCCGGTCGCGGCCACTTTGTGCGCGCGGACCTGGGCAGCGACCTGCGCCAGCCGATCTGGCACGGTGCCGGCGGCGGGAACGGTCACGAGCATGGGGCTGACCATGTTGCCCATCGCGGGCTCGCGGTCGGGGCTGCGGCCGGACACGGGCACGGTGACAACGAGTGTGCCGACCGGTTCACCCCTGCTGAGCAGCACGCGGTGCAGTGCGCCCACCACCGCGACCACGATGGCGTCGTTGGCCGTCGCACCGTGCCGGTGCGCGGCCGCCCGCACAGTTGCGAGGTCGGCGCGGACCACGGCCATCTGCCGGCGCGGCCCGGTCCGCTGGTTCAGCGAACAGGAGACGACGCGCGGGGGCCGAAGGCCTCCCCCGGCGCCCATGGACGCGCGCAGCAGGCGCGAGGACTGGGCGAAATGGCGCACCGCCCTCAGCTTGTCCGCCCACGCGTCGCGGGCGAGCTTGGCGGCGGCGGGTGCGGGCCGGGGAGGGCTGGCCTCGGGCGCGTTCGCTGCTCCGTCGACGAGGTTGGCCAAGACCGTGAGCCCGCCGACCCCGTCGGCGAGCGCGTGACTCAGCACGACCACCAGGGCCACGGTGTCATCGGCAAGACCGGTGACGAACACCGCCGACCATAGCGGCGCGGCCCGCCTCAACGGGGTCATCACCACCGCCAGGGCACAGTCCAGCAGCGCCCGTTCGTTTCCCGGCTCGGGAGTCGCCACCGCGCGCACGTGGCTGGCGACGTCGAACCCTGGGTCGTCGACCCAGATCGGGCCGCCGCAGCCGAACGGCGCCCGGACCAGCCGTTGGCGTAGCCGCGGGACCGCCGGGGCGCGCTCGGCGATCAGCCGGCGGGCGCGTGCAAGGTCGAACCCGTCGGCCGGATCGAGCAGCAGGACAACGCCGAATTGCTCTGGCACCGCCCCTTTGTCCATGGCCAGGAACGCCCGGTCCGTGGCGCTCGCTCGCTCGATCACCGGGCGCCCCGGCCGCAAGGACATGCCGGTCGCCGTTGTCATAGCTTCAGCCAACGGCCGATGCACCCGCTGGGCCAGAGTCCAAGGTCACCCTCCGGGCCCGCAAATTGCCCGGATCGGGCGGCCACGTCCATGCGCCGGTCGGACTGGGAAGCCAGGCTGCGTAGGCCGAATACGTCGGATGCGGGTAGCGCGCCGAGGGCCGAACCGAGACGATCAGTCGATGCTGGGCGGCGCGGTGCGTCGTGCTAATTGCGTTCGGGCGCGGACATGGAGACGGCCGTATTCGCCGGTTGCCCTGCCGCTAACCAGGACGCCATGGGGGGAATGAGTGACGATGGTCGTAGCCGGGTCTGGAAGTGGCCGTGCCTTGCCCAAGCCTTCGGCGCGCGGGCATGTCCGCTGGGGGACGAGGATACGGCCACGCCGGTGGCCGGGCCGGGCCTGGCTCGTCGCCCTGGCCGGCCTACTTGCCCTCGCAGCGGGAACGCTGCCGGGGATTTCCGCGGCGTCGGCGGCCGTTACTCCCACCGTGGTGTCGCTGACTTTCGACAACGGCACAGCCAGCGAGTACACGCTCGGATACCAGCAAGCACTGCAGCCCAACGGCGTGAACGCGACTTTTTACGTCAACAGCGGGACCGTGGGCCGCACCACCACGATGTCATGGTCTCAACTGGGCACCCTCGCCGCGGCGGGCAATGAGATCGGCGGCAAGACGGTCGACGGCACCAACCTGACCACACTCACGGCGCAGCAGCAGATCAACGAAATCTGTAACGACCGACAGACCATCCTGCAGCATGGGCTCAAGGCGTCCAGCTTCGCCTACCCGGGCGGTGCTGGTGCTAGCAACACCACCATCCAGAGCGAGGTGCAGAACTGCGGCTACGGCAATGCCAGGAGCGCCGGAAGCTTGTCTCCAGCCGGGCCCACCTACGCCGAGACCCTCCCGCCGAAGGCTTGGCTGTCGCTGCGCGCTTACGCGCCGGGCGGGCAGGTGACCCTGGCCAACCTGGAGTCGCTGGTCAGCGGCGCCGCGTCGCACGGCGGCGGCTGGGTCCCGATCGTCATTCAGAAGGTGTGCTCACAGAGCCAGGATCCCGCCAACTACAGCACCTGCACAGCCTCGTCGGGTTGGGTCGACCTGGGCGACCTCAACACGTTCCTCGGCTGGGTGCAGACGGCGGGGCAGTCGGGCGGCGGGCCGGCCGGGGCCGCATTCGGCACGATCGCGGCCGCGGCGGCGTCCGCCGATGCGGCTGTGCCCACCACCACCATCGCCTGCACCGGGTCCCCGTGCCAGTCCACCACCTACACCGGCACGGTCAGCGTGACCCTCTCGGCAACCGACCTTGGCTCGGGTGTGAGCAGTACCCACTACACCACCGATGGATCCACCCCGACCCTGTCCAGCCCGGCCTACACTGGCGCGTTCCCGGTGACGTCTACCGCGACCGTGTCGTACCGGTCCTGGGACAACGCCGGGAACGCCGAGGCCGCGCAAAGCCAGCTCATCCAGGTGCAACTACAGCCGGACACCACCCCGCCGGTCACCACGATCACCTGCAACGGCTCGCCCTGCCTCGGCGCCAGTGCCAGTTACACCGCTCCGGTTGCCGTGACCCTGTCGGCCACCGACAACACGGGCGGCTGGGGCGTGGCCAGCACCTACTACACCACCGACGGATCCACGCCGACCACGTCAAGCACCGCGTACACCAGCCCGTTCACGGTCAGCCAGAACACCACCGTGAAATTCTTCTCTACCGACCTGGCCGGCAACGCCGAGCAGCCGAACTCGCAGGCGATCAGCTTCAAGACCGTGGTGTCGCTGACCTTCGACGACGGCGATGAGAGCCAGTACTCTCTCGGCTTCCAGCATGGCCTGCAGCCACGCGGCATGCACGGCACCTTCTACATCGTCACCGGAACGACCGGGGTCAACTCCGGCGCGATGACGTGGCCCCAGCTCAGCGACCTCGCCAACGGCGGCAACGATGTGGGCGGCCACACGGTCGACCACATCGACATGACCAGTACCTCGTACACGACGGCGCAGAAGACGGCGGAGGTCTGCAACAACTACCAGGACCTGGCCAACCATGGCATGGATCCGGTCAGCTTCGCCTACCCCTTTGGCGCCTACGACTCCTCGGCCGAACAGATCGTCAAGAGCTGCGGCTTCAGCTCCGCGCGCATCACCGGCGGCATCGACCGCAACGGCACCGGCGCCGGGCCGGTCTACTCCGAGACGATCCCGCCCAAGGACCCCTACGCCACCCGGACGGTCTACAACAATGGCGGCTCCGCCCCCTATACGCTCTCCTTCCTGGAGAACTCCGTCACTGCCGCGGCGCAGAACGGCGGCGGCTGGACGCCCCTGGTGTTCCACGAAATCTGCTCCCAGACCTACGACCCCGCCAACTACAGCTACTGCTCTACGAGCTGGGCATCCACCGAACTCGACATCTTCAACCAGTTCCTGGACTGGCTGGGCAACGCCGGGCAGCCTGGCGGGGCACCCGCCGGGGTTGTCACCCAGACAGTCCGCCAGGTCGTCAACGGCCCGGACCAGACGCCGCCCACAACCACGATCTCCTGTGACGGCTCGCCCTGCCAGGCCACGGCCTACAACGGGTCCACCACGGTCTCGCTCTCGGCCGCGGACAAGGGCGGCTCCGGGGTCAGCAAGACCTACTACACCACCGACGGCTCTACGCCGACCACCTCCAGCCCGGTCTGGAACGGCCAGCCCTTCACCATCAACCAGGCGGTGACCTTCAAGTTCTTCTCGGTAGACAACGCCGGCAACACCGAGGCCGTGAACACCCAGACGGTGCAGGTCCAGCCGAACCCCGATCCGGTCATCGGCGCGGCCGGCGACATCGCGTGCGATCCGGCGGCTCCGGCGTACAACAACGGCAATGGGACTGCCACGGACTGCAAGGCGATGAGCACCGTTTCCCTGCTCACCGGTATCGACGCCGTGCTGCCGATCGGTGACGACCAGTACAACTGCGGCGGGCTGAGCGCCTTCGAGCAATCGTACGGCCCGTCGTGGGGAGTGAAGAAGTCCATCACCTACCCGGTGCCCGGCGACAAGGATTACGCCACCAGCGGCGGCACCGACTGCCCGAACACCGCGGGCCTGGGGTACCAGCAGTACTTCGGCGGCAGCGGCGGGGCTCTCGGCTCCCCCGTGCCGTCGGCGGTGAACACCGACGCCTCGACCGCCTACTACAGCTACAACCTCGGCGCCTGGCACATCATCGCGCTGAACACCGCGCCCTGCGCGCTGGGCACGCCGTCGTTCTGCGCGGCCGGCTCGGCGCAGGACCAGTGGCTGCAAAACGACCTGGCCCACAGCACCGCGGCCTGCACGCTGGCTTACTACCAGAACCCGCGGTTCACATCGACGCCAGGCGGCGGTGACGCTACCTATCAGCAGATCTGGAATGATCTGTACAATGGTGGTGTAACTGTGGCGCTGAATGGCGATTCGCACTGGTATGAGCGCTTCGCGCCGATGAACGCCGCTGGCGCCGTCGACAACACTTATGGCGTCCGCGAGTTTGTCGTTGGCACCGGCGGCGCCCCGCTGGACACCCCGTCAACAGAACTTCCGGCTAGCCAGGTCCTGAACAACACCACCCACGGCATCATCAAGCTGACGCTGCACAATGGCAGCTACGACTGGCAGTTCATCAACGACGGCGAGAGCAACTTCACCGATTCCGGCAGCTCACAATGCCACGGTGCGCCTGGAAGCGCGGATACCACCCCCCCGGCCACGACGATGTCGTGCAACAGCGGAACGTGCTCAGGCTGGTTCAACTCGCCGGTCTCGGTGGCCCTGGCCGCGACGGACAACCAAGGTGGGTCCGGGGTCAGCGCGACCTACTACACCACCGACGGATCTACCCCCACAACCTCAAGCACCAAGTACACGGGCCCGTTCACGGTGTCGAGCACGTTCACGGTGAAGTTCTTCTCCGTCGATACCGCCGGCAATGCCGAGGCGGTCAAGTCCCAGGCGGTCCAGATCGACACGGCGGCACCTGCCACCACGATCTCGTGCAACGGGTCGGCGTGCACGACCGGCTGGTATAAGACGACTCCGGTGACCGTCTCGCTCCCGGCCACCGACACGGGGGGCGCGGGCGTCGGGGCCACCATGTACACCACGGACGGCAGCAATCCGCAGACAAGTCTCACGTCGATCGCGTACACCGGCTCGTTCCAGGTGTCGCAGACCACGACAGTGAAGTACTACTCGGTCGACCTCGCGGGGAACCTGGAATCGGTCAAATCCCAGCAGATCCGGGTCGATGCGGCCGCACCCACAGTCGCGATCTCGTCGCCCGCCTCCGGGTCGAGCTTCGCGCAGAACACGAAGGTGACAGTCAGCGCGAGCGCGGCAGACCTGGGCACCGGCTCCGGTGCGCCATCCGGCGTCGCGAGCGTGAGCTTCTACCTTGATGGGACCACGAGCCTGGGCACGGACACCAGCAGTCCGTACTCGATCAAATGGACCATCGCGAAGCTCGCAAAGGGCACGCACAGCCTGACAGCCGTCGCTACCGATGCCGCCGGCAACTCGACCACCTCGGCCGCGGTCACCGTCACCATCAAGTAGACGGGCTGCGGCCTCATCTGAACTGGTCCCGTGGCATTGTCGTGGTGACAGGGGCCCGGCGGTCACCTGATCTTGGCAGCAGTCTTGGCCACAGTCGAGGGCTATCCCCGGCGCGTGGGACGTGTCATAGTAGCGCGGTGTATGGCGCAGACCCGCTGCGGAGCCTTCCGAAGCCGCAGCAACGCCGGATTCACCGTGCGGTAATACTTGGCCGCCCGGTTCCACCTCACCAGGCTGCCGCGGCTGCTGGCCATGCCCGCCACCTCCGATGGATATCCGTGATGGGAGGGACAATGGCTGTGATCGGTGCGGCGATGCTCGTGGTAACCGCATTCACCCCGCACGCCACATGGTCGTTGTGGCTCACGCCCGCGACGTTCCTGGTTTGGGGGGCAATCTTCCTCTTTGTCGGCTCCAATGCGAGGCGTGCCGCGCGGGTATATCACCATCCACGCGGCTGAGGTCGGCGGGAGCTGCCGACACGGCGTAGAGCGCCACCGCCAGCTTGGAAGGTCGGTGGGGTGACCTGGTGCCTGTTGTTCAGCCGTATATCGCCGGTCCCGGTGACGCGATGGACTGGATCTTCGACTTCGTGGCCCCGGACGCGGTCTGGCTGACGGAGACCGTGGCGGCCACCGGCGCCATGCTGGTCGGCCGACGGACCGATGAGGTAGGCAACAGGATGGACGCCGACAAGGAGCGCGGGGCACCATCCGGCGACGAAGGCTACCCCTTCTCGCCACGGCACTGGAGGCTGCGGGCGGCAAGAACCTGGAGATCCTCGGCGCCGACGTGGCCGGCCAGTGCCTGCAGCGGGGGCTCGTCGACGAGACCCTGGTGTTTAGCCGTGAGAGTTCCTGACTTGTGGCCCATTCGTGGCCCGAGCCTGAGGCGGCCGGGGACGTCGTTAGCGCGCAACGATCGCGGCCAAGTGGCTCAGCGAGTTGTCGAGATGGTCTGGAGTGAACGGCGGGAACTGAATGTGCTGGCGGGGAACCGAC
>WNGP01002472.1_pt1 | contig 15431 bp, 16 predicted proteins | sample 5407671 | NCBI WGS metagenome assembly WNGP01 (sample SAMN13153381, study PRJNA577476) | soil metagenome | isolation source: 40 cm soil or saprolite under Garry oak tree replicate 2 | place: USA:California | collected 2016-06-15 | reverse complement strand
GCATGCCCGCTGGGAAGGTCCACATCGACCCGGCCGCGCGTATCACGGGGACGGTTACGGCGCTCCCGGTCTCGAACAGAGGAGCCCTCTGGGACGTGCTCTGGATACTCGGCTTCCTCCTGGTGGGAGCAGTCGTAGTAGCTCTATTCCCCCGCTTTATGGCGGAGGCGGCGGAGATACTGCCCGACCATCCGGTGCGTGCCGCATTAGTCGGTCTCGGATGGGGCATCCTGGTCCCATTTGCCATTGTTATCGCGGCGATCACGGTTGTCGGGCTGCCACTGGCGTTCCTGACGGCCGCGGTCTACGTAGTCGTGGTGTGCGTTGCCAGCGTCCCCTTCGCGGTGTGGCTGGGTCGGCTGTTGCTTGCCGCGCGCGCACGCGGGGGGCTCGAAGGAACTCTCGTGAACTTTCTCGTTGGCGGATTCTTTCTTCTCGTCTCCGGGATCATACCGGTGGTCGGCGGCTGGGTATTACTGATCGCCGGACTATTGGGACTCGGTACGATCCTGCTCGAGGCGCAGGCGTTGCGCGCAAATCATGCACAACCGACCGCGCCAGTGAGGCAGCCCCTGTAACTAGATCAGCCTGCCCACCCATCCGCCGACGTAATAACCGACCAGCGCCACTCCGACGCCGACCACGAACATGTCGAGCCCGGACCGGAACGCGCTGCGTCCCGTGAAAACCGATCGCGCGGCCCCGACCAGGAAGTGCGAGAGCATTGCCACGGTGAATGAGATCACTATCGCCGTCGTCCCATGCCAGACCAGAAATGGAAATACCGGAATCGCGGCACCGAACGCCGTGGCGAGCCCGGTGATCCATCCCTCTCTGAAGGGCGACATGCTGAACTCGCCGATCTTGAGCTCCTCCTGCACTTGCTCCTTCAGCATTTGCTGAGGGTCCGCCATGATTTGGGTCGCAAGCGTGTGCGCGGAGTCGCGGCCCATTCCCTTCGCTTCATATATGATGGCCAGCTCGTCCCGCTCGATCTCAGGCATCAACTCGACTTCGGCTTTCTCCATCGATATTTCGTAGTCATAGACTTCCCGCTCGCTCTTGCTGGCGAGATATCCACTCGAGCCCATCGACAGCGCGTCGGCAATCAGACCGGCGAGGCCGGCAACCACGACCGCCTGATGCTGGTTAACGGTGGCAGCGCCGATCACGCCTGCTACGAGACCGAAGTTCGCGGTGAGTCCATCGTTGAATCCGTACACGACGTTGCGCAGAAATCCGCCCGAGGACGTCTTGTGCCACGGCTCTCCACCCTTGCCAGCGATTTCACCGAGCGTGGTCGCGTGGTCAGCAGATTCGCGCGCCAGTACCAGTGCCTCGGCGCCGCCGGGTGCCCCGCGCGGTGTCTCGCGATGCATGTCGAGGTACGCCTTGACCTCGCGTCCCTCTTCCTCGAGGAGCATCGGCAGCAGGAATCCCGGGCCGAACCAACGTCCGAATGCGGCCAGCAATCGCGCGCGTCCGCTCGGACGGAATTCTGCCAGCGGATGCCCGTGTTTTGTCAGAAGATCGGACCAGACTATGACGTGCCGATCTTCAACGTCCGCCAATCTGGAGTAGATGTCCTTCTTTTTTGGGTCAGGCTCCGCGGCGGCGAGAAGGCGGTACAGATAGGCCGCGTCCGCTTCGTCCTGCCAGTGGTGCTCGAAGGAATGGACGTCGATCTCGAAGCTCTTTGGGGGTGCTTCACGGGGCTCAAGCGTCGTCGACATTCTTCAATATCACCCGGCCGGCCCCCTTTTGCACCGGCGGCAACCCTTGGATGAGGCTCGATGTCCTACGACACAGAACCATCAAGGGAGACAGGATGAGGGCACTACTGCTTCTTTCCGCGCTAGCAGCGGCGACAGCCCCAATGCTGAACGCACAGGTTACAACGGCAAAGCCGGACTCGAACTGCACCAATTATCCCGACGGACGCGTCGAATGCCGTGTCTTTCGCGGCGGGGAGCGAGGAGATTCCGCGCTGCGAAATAAAATTTTCTTTCGAATGGATTCGGCGATGGCGAAGCGGGCAGCCCTGGGTCTCGAGCTACGGACAACGGGAACCAGACGCGATACGCTCGGCGTCTTCGTCGAAGCGGTGACACCGAAAGGTCCGGCTGAGAACGCGGGCATCATCGAAGGAGATCGCATCGCTTCGATCAACGGAGTGGATCTTCGCACGTCCGCCGGCGATACCGAGGATTCGTACACTAATGGACTCGCAGCACACCGTTTGAGCCGGGAAGTCCAGAAGCTATCTCCCGGAAGCCGGGTGAATCTTCGGGTCTACTCCGGCGGACGGTTCCGGGATGTGCAGGTGACGGCTGGAAAAGCGAGCGACGTCATGCGACTCGGCAATCGATTCAGATACATGTTGCCGGGGATGGACGGAATGATGAATTTCGATGGCCCCAACGGGATGCTGTTCGGGCCGGAGACGCAGATGCTGCGCGACCGCATGGAGCCGTTGATGCGGGAGCACATCGAGCCAATGCTACGAGAGCGCATGGAGCCCTTGATGCGGGAGCGCTTGGAGCCATTGATGAGAGAGCGCATAGAGCCCATGCTGCGAGAGCGCCTCAACGACTTGCCGAGGAGAATTCAGATTCGCGCTCCAGTGCGCAACGCGCCCGAGGTGCGCGTTCCGATGCGGATCAGTCCTCTTGCCCCACTGCGCCTACGCCGGACTTACAGGGTCGATGCGAGCGGCATCGAGCCCGTCTCAGCGGATGTGATCAGGGAGCTTGTGGCGACAACAATTCGGAACGCTCGATCCGCGCTAAAGCAGCTCGCTGCGGACGGAATTTCCTAGATAGCTCGTCGGCGCGCTCCTGCCAGCGCGCCTCCATCAAATGGCTCGCAGATTGGAGGCGTTGCTCCACCCCTGAAGTACGGGGCAACGCGCTCTGCGTATCCGGACATGAGAAGTGTGGAGGATGCTTCGCATCCACGGCCGCGTAGCCGATCCGCGGAAGTACCTCAGTCGCGATCAGGACCAGGCCGGTCAGGATTATCAGCAGAGACAGTATGTGCATCTTCGGAAGCCGGTAGCGCCAAGTCGTGAACGCCACCCATAGGCCGCCGACGACGGTGACGACTTCGACGCCGAGATACTCGAAAAATCCGAGCCCGCACTCGCGCTCGTAGGGCCAGATGAGGAGCGCCGCGAAGAGCGCGAACACAAGGATCAACCGGGCTCCGCCGCCGATCATGGCCGCACGCTGGTAAACGCGCTCCTGGGCGCGCCGCTCCTCCTCGCTCTGCAGCTTCTTCATGGCAGGCGAAGGCTCGGGCGGAAGTCCATCGAACTCCCGCTCGATCTTTTTCAATTGAACGGACCAGTCATCTTGAGCCATAGCGCTCCGGGCACGGGAATGGTCTCCGCTTATCTTTCTGACTCCGCAGCCTCGTTACGGGCAACGAAAAATGAGTTTAGGCGAGACAATGGGGGTCCGGCTCGATAAATGGCTGTGGGCCGCGCGTTTCTTCAAGACGCGGGCGCTCGCGGCGACAGCGATCGAAGCCGGAAAGGTCGAGGTCAACGGCGAGCGGGCCAAGCGGTCCAAACAGCTTCAGGTTGGTGATTCTCTGCGCATCCGGCTTGGTCCGTACCATCACGTTGTGACGGTTCGCGCAGTCTCCGAGCACCGGGGACCTGCTCCAATCGCGGCAAAGCTGTACGAGGAAAGCGAAGAGGGACGAAAAATGCGCGAGGCGATGCAGCTACAGGTGAAGATCGCTCAAGCAGTGCCCGGGTACGATCGGGGGCGGCCCACCAAGAAGGATCGGCGGGATTTTGAGAGGGTGCGGAGGCCGGATCGGGATTGACATCAACCACAAACTGAAGAATGCAACTGCAACTGAACCGGTGCCAGATGTCAGAAGCGTAGTTGCCAGCTATTGGTTCACGACGTCGGGACGTCACTCAACGGAACTGCGGCACAAGCCTTTGCCCCTACCCGATCCGGGCAGTAACGTCCCGACGTAGTGAACTGGCAACTGACCGCTACGCTTCTGACGTCTGGCACCCGTTCAGTTGAAACTTGACGAGTGTCCCGTCAGCCCAGCCAACGCCTAGAACTCCATCTGCGCCCCGAGCTCTACCACCCTATTTGGCGGTATCCCGAAAAACTCGGTCGCCGAGCGTGAATTGCGCTGCATGAAGATGTAAAGCCGCTTGCGCCAGTGGGCGAGCGGCTTCGTTCCTGTCGGGATGAGATTTTCGCGGCCTAGGTAGTACGTGGTCTCGCTGGGTTTGGCGATGATACCATGCTCGGCCGCCAGCGCGAGAATCTCCGGCACGTTCGGCGTCTGCATGAAACCGTACTTCGCCTTGATGCGCCCGAAATTGTGCGGGAAGCACGTGACCTCTACGCGCTCCGTGATCGGAATCTCCGGCACCTGGGCGGAGACGATCGACAGCAGAATCACGTTCTCGTGCAGCACCTTGTTGTGCTTCAAGTGATGCAGCAGCACCAGGGGCGCGTCCTTAGACTCGGATGTCAGGAACACCGCGGTGCCGGGAACTCGCGGAGGTTTGAAGCGCCTGTCGGGATTCTCGTCACCAAGGTCACGCAGCAGCGCGTCGAGCGGGATCGACGCGTCCACCAGCAGGCTGCGCACGATGAGGCGCCCCCGCTGCCACGTAGTCATCAGAATGAAAATCGCCGCGGCGATGGCGAGAGGCACCCAGCCACCCTGCACGATCTTGAGCATGTTCGCGGAGAAGAACGCCAGATCGATGATCAGGAAAAAGGCGGTGAGCAGGCCGGCGCGCCAGATGCTCCACTGCCAGTGGGACCGCGCCAGGACGTAGAAGAGAATCGTCGTGATGGTCATCGTCCCCGTGACTGCGATTCCGTACGCGGCAGCGAGCGCGCTTGAAGATCTGAACATCAGCACTACGAGAACACACCCCAGTCCAAGCGCGCGGTTCACTTCAGGAACGAAGATCTGCCCCGTCTCCTGATATGACGTATGCACTATCTGCACACGAGGACTGTAGCCGAGCTGCACGGACTGTTGCGTGAGCGAGAACGCCCCCGAGATGAGAGCCTGCGACGCGATGATGGCGGCGATTGTCGCCAAAGCGATCAACGGGTACTGGAGTGCGCTGGGCGCGAGAAGATAGAATGGATTGATCGCGCTCGTCGGATCTCGCAGGATCAGCGCGCCCTGCCCGAAGTAGTTGGCCAGCAGGGCCGGCAATACGAGAAGGAACCAGGCAAGCCGGATCGGCCGCTTGCCGAAATGTCCCATGTCTGCATACAGCGCTTCGGCACCGGTGACGGCGAGGACTACGGCGCCGAGGAGAATGAACGCGAGATGACCATGCTGGAAAAAAAAGTCCAGACCGTACCATGGATTCGCCGCGGCGAGGATTTGCGGCGCCTCCAGAATCTCACGCAGACCAAGTGCGCCAATCACCACGAACCAGACGACCATAACCGGGCCGAAAATTCGTCCGACTTTCGCGGTACCATGCTGCTGAAAAAAGAAGAGTCCCGCGAGTATTCCGACCGTGAGAGGGATCACCAGATACTGCGATTGTGGAGCTACCACTTCGAGGCCTTCCACGGCGCTCAGCACCGAGATCGCGGGAGTAATCACGCCATCGCCGTAGAGCAGCGCGGCACCGATCAAGCCAAGGGCGATGATCGTTTTGCGCCGAAATGAGTCCGAATCACGGCGTTGCTTCTGGAGAATGAGCGCCAACAACGCGAGAATTCCGCCCTCGCCATTGTTGTCAGCCCGCATGATGAAAATGATGTACTTGATGCTGACGATGATTATCAGCGACCAGACGATCAGCGAGAGAACGCCATAGACGTTGGACGGCACTGGAGTGAGGCCATGTTCCAGCTTGAAGCACTCACGCAGGGCATAAAGGGGGCTGGTGCCAATGTCCCCATAGACGACGCCCAACGCGAGAATAGTGAGTTTTGCGAGACGGCGGCCGCTCGGACGAGCTTCGAGATTAGTGCTGATTTGCGCGACCTATAGAGGTTGTTCAGGCTGCCGTGGTCCTGGCGGCTTTGACCTCGGAATTTCCGCAAGGGCACGACCCTTTGCAAGGCCGATACCCGCTGTGCCAGTACACGACACTACACTCGGCATAGCGATTGAAAGCCGATAATTCGCCTGCAAAAAGCGACAATTCGAGTGTAAGAAACAGACGTTGCCGAGGGCATATCGCTTGCGTTTAACAAGCCTGACAGGAAAGCACTGATTCTACAGCGGAGGGACAAATGAAGGATCTAAACGAAAGGGGTACCGAGAACCAAGTAAAAGGGACCATGAAAGAAATGAAAGGGAAGATTCGCGGCGATCTGGGTGATGCCACCGACAACTCGAGCGAGCACATCAAAGGGCGCTCCGAGCAGCTCAAGGGCAAGGTCCAGAAGAACTTCGGGAAGGGCGAGAGGAACGCCGACCCGGATAATAACGTCTGATCCTTCCCAAGCATAAGAAAAAGCGCCGGTGCAGATCTCTGCACCGGCGCTTTTGTTCGTTTTCGAGGCTCGATTCCTAGTAGGGCGGAGCTCCTGGCGGCGGCCCCGGAGGACGCCCGGTCGAATCTCCACCGCGGCGCTCCGCAAGCTCCTTGCGGGCTGCTGCGCGCAATTTGTCGAGCTTCACTTGCTGATCTGGATTGAGCAGCCTCTTGATCTGCGCATGAGTGCTGTCGCTTACTACACGTGCCAGAACGGCGATCGAATCGAGCTGCGGCTTCACCGGCTTGTAGAGAGCAACTATCTGCCGATGCTTTTGCTCTATCAACGAATCAACGGAAGCCTGCTGCGCCGGCGTGAGCTTGAGCTCCTCCGCCATTCGCTGTCTCAACGCATGAGGCCCGCGCATCTCGCGCCCATGCTTCGTGTCGATCATGCGATCGGCTGTGAAACCGAGCGCACCGCCCGCGACGAAAGCGCCGAGCAGGAACATCATTGCGTAACCCTTGGAGCGTTCCATCGCCATCCTCAGTGTGACAAAACGTAGCGGAACGTCGCTTCGCGCTGCGACGAGCCATCGCGCGGAGCCGTTACAACCTGGACCGCGCCAGGCAATACGTCCGAAGCGAGTGACTCAGTGACTGCCTCGTAGGTCGTGCCCATTTCTTCGTTTTTCTGGCGCGACCACATCAGGCCGGCAGCAACGAACAAGAGAGCCGCGGCCGCGAGGCCCGGTCCCGCCCAGCTCGCGAGATCCGACCACCAGTTGACGGGAATCGGGACCGCCTCCTGATGTGCCTTGATATACGACATTATACGGGACTCGAGGGCATCCCAATACGCGCCTCCGGCGGGCGGTGCGTAAACCTCACGGAGCATTTCCGTGATCTTCGCGTCGCCTTCGTCTTCGAGTCGCAAATCGGTACGATCTTCCATCTCTAATCCCTCAGGTTTCCGAGCAACACGCGCAGTTTTTGCCGCGCGTGGTGCAAATCCGAGCGAGCCGTTCCGCCCGGTATACTCAACATCTCGCCAATCTCCGCGTGCGTAAAGCCCTCGATATCATGCAGGACTATTACGGCCCGCGCGCGATCCGGAAGCTGCGCCAGCGCCGCATCAAGCCGCTCTCGCAGCTCACCGCTTTCCGCCGGATCGCGGAAAGTGGCCGGAATCGAGTCGGAGATCTCCTCCGCATTTCTTACCTTCCGGCGGCGGGCCAGATCGAGCGCCGCATTGGCGACGATTCGATTGAGCCACGCGCCGAAAACCTGCGTCGAGTCGAACCGGTCGAGCGCCTGATGCGCGCGCAGAAATCCCTCCTGCACCGCATCTTCCGCGTCCTCATGCGTCAAGACGATCGAGCGTGCCACTATGTACGCGCGCCGTTGATGAAGACGTACGAGGCCGGCAAAACCCCGCTCGTCCCCCCGCTTGGCCAGACTTACGAGCTCTCGCTCCTCATCAGAAATACGTATGGCTGCGTTCAACTGTTGAGGGGCTGACAATAGGGGTACCTCGGTGCTCTGGCCGTAAGATACGGCCGGAACACCCTTACCGGCGTCACCGACGTTTCTGATCGACAATGCGATCCCTGCCTAGTGAACTGGTCCCATAGAGCCGCGCGCGCGACCCGTCCTGAACAGGAACAGCAGCGGCAGCCCGAATATCAGCACCAGCCCGCTGTAGAGATAAATCCTGGAAAACGCGAGCATGCTCGATTGCACCGTCACCTGCCGGTCGAGGATCGCGAGTGCCTGCTGTTGCGCGATCATCGGATTTATTCCCCGCGCAACGAGACCGCGCGCCAGCAGCGAGAGACGGCTCAATGTCTCCGGATCGTTGGCTCCGACGTGCTCGACCAGCACCGCCTTTTCAGCTGCCATGAAGCGCGCGAGGAGCGTTGCCATTACCGCGATTCCAAGCGAGCCGCCGAGCTGGCGCATGAGATTGAACATGCCCGTTCCCTGCGCCAGATCCTTCACCTTGAGGTCGGCCATCGTCGCGTTCGTCAAAGGAACAAAGATGAGCCCGAGCCCCATACCGCGAAGGATCAGTGGCCAGAACAGATCCTGTGAGCCGCTCGCGGACGTGAGGTGCGACAGCTTCAGCATCGAAAGAAAAAAGAAAAACGCCCCTGCTACTACCGTGTATCTGGCGTCCAATCGCATGGCATTTCTCCCCACCACGGCCATTGTCACTGCTGATGCGATCGCACCGGGCAGAATGATCTTTCCGGTCTGCCACGCTGTCATCTGGAGCAACTGCTGCAGAAAAACGGGCAGAATGAAGACCGAGCCGTAGAGGGCGAACCCAAGCAGCAATCCCAGACTCACGCCGGCGGTCAACTGCCGACTCTTGAGAATACGGAAATTGATTACCGGCTCGTCGGTCGTCAGCTCGTGCCAGATGAGCGCGATTCCCGAGAGGAGCGCCGTAATCCCCAGCATCGTGACGAGGCGCGAATCCCACCAGTCGTAGCGCTCTCCACGCTCCAGCATCCACTGCAGCGAGCCGACGCAAAGCGTCAGCAGGACTATTCCGAGATAGTCGATCCTATCGGCCCGCTCCTGGTGCTCGGCGTCGGCAACGTAGGTGACAGTGAGGATTGCCGCGATGATGCCGAGCGGAACATTAATGTAGAAGATCCACGGCCAATTGTAGTTGTCCGTGATCCAGCCGCCGAGTGTGGGGCCGAGCGTCGGTCCTACCATGACGCCGACGCCGAAGATCGCCATGCCGGTCCCAGCTTCCTCGGGCGGGAACGACTCGTATAGCGTGGCTTGAGCAGTGGAGAGCAATGCTCCGCCGCCAATTCCCTGAATCACTCGCCAGAAAATGAGCGCCAGCAGCGAATGCGACGCGCCGCAAAAGAAGGACGCGACCGTGAAGAGAAGGATCGAGCCCGTGAAATAGCGCTTTCTGCCGAAAAAAGCCGACAGCCAGCCCGACATCGGGATGACGATGACGTTGGCGATGATGTACGCGGTGGAAACCCATGCGATCTCGTCGAGCGTGGCGCCGAGGTTCCCCATCATGTGCGGAATGGCGACGTTGACGATCGAGGTGTCGATCAGCTCGAGCATCGCCGCCATCGTGACCGTGGCGGCGATGATGTACTTGTGCGAGTAGCGGTCCTCGGAGGATGTCGATATCCCCGACGAACGCAGTACCGCCGTGCTCACCGGTTGGAAGTGTCGACGTGAACGTTCGCCGAGAGCCCCGGTCGCAAGGTGTAACCCGGACATGGCTTCGTCACCGCGATGCGCACGGGTACACGCTGCACAACCTTGGTGAAGTTTCCGGTTGCGTTGTCAGGCGGCAGAAGCGCGAACTTGGCTCCGGTCGCACCGCTCACGCTCGCGACCCTTCCTTGGCCGACGCAATTGTTGTAAGCGTCGATCTCGAACTCGACCGGCTGGCCGGGACGAATCTTGGCGAGCTGGGTCTCCTTGAAGTTCGCCGTCACCCAGATGCCCGTGTCGGCGACGATGCTGAGCAGAGGCTGGCCCGGTGCGACGAGCTGTCCTACTTCCACCTGCTTTCTCGAAATCTCGCCGGATGCCGGCGCGGTGATGCGGGTGTAATCGAGCTGTAGCTGAGCGTTCTCCGCCGCCGCACGAGCAGCGAGGGACCGCGCGTTGGCGACACGTACGCCGGCTTCCGCGGTGTTCACTACACCGCCCCCGGCTGCCGCCTGACGCTGGGCAGCGATGAGATTCGCGTGCGCGACATCAGCCGTTGCCTGCGCGGCGTCGAGCTGCTGCTTGGAGATGATCTGCTTGCCAGCCAGCTCCTTGGCGCGGGCAAGATCGGCATCAGCCTTGTTGGCATTGGCCCGGGCGGCACCGATCTGAGCGTCGAGCGCGGCACGCTGGCCAGTGGCGCTCTGGACCTGCGCCTGCGCCTGACCGGAGAATCCGCCGCCACCGGCCGTCGCCTCGGCTGCCGCAAGATCAGCCTGTGCCTGCTGGAGGCGGACGCGATAGTCCTCGTCGTCGAGCTGCACGAGGAGCTGTCCGGCGTTGACGCGATCGTTTTCGTTCACGTTCACCGTCTTCACGTAGCCGCCGACTTTGGCCAGCACCGGCACGATGTGACCATCGACCTGCGCGTTGTCCGTAGACTGGTGTGAACGGCCGTATCTCCATTTCTGGAACGCCCACAAGAGAAGAATCAGCGCGACGACCCCAACGATGGGCAGCACGAATTTCTTTTTCGACGACGGTGTTCCAGGCTCGGACGCGGCGGATCTGCCATTGCGTGAAGCTGACGTTCCGGGAGCTTCGCTTTCGATTGCGGTTGCGGTTGCCATAACCTTTCCTGTGTTCCTGATAGTCTAATTGGAGTTCTGCAAGTAAGCCTTCGTGATCATTATCTCAGTGTCGTAACGCTTCCCGTTGCACGCGCGAGCGCCACGCGCGCCAATTGGTACGCCGTCTCGGCGTCGTTGACCAGCGTACGGGAGGCGGTGAGCGCAAGTGACGCGTTCACCACGTCGGCGTTTCCGGCGACCCCTGCGTTGAAGCGGTCACGGGCCTGTGCCACCTCTTGCTCGGCCAGGCTGAGCCTCTCGGTTGCCGCATCGAGCTGCTCTCTGGCGCCAGACAGGTCTATGAGCGCGCCACGAACATCAGCTTGAGCCTGTTGCTCGAGATCGCGCCGGCGGATCTCGGCTTCCTTCACCACCGACTGCTGCTCCTGAACCCGCGCCTCCCGCTTGAAGCCGTCGAAAATCGGCAGCGTCACCTGCAGGCCCCAGGTGTAGGTGCCGAGCAGCTTCGCGCCGTTCTTTCCGATTACACCATCGTCTGCGACAAGTCCCAGCGTGGGAAGACGCTCTGCCTTGATTGCCGAGAGACCCTGTTTCGCTGCGCGGATACGCTCTTCTTCGGCGAGGAGGTCAGGCCGATTTTGCATCGCCTGCGCGATCAGAGCAGCTTCGTCCGGAAGCGGGCCGCCATCGGTTGCGGTGGAGAGGGAATCCGCCAGCAAGACGTCAGTTCCGAGGGGCAGTGCGAGAGAGCGCAGGAGATCGAGATGAGCGTGATCGCGCGCGTTGCGCGACGTTATGAGCGCCGCGCGCGTTGCCGCGAGCTGCGCCTTGGCGCGTGTGACATCGAGCCCGACACCCGTTCCGGCCTGAAGCTGGGATTGTGCGATGCTTAGCAGCTCAGTGGCGAGACGCGTGTCGGCCTGACGTGCACGCAGATCGGCGTCAGCGCGCATCGCCCTTATGTAAGCGCTGGTCGCGATGCTCGCCGCCTGCTCGGCCGTGGCATCGGCGTCCGCGTTCGAGGAGCGAGCCTGGGCCTGAGCAGAGCGCACGCGTCCGATCGCGCCGAAATCGAGAAGATTCTGCTCGACGCGCCCACGAATGTCGAGAGTGTTGATTGGTCCTTCGACCTGGCCCTGCGGATCGAACAGCGGTGGGTTGCCAGGCGTCGCGGGGAAATCGATGCCAAGCGTCGAAGTGTTGAAGGTTCGGCCGGCTTCCTGGACGTAGCTGCTGACCGTCGGGAGAAGGTCCGCTCTCCGTTCGCGGACACGAGCCCCCGCTTCGTCGGCGCGGAGTCGAGCACCCTGGGCAAGAGCGCTCTGGCGCGCGGCGAGTCGAGCCGCATCACCGAGGGTGAGCGGAGTCGCGGATGCAGGTGGCGCGACTGCCGGAGCCGGCGCGGCGACGGTCGTCTGCGCGAACGCGCCAGCAGAGCCGAGTGTAATCGCTGCGAGGGCCGAGAACAGGCGGCAGGTGTTGCTGGGAAAAATCTTAGTCATTGTTGAATGGAATGAACGAAACTGCGTCCGATGGAGCCCCATCCGCTTGCGCATATGAGCCTGCGAACGGCGTGATCGAATGGAGGTAGAATTGGGCCAGCTCCTGGAAGACTTCCTCGTCCTTCTTGTGGCAGAGGAGTGGCACTCCAGTGTGCTCATCGCGCCAGACCGCGTTCATGATGGTGAGCGCGACCAGCATGCGGGCGGCGATCATCGGATCGATTTCGCGGAACTCGCCCGCGTCGACTCCCTTGCGAATGATTCCACTCAGCAGCTTGAGCCCGCGGGCCACGACTTCATCAGCGTAGAACTTGGCGAGATCGGGGAACTGGTGGAGCTCACCGAGGACGAGACGGTAAATCGTGCTGAAGACCGGCGAGCGGACGAACTTCCAATAGCCCCGCATCGCGGAGCATAGCTGCTCCGTTGGCGATCCTTGCCCGGTCATCTTCTCGGCCCACTCGATCGCGGCGACAGCGGTCTGCCGGATCATCTCGCGGAAGAGCTCTTCCTTGTTGGGGAAGTAGAGGTAGATAGTGCCCTTGGAGACTCCGGCGCGGTCGGCGATGTCCTGGAGTCGGGCGTTGGCGAGTCCGCATTCGCCGAAAACCTCGAGGGCGGCCTCGATAATCTGCTGGGGCCGGTGCTCGGGTTGTCTACGCCATTTTGGTGATGCTGTCTTCGTTTTCGGCATTGCTAAACAAATAGTTACTGACCAGTCAGTAATATACTACTGACCAGCAAGAACGTCAATTTCTTTATTGCTTGGATCTTTACTGGTGGGTGGTGGTCTCCGCCGCTTCCTTCCCGCGATAGCGCGCGTTCGTCATCATAACAATCGTCGTGAGCAGCAGGAACAGCGTCACCGCACCGAGGATCAAGCCGGTCAGTGCGGCACTCAGGTCGGTCTTTTTTTTCGTCGCCATCACTTCGCTCCCGGCTCGCTCGAGACCCTGGCCTTCGTCACGGTGTCGTTCTGGCTGATCTTGGGAACCACGTCGATTCCCTGGATGACCTTTCCAAAAACGGTGTGCACGCCGTTCAGGTGCTTGGTGTTCTGCTCACTCAGCACGATGAAGAACTGGCTGCCGCCGGTGTTCTTTCCCGCATGCGCCATCGAGAGCGCCCCGACATCGTGCTTGTGCGGATTCCCCTGCGTCTCGCAGTCGATCTTGTAGCCAGGGCCGCCTGTTCCGACTGGACCCTTCGCGTGCACGCCACCTTTCGAGTAGGGATCGCCGCCCTGAACCATGAAATCCTTGATGACGCGATGGAACTTCGTTCCGTCGTAAAAACCGGAGTTCGCTAGCTTCTCGAAATTGGCGACGGTTTTAGGCGCATCCTTCTCGTACAGCTCGGCCTTCATCGTGCCCTTGTTCGTTTCTATAGTGGCGAATTTTGTCATCTAGGATTGGTCGTCAGAGTTCGGACCTGCAACTGAACGGGTGCTGTGACCTGCAACTGAATGGGTGCGAGCGGGACCTGCAACTAACCCGAGTGCGACCGCAACTGAACGGGTGCGAGTGGTCAGAAGCATAGTCGTAAGTTGCTAGTTCACTACGTCCGGACGTCACCGGCGGCCATCCAGCACAAGCCAACCCTGTTTTCTTACGCCCATCAAGACGTCCCGACGTTCTGAACTGATCACTGGCAACAACGCTTCTGACAGCTCGCACCCGTTCAGTTGGCAGTTCGTTTTCCATTGCCGGCTTCGGCCTGTATGATAACACTAGACCGTGCTCGACGGGCAGATGTCGTTGAGCACGCAGATTTCGCACTTGGGCCTTCTCGCCTCGCAGACTCTACGGCCGTGAAAGATGAGGAGGTGCGAGAGCAGCGCCCAATCTTCGCGCGGAAATAACGGCATCAGATCCTGCTCGATCTTGATCGGATCCGTCCCTCTGGTGAGGCCGAGCCGGTGGCTCAGTCGTGCGACATGCGTATCAACGACGATACCTTCGTTTTTCTTGAACGCGTTGCCGAGAATAACGTTCGCGGTTTTGCGTCCGATTCCGGGGAGCTTTACGAGCTCCTCCATCGAGTCCGGAATCTCTCCATTGTGCCGCTCGACCAGAGCCTTGCCGAGGCCGATCAGGCTCTTCGTCTTGTTACGAAAGAACCCTGTGCTCTTGATGATCTCCTCCAGTTTTTCCGGCAGCGCGTCGGCGAGTAACGCGGCCGTCGGAAAAGTCCGAAAGAGCAACGGAGTCACCATGTTCACGCGCTTGTCGGTGCATTGGGCGCTCAGGATGGTGGCGATCGCCAACTGGAGCGGCGTCTCGTAGTCGAGCTCAGTGCGCGCATCGGGATACTCCCGCTTGAGACGCGAAAACACCTCGAGCGCGTAGGGACCGATTGTATTTTTCGCAATTCGGCGCGCCTTTCGCACCGGAGCCGCGCGGAGCGTTGCCCCCGCTTCCCGCTTCCCCCTTCCCGCTTTCACGGGGGCGGCCTTTCGCTTCACTTGCTCCGCCTCTTCCGCGCGAATGCGAGCACGTCGTCTGCGCCCCGCGTGTTGAGAATCTCGCCCGCCTCGAGCCACGCTTTTCTCGCCATTCCAATTCCAAAATGCACGTTGTCAAGCGCGGCCGTCGAATGCGCGTCGGGTCCGATCTCGATCGTCACGCCCAGCTCCTTCGCCTGACGGCAATACCTCCAGTCGAGATCTAGCCGGTGTGGATCGGCGTTGAGCTCCACCGCCACTCCGACTCGCGCGGCTTTCTCGAGTACCGCTTCAATGTTGATCGGGTAGGGCTCACGCGTGAGAAGCAGTCTGCCGGTTGGATGCGCCAGGATCGTAAGGTGCGGGTCGTCGAGAGCCGAGAGCACGCGCTTCGTCATCGCGTCTTCATCCATGCTGAAGCGCGAGTGGATCGATCCCACTACGTAGTCGAAACCGTCCAGAATTTCCGCGTCGTAGTCGAGTCGGCCATCGGCCAGGATGTCCGCTTCGATTCCTTTGAGGATCCGGAAACCTTTCATCTCTGAATTCAGGCGGTCGATTTCCTCCTGCTGCCGCAGGAGCTTGTCTCGCTTGAGGCCGCCCGCATAAAACGCTGACTCAGAATGATCGGAGATTCCGATGTAGTACCAGCCGCGTTCCATTGCCGCGTTCGCCATCGCCTCGATCGTTGCGGTTCCGTCGGAATAATCAGAATGACAATGCAGAACGCCGCGGAGATCGTCGAAGGTCACCAG
>WNGP01004641.1_pt1 | contig 15432 bp, 14 predicted proteins | sample 5407671 | NCBI WGS metagenome assembly WNGP01 (sample SAMN13153381, study PRJNA577476) | soil metagenome | isolation source: 40 cm soil or saprolite under Garry oak tree replicate 2 | place: USA:California | collected 2016-06-15 | reverse complement strand
ACTCCATAAGTCATAGTTCCCTTGATGCTTTTCGTTCGTTGAATACAATAGAAGATGTGGTTACACATATTTGCTTGTCGTCTCTCCTGTAGCGCGTTTCCTGTAGATTGTTTTGTGAAGCGGTTGGGCTTTGGTCCCCCCAGTGGAGAAAACTGTGACGTTGCCAACACCTGATGCTCAGTCTTCAAGATTTCTGTCTCAACACACACAACCTACTCCTGCTACTCACTCGATGTCTTCTACCCCTGCTTTTGCTCCCCTTTCGTCGCTTCCTCCGATGCCAGCTGAGTCTGTGACAGCACCATCTGAGATGCATGCGCGTAGGCGCGCCACTGAGTTTGCCGGGCATTCCTGGGATCTCGCGACTGGTGACTTGAAGACCTTAACTGCGAAACGTGAACTTCCTCCGCGCCCTGGGCGACATGTGGGCGAGCCGACGGCTTCGGCAGCGACACAGCGTAGTTATATGTTCGCCCTGGTGATCCTGGCATGCGTTGTGGTCATGCTGATAAGCGGGGGCTTTGTCTTATTTGTGCTGCTCCAGCCCTGATGAAACGGGCCGAGGTGAACTCGCAAGTCCTGCAAGACGTCCTCAAGCGGGTGGATCGGGCCTTTGACGGCTTTTTCCGGCGCGTAAAGCAGGGACGGCAGCCGGGTTATCCCCGCTTCCGATCGAGCTTGCGCTACAATAGTCTCACCGCCAAGCAATACCAGAACAGCTTTGACATCCACGCAGGCAAGAAACAGGAAGGCACCCTCATCCTCTCCAAGCTCGGGCACATCAAGATGGTGATGCTTCTGCCGCCCACAGGCATCCGCCATCCCGGCCACGGTGAAATGGACGCGCGCCTTGACAAATGGTTTGTGAGCATTAGCGTGGAAAGTGAGCCGGAGGCCTTGCCTCCATTGGATGCGCAGGTCGGTATCGTTGGCGGCGCGAAAACTTCATCCGGCAAGAGGTGGCCTCCATTAAACAGTCGTGATCAACCCCCAAACGCTTTTGCCAGGGGGAGCGTCTGCTTGATCAAATCGGCTGCCAGGTCGAAAGGGAAGAGTCCTGTATTGATAAGCAAGTGATATAACTCAGGTCGGTCCTGATTGGAGCCATAGTAGCGACGTAAATAGGCCTCACGTTCGTAATCGCGCTTTTCCACCATCCTGGCAGCCCGAGCGCGATCCACCTGCACATGTTTCATCACATTTTCAATGCGATCAGCAAGCGGCGCGAACACATAGATATGCAGTGTGCGCGCCGCTCTGTGCAGTAAAAATTGTGAGCCGCGCCCGATAATCACTGCGTCGCCTGCCGTGGCCAGTTCCAGAATAACCCGACGCGTTAATTGCCAGTGGATGAGTTCTTGTGATTGCGCGGGGAGCTTCGTCGGGTTGAGCAGTGTGTTGAGATTGACCGCAAATGGGCTGTTTGATGAAAGCGCATCGAGGACGTGCCGTACCGTGCCTACCGTTTGCTCATCCTGGCGCGCCGCCTGTTCAACATTCACGCCGAGCCGCCTGGCCACTTCCCCAATAATTTCGTAATCGAGATACAACAGCCCGCATTCCTGCGCCACAATACGCCCAATCTCAGCGCCACCACTGCCAAACTGGCTGGAGAGGGTCACCGTCACTTTGCCTTCTGGTGGTATGCCGGATGGCATCCCCTCGTCAATCAAGGGTGTTTCGGGGAGCAGACGAGTAGCTTGCTGAGTATCTTTCGCCTGGGGGTGCTGCTGGCCTCGCCCACGAAATAGGTTGAGCATGATTGTCCTCATTGTATCTTGCAGTACATTCGTACTTCCATCGTACAATGTTACACGCTCAAAATGCAAGGTTGGTGAACTTCCTCCCGGAGATGTTCTGCTCCAAAACGGGCTTTCAGATTCTGCCTTTCTAAACGTGTTCAAACGTGTTGATTGCGGTGAAAACGTCCGCACACCGCGCGGGATCACCCGTGTGTGGCCCTAGCCGGGCAAGGAACCTCGCTAGGATGTTGTGAGCACTATTCTCATCTCGATCAATAACGAGTCCACAATTCTCACAGTGATACGTCCTCTTGTAGAGTGGCATGGGCTGTTTCCAACCACACCTACTACATAACTTAGAGGTATCACGCTCGCTAATCTGGTGAAACTCTCTGCCGTACAATTGGCATTTGTAGAGCAACATTTGTACAAAGGTATAGCAGCCCCACTCATTAAATACTGAGCGGTTCAGATGCTTGTTTCTCTCTGCATGCTGCTTGGCCACCATTTGTCTCTGAGAGAGATCACCCACCACAACGGCACTTGCAGCCAGTCTGTGGCTTATGAGATGGGATGCCTTGTGCAGACTATCCCGTTGTTTCTTGCGCTTCTTTTCGGAAACGCGCTTGTAGACTTGCGATAAGCGAATGTAGCGTTTTGACTTCTTCTTGCACTTGTCGCGCTTCGAACGGATCTTATCCAGTTGTTTGTTATACCAGCGAACACCCTTGAAGCCACCAATGGTATAGACACGCCCTTGCTCGTTCACGCCTGTTGCTAGCGTCTTGATACCCAGATCAAAAGCGATTACCCCGCTCTCAGCAGAGGATTGTTCAGGCTGTTCGGAGACAACCGAAGCGTAGTAGTTGCCACGAGCATCCCGTGAAATGGCTACCTCTTTGAAGTGAGCAGGAGCTTTTTCCGTGAGCTTCGCTACCACATTGGGGAACCGCTTCTGCTTCCCTCTGCCACCTGTGGGAAGGATCAGCTTGTCACCTTCAATCTTGATGTACATGGCTGGATAGCAGAGCGTAAAGAAGCCATGGCGCGGCTTGAAGCGCGGGAACCCTGGAGTTTCACCGGCCTTGACCCGACGAAAGAACGCTTTCATGGCACGGTCTAAGCGATAGAAGACCTCTGCCAGTAACTTCCCGTACACATCATCGAGTTCAGGATCATGCACACGGCTCTCAGCTAAGGTGCGTTTGCAATCGGCAAAATGCCACTGCTCACCATCCCGCAAACGGCCGACCCACCAATTGTACAACCCTCTACATTTGGCTTGCATGAACTCCAGGGAAGCCGCGTCTTCCTCGGAAACTTCTAGCCTAATCTTTTTGCAGAGCAGCATCTTTCAGCACTTTCTTGTAGGAACGCAGTCCATGTAGCCTGGCAGAGAACACCGTGACGATAGCAAGCAAGTCCCGAACTAATTCCTGTTCAGGGGAAAGGCTCTCCCCATTCATGACCACGATAGCGGTATGGTGTCGCTCACAGAATGCCGCAAAGTAGTCATAGCCGAAGCGTACCAACCGATCACGGTGCGCAAGAATAACCCGTCTTACCTGTCCAAGTTCAATCATCTCCATGAGTCGATTGAACTGCTTGCGCTTGTAGTTCAGTCCACTGCCGATATCAGACATCCACTCATCGACCTTGATGGCATGCTGCTTGCAGTAGACCTCTAGCGCCTTCATCTGATTCACCAAGTCAGGCTTTTGCGCTACAGCCGACACCCTGCAATAGACAATCGTCAAGCCGTGTTCTTGAGCCACTAACCCCCGGTACTGCAAGTATTGGTCATGGGTATAGTAGCGCCGGTTCGTGGGAGAGCGTTGGGCGCGCAAGATGCCTTTTCTGTCCCACTTCTGCAGGGTATTCACCGATTTACCAATGAGTTGCCCAAATTGCTTAGGCGTATATGTATTCTCCATGCATATATTTTACTACATTGGCATATATTTGCCAACGCTGTTTAAAACTCCCAGATGCTGCTGCTGGTTTGAAATACAACCGCGCTGCCATCAGGAGTTACCTGCATATTAGAGATGCGGTTTGCCGAAATCTTCCACTGCACGGCGCCTGTGGCAGCGTTGAGGCCATATAATGCCTGGTGGCCGCACGGGGTCGTATTTCCTGGCAAACAGAGTGTGACGAAGAGCATGCCACGCGCCTCGTGCAGGGAGCCCGCTCCTGGATAGAGGAAAAGCGCGCGCGAATCTGGTTGGAATGTCCAGTGCACGGTCGTGGTTTTGGCATCGAACGCGACTAACGATTGATGCAGGGCGCTGCCGTCGAGATTGTTGGAAACGACCGCGTAGATGAGCGAACCATCAGCTGAGACGGTAACGTCGGAGACCGCCACCATGTTTTGATGCTTCCAGAGGACATTTTGTGTAGCGACATCGATGGCCTCGATTGCGCCATCGCCATAGAGGATGAATTCATTGCCAGTTGCGATGATTCCTCCGGGTGCTTGAGCAGTATCGGAGCCGAGACCCGCCAGTGTCCAGCGTTCATTGCCGGTAGAAAGATCAAGCGCGTGATAGAGATCACTGCGCCTTACTAAGAGTACGCCTGCGCTCTGGGCCATCTGCGCATCTTCCAGCGTTGAAGAGGTAGAGTCCTTTTCCGCGATATAGCTGCGCCACTGAATCTGGCCAAGCTCGGTATCAAGCGCGTAGAGCGTGCTGTTTGCCTGCCAGTAGATAAGGCGTCTCCCCGTAAGCAGAGCCCCGTAATCGGGCGCTGCGTTTCCTTGCTCACGAGGCCCAAAGATGCGCCAGGCGATAACGCCGGTGGTCTTCTGGACTGCGATAAGCTGAACGACCATATTGCCGCGCGCGATTGAGCGGCTGGCGACGTAGATGAATCGCGCATCGTCACCTAGAACGGTGCTGTGCTGGAGCTCGCCACCACGCACAACTGTACTCTGCCAGATGACCTGTCCCGAACCGCGATCGAGTAAGTACAGGACGAAGAGATGGTCGAGCGGATGCGCATAGGCCGCGTCGTCGGGTGCGTAGTGATAGTTTAAGGATGTAAAGCCGCTCAAGGCCACCAGGAGTGTTCCCGGCCGGGTAGAGACGGTGGGGAGCGAGAAAATGCCCTGGCTGGAGAAGGTTGCCCAGCGTGAAGAGCCTCTGCCATCGAGCGCGGAAAGCTGAGAGAGATGCTCTCCCGAAGCGGTGATTACGAAGCTGCCCTGGCTATCGGCGCCTGTCAGGGTAGCCGGTGTATTCAATGCCTGCTGCCACTGAGCGCTGCCACTGCTGGCCTCGACCTGGTTCAAGAACTGCTGCGCGTGATTGAGCCGGGTGTACGTCAGGATACCCGCGCTCATCAGTACAGCGACCAGGGTCAGCGCAAAAAGGAGGCGTGAGAAGCGCCACAAACGCGCGGATAGTATGAATGGCATAAGAAGAGTATGTGGTATACGACCCAGGGCACGCTTTAGCTTCTTGACCCATAACTGGAACGGCAGAATCCACAGCAAAAGCAGGGCGAAGAGGCTGGCTACGCTGATAGCAAGCAGCAGGAGATGCATCCATGACCAGTTTCGCAAGGCCGTCTGGGTATCGGTTTGCGCGCTGAAGAGACTGAGTGCCTCGTTTGATGCCTGGATCACCTTGGGTGTTGCCGCCGTGACTCCCGCCAGCGGTATGCGCCAACGCAGCGAGCCATCGCCGGTATTGTAGGCCGTAAGCGCGTGGCTGCCATCCGCTTGCACTTGTTCAAACAGCACCAGACCCTGTATAGAATCGACGTAAGGGGTAAAAATACGCCCTGCATCCGCGTTGCTAAAACCAGAACCAATTGATTCTGACCAGTGCAGCTCTCCTGTAGATGCATCGACCGCAAAGAGCCAGAGCTGCTCCTGCACCCTCTGCGCATCCCAGGCGATGCCGGTTGCATAGATCACGTTATTGGTATTTGAAATACTGGCCTGGTAAAACTGCGCGGCTGTCAATGTCGCGTTGTCTGCCACGTCCGGCTGTCCATTAAACGACCAGATTGAACGACCGGTTGCAGGATCGAACGCCATCAGGCCTGGCGCTCCCACCGCGATAAGCAACGGCTGCGCTGCATAGGCTATGAGCAGTGTTCTCGTTGGAGAGGCTGCTTTCCAGAGGATAACTCCTGTAGTAGTGTTCAGCGCGTAGAGTGTGTGATCGCCTGCCACAAAGACGGTATCTCCATACAGCAGCAATGGGGGAGCGTATGCCAGCCTGTCATCAAGGTGCTGCGTCCAGCGAGCGGCCCCATTACGCAGGTCGTAGGCTGCCACGAGGCCTTTAGAAGCGTCCTTGACGGTATAGACGGCGCTGTGGTCAAACGCGGGCGCGAATGCATGCGCTCCCAGCGTTGGCTCTTCCCCTGTGGTTTGCCAGAGCATTTGTCCACCGGCGGTCATCACCTGCAATCCCCCTGCATACTCGACAACGAGCAGGTTGTTGGGCGTGACGCTCAAGGTCGAGTGCGCAAGCTGGGCGGAATGCCGGGCAGCGACATGCCAGGAGGTATTGCTTCCGGCCAGAGTGAGTATCTGCTGCGGGCCTGACTGCGATGTCGATACCCCTAGCAGCAGCGAAGACTGCAATAGCACGGGATTGGTCAGAGTGGTAGCGTCCTGGTACCCTCCACCAAGATCTTGCTGCGCCTCTACCTGTCCATTGGCCGGGTCGATGTGATACAGGTAGAGGTGCGTGTCGTTCACGTCGTGCCACAACAGGAATGAACTGGTAAGAAACAACACCAGCAGGCACAGAACCAGGACGGTACGCGCCACGCGTCTGCGCTCGCCTGGTCGCGGTTGTTCTACAAGAGGTAAAGGAGTTTCGGGAATATGTACGGTGACCAGGGCGGGGGCAAGCCCCGCCCCTACCCTCCCGTCTACGGGTGGTAAAGGAGTTTTGGGAATCGCTTCCCCACTGATTGGAGGCAGAGGAGTTTCGGGAATCTCTTCGGCCTCATCCTCGAGAACATGCTCAACCACTGTAATAGAGGCGCGATGTCCCGTATCTCTTGGTTTCAGCGGCGTTGCATCCAGGTCAGGCTCAAAAGGCGAAACCTCTGGTTCAACTTCTTTAATGAATTTTTTTCGTGGCTTTGGAGAGCGTCGTTTTGTGCCGGAAGTCGGTTTTTTCTCTGGCTCTATTGGTGGCGCTTCAGAGGCTATTTCTGAGGGAGTATCAGCCTGGCCTGTAGTTGCAGTGGGCTTGATATCTCTAGCTGGCTGCTTTTTGCGTCGTGTCTTCGCAGGTCTTCTCGACGATGCAGGTGTTTCAGGCGACGTGGATGTTGTAGATGACGCGGGCGGTGGAGATAATGGAGGTGATGCATTTTCAGCAGCATTTGATTCTGGCCGTTTATGGGCAGTCTCACGAGTAGAGTCATGTTCTCCGTTGGCGCTCTTTTTACTTCTGTCGCGAGCCGGTTTTGCTGCAGGAATCTCGTTCTCAGTTTCACTCATGACCTTAAGCGTGGTATTATGCGATAATGCAGGTTCTGGCTCTGTAGGGGCGCGATTTCTCGCGCCCGCGTCTGGAGGAGTATTATGCAGTTGCTGTTCGGACATCGTACTGAATCTTTCTGCGCTGTAGTTCTTCGTCTCCTACTATATCAAACCAGTCGAGATTAGAAAAGTAGTTGACAGAATCGACTAAGATAGTACTATACGTTCCTTGCAGCCTGTCTGAGCCGTAGGGTGCTTCCTATCATCACTGTTGACACGCAGTATAGAGACCACCCTCTCCGGGGGAGAGGTAATCGTCTCGTTGCAGTGATGCTTTCAAGCTGGAGACGCAGTCCGTTGACAGGCTGGCTATCAAAAGGTTCGCCACAGTAGTGCTATCGTTGTTCCAGGGGGCTTCCGTGCTAATGAACACAATGAATCTGCATCAACTCCACACCTTTCAAGTCGTCGCGAAACATTGTAGCTATGTTCGAGCGGCGGAGGAACTGCATTTCAGTCAACCCGCCGTTTCAGCGCAGATACGCCACCTGGAAAATACGCTGGGCGTCAAATTATTTGAGCAGATAGGGCGTAAGACCCATCTCACGCAGGCCGGTGAGGAACTGTATATTTATAGCCAGAAAATATTCTCCATTATCGACGAGACGATGGAACTCATGGAGATGCTGCGCAGCCCCCATCATGGCCGCCTGAGCGTGGGCGCAGATACAACCGTTGGATCGTACGTGATTCCCGGACTGCTGGGAAAGTTTCGCCAGAGCTTCCCTGCCGTAGAGATCTCCCTGGAAGTTCTGAATCGCGCCTCGCTGATCGACGCGCTGCTGAGCAATCGCGTCGATCTGGCGGTGATGGGCGCGGTTCCCGATGACGCGCCCATCGAAATCGAGCCATTCGCCTACAATCCCCTGGTCTTAATCGCCGCGCCCAACCATCGCCTGGCTGGCCGGGCTGACGTGCCGATCAAAGAGTTGGGACGAGAACATTTTCTGCTGCGCGAACCGGGTTCAGGCACGCGCTCAGCCCTGGAACTCGCCTTGAGGGAGGCTGGAGTAGAGCTGCACATCAGCATGCAGGTGGGCAATAACAGCGCCATCAAGCATGGTGTGGCGGCTGGCCTCGGCATCGCTTTGATTTCGCGGGTCGCCCTGGATATGGAATTGGAGACCAATCGCCTGGTTATCCTCGATGTGGAGGGGTTTCCCATCATCCGTCAATGGCGGCTGGTTCACCTGAAAGAAAAATACCTCTCCCCCACCGCACATGCCTTCAAAGCCTTCATGTTGCAAAATGCTGATCGACGTTTGCGCCGGAAGCCGCCAGAGAGTATCTCATCATCCTAAATAGAAAGGCCTTATCATGGATATTCCTTTATCTCACGAGAGACAGATGGTCATCGATGAAGTCAAGCGTTTTGTAGAACGTGAGGTAATCCCTGTTGCGCACCAACTCGAACACGATGATATTTATCCCTTGGACCTGATCGAAAAGCTCAAAACACTGGGCGTTTTCAGCGCTACCGTCCCCGAAGCCTATGGCGGCCTGGGTTTAGATTTCCTCACCTACTCGCAGATAATTGAACAGCTTGCGCGCGGCTGGATGAGCCTGGCGGGGATCGTCAATACGCACATACTGGTTGCCTATATGCTTCAAACTTACGGCACCGAGGAGCAGCGCCGCACTTTTCTCCCCGTGATGGGTGAGGGTGACAAACGCGGGGGCATCTGTCTTTCGGAAGCGAACGCGGGCAGCGATGTGCAGGCTATTACCATGACTGCAACCCGCGAGGAGGATAATTACATCCTCAACGGCTCCAAGCTGTGGGTCACGAATGGCCTGCATGGGAGTATCTTCGCGGTGTTAGCGCGCACCGATACAAGCGCGTATCCTCCCTTTCGCGGCATGAGCGTTTTCATCGTCGAAAAAGGTACACCAGGTCTGAGCGTCAGCCGCACCTTTGAAAAGCTGGGCTACAAGGGGGTCGAGACGGCGGAACTGGTCTTCGATCACGTGCGCGTTCCTGCCGCACGCCTGCTCGGCGGCAGAGAAGGTGAGGGTTTTAAGCACGCCATGAGCGGTCTGGAAGTCGGGCGCATTAATGTGGCCGCGCGTGCCGTCGGGGTAGCGCAGGCCGCCTTTGATGATGCGATTCGCTATGCGCAGCAGCGTCAGACCTTCGGCAAACCCATCGCACAGCATCAAGCCATCCAGATCAAGCTGGCGGATATGGCAACCAGAATCGAGGCGGCCCGTCTCCTGCTCCAGCACGCGGCGCGTAAGAAAGACGGTGGAGAGCGCTGCGACCTGGAAGTGGGCATGGCGAAGCTCTTCGCCACCGAGATGTGCCAGGAGGTCACGCTCGAAGCCATGCGCATTCACGGTGGCTACGGCTACACCAAAGAGTTCAACGTCGAACGCTACTACCGTGACGCCCCGTTCATGCTCGTCGCAGAGGGAACCAGCGAGATTCAAAAGTTGGTGATCGCCCGGCAGTTGTTGGAGAAATACAAATTGTAGGGGTGCAATAATGAGGGCGCAATTCATTGCGCCCCTACACGAGAAGAGGAGGTATCTATGCAATTTGGCAGATGCTTTGAAGAATTTGAGATTGGCGCAGTCTACAAACACTGGCCTGGACGCACGATTACCGAGTATGACGATACGCTGTTCTGTATGCTGACTATGAATCATAACCCTTTGCATATAGACGCGCACTACGCTGAAACCCGCCAGCATGGTCAACGCCTGGTGGCCGGGCCGCTCATTTTCAGCATTGTGCTGGGCATGACCGTTGAGGATGTGAGCGGCAAAGCCATTGCCAACCTGGAATTTGAGTATGTCAAACATCTTGCTCCCACCTTTCATGGTGATACCGTCTACGCGGAAACGAAAGTGCTGGATAAAAGGCTTTCGAACAGCAAGCCGGACCGTGGAGTCGTGACGGTGGAGACTATAGGTTATAACCAGCGCGGGGAAACGATACTTTCGTTCAAGCGGCGTGTGATGATTCCGACCAGGGCGGCTGATGAAGCATGGCAGCGTGAATGGGATGAAAGGATGGCGAAACTACGCGAGCAAGCATGAGCAGTCATTGTTGACGCATTGCAGCTTGTTTTCGTGTCAGTAGTGATTCTTACACGCAGGCTACTTGTAAGGCCTCAGCCACCACAAACCATCATACCGAAGTGGAGCCGGACACGTTCTCGAATGGCTCGACCATTGTGGCCACCTTCCAGGTAGGGCGTGTTTCTGATGGGGGCGCTTGCGCCATTGGCTTTGCCACGTCAACGAATAATGGATCAACGTGGACAAGCGGCCAGCTCCCTGGGATCACTAAATACGTAGGTGGCGGTCCTAATGATCGGGCCACTGATCCTTCAGTAGCCTTTGACGCCAGGCATGGAGTGTGGCTCATCTCATCGTTAACGCTTTTGGAGGCAGGTGGCGTTCACGGCAATAGCGTGGTGACCAGCCGTTCAACTGATGGTCTCACGTGGAGTAATCCCTTCACGACAGCCACTGGGGGCGATCTGGATAAGAACTGGATCGTTTGTGACAATACGGCAACAAGTCCCTTCTACGGCCACTGTTACACACAATGGGATAATCATGGAGCCGGCAACCTTCTCCAAATGAGTACCTCTTCTGATGGCGGTCAAACCTGGAGTGCCCCAGCGACCAACAATACCGGAGTCATCGGGGGACAACCCGTTGTGCGCCCGGATGGCACGGTGATTGTGCCGATCGATAACGCTACCGAGAGCGCTGTAGGGGCCTTTAATTCCACGAATGGCGGGGTCAGTTGGAGCGCGGTCACCACCATCGCAACGATCAGACATCATACCGTAGCAGGGAATCTGCGCGAGGGTCCGCTCCCCTCAGCCGAGATTGACGGGGCGGGGACGGTCTATGTTGCCTGGAGTGACTGTCGCTTTCGCCATTCTTGTAAAGCCAATGATATTGTCATCAGCCACTCGCTCAATAGCACCAGGGAGTACTGCTCAGCTCGGTTTGACGTATTACTTCTTCCCATCTGGCAGTACACAATTGAGTGTTGGCTTCATTTCCTCGACGAACGCGGGGAGTACCTGGAGTACGCCACAGACTATCATCAGTGGGATGCCCACCGGTTGGACAGCAACGACAACCCAGGGACGCATGGTTGGCGATTATATCTCCACTTCGTATGGTTCGGATAATCTAGCGCATGGCGTCTTCGCAACCGCCTCCGCCCCGACCAGCGGCACAAACTGCTCGGACGTACCGGATAATTGTGTTGAACCGATGGATACCTTCAGCACGGGCCTCGCAGCCAGTGGTAGCGCCTCCTCCGCCGGTGATCCCGTTGTATTCGGAGGGGGTGGTGGTGGAAACGGCAATTTGTGGAAGGTGGATTTTAATAACGGGAAGAAGCACCGCTAAGCAAAGCACGATAGCTATATGCTGTCGGCGATTGCGTTGAAAACAGGAGTCATCCCGAATGTTGCGGGAGAAACAAAGACAGTCGAGGGCGGTGGGTTAACCACAATCGACCGAACCCAGACTAGAAGCCATAAAGCGGAGTTGAGACCTCTCGACTCCGCTTTCCTGTGCGAACTTGCAGCACATCCACCTGCCAGCTCGACATTGGCTTCATTGTGTTACCACCTGCCTCAAACGATAGCAGAGGGGACAGGTGTCCAGGTTAATCCACCATCGACGGTCTTGAGTAGAGATGAGAAGGAATTGGATGTTGCCGGGGCGATCGCCCATCCAACTGTAGCTGAGATAAAGTCGATCTGGGCTATCTTTTTGAAATTCGCACTGGGGGAGAGTTTTATCCAGTGCTGGCCTCCGTCGCCGGTACTGTAGAGCACTGTTCCATCGGTTGCCCACCCATGCTGCATCTCGGCAAAACTGAGTAGAGGAAGGGCAGCAGCAAGGGGCGCTGTACTCTGCCAGCTTCTGCCACCATCGTGCGTGGTATACACGACTGTGGCGATAGCAGTGTCGGTCGTGGCGTTAGAAAAGATGACGGGAAGGACGCCATCGGCGGTCGAAAAGAAGGTGGGGGAGAGGATCGAGAGCCGGGCAGATGGCACTCCGGGCGGCATGAGGAGCGATTGCGGCTGCCAGGTCGAACCGCCATCATGTGTGACATAGAGCCACGCGAGATCGCTAAGGAAGACGGTTCCGGTCACCCATCCTGTCGAGGCATCCAGAAAGTGCATCCCTGATTTCTGCCCTCCGTAGGGAAGCTTGCCGGGGGGAGTTGCGTCCGAAAAAAGTGCAGTGGCTACGTTCATCCAGGTCTTCCCTCCATCCGTTGTGCGGAACACGGCTACCGGTTCAGCTGGTCCTCCCAGGGGTCGCACAGCAGCCAGAATCCAACCGCGCTGCCCGTCAATGAAAGAGATTTGCCGTGGGAAGGGCATCTGGATCGTTGCCTGTTGCCAGCTCAGACCGCCATCAGCGGTGTGCAAGACCTGAGTGGTCGCTCCATCAGGCAGAGATGTTCCTATTGATGCTATAGAAGCGGTAGGGAAGTCCGCTATGCTGTCCTGCGTGAGCGTGGCGCCGGCTGGCGTCACATTCTTCCAATGGATTCCCCCATCGGTGGTGCGCAGCACTGCCTGCCCGGTGAGCGCCCATCCTATCGACGCATCAATCATGTGAATGGAAAGCAAGGTATTAAGACCTCTTACTATTATAGGTTTCGTTGAACTACCGGGGCTACTGCGATGTGATAGGTTCAATACAAAAAGGAGGGAACTCACTACCGCTGCTGCAACCAGCACGGCTGCCATCATGCTCAGGCGATGCCGCCAGGGTCTTCTTTCGATAATGGGGGAACGAGTTGGCTTTACATCCCTGGAACTTTGCTGGATGTCAGGCGCCTCGTGGCCAGGTAGTGGATGCAGAGAGCCCTCATTATTGAGGAGGCGCTGGTGGATGCGAGCGAGATGCTGAGCTTTTTGACCATCCGCACGGTACATGAGACGAAGATTGCGCACAAGGCGTTGGTGCTGTTCATCCACCTCTTCAGGGAGTAGTTCGTTGGTGTCTGCCATGACCTTGTTCCTTTCTAGTGCTGCTCGTAGATCCTCCGTAGGAGTGCAAGGCTGCGCGAACAGATTTTCCTCACAGTGGCTTCGCGTTTGTGCAGTAAGACGGCAATCTCGGCGAAGCGCAGACCCTCCCCATAGCGTAATTGGAGCACCTGCTGTTGCTGCGGTGAGAGTTTTCCGATGGCTTTGTACAGACTCTCAAGCTCTTCGCGTCGCAGTACCAGTTGTTCAGGCGTCAGCGCCTCATCGTGGGACGCGTTCTCTACAACCTGTTCCAGGGGGACAGCAGGCGGTTGACCTGGGCGGCGATAGCTATCGATGAGTTTGTTGTGAGCGACGCGCCACAGCCAGACGAGCTGCTGTTTGTCGGTGAGCCAGGAGAGGTTATCATGCTCTAAAGCTGTTAAGAAGACCTCCAGTGTCAGGTCCTCGGCATCCTGCCACGAAGCGGTACGCGATCTCATATAGGCAAGAATGATCGCTGCATGCCGCTCGTAAAGCGTGTTGTCTGAGTTCTGGGCCACTTTGTGTTCGTCTTGTCGCTGCATCATCACCTTCTGTGCTCCATATGCTCTCATATAAAAGACGCGAAATCCGTAAAAATGTGACACAGACGAGTGGACGTTATCGGCGGACGGCAGTTTGTATTTCTTCCAGGCGCCGGACAGCTTCGTCTACTGTGGGTGAGGCCTGATCGGAAAAGAAGACTTCGTCCACCTTGAGATTCTGTACGCGGGTAAGGTCCTGTGCGATCTGTTCGGGTGAGCCACCGAGGAAAGGGCGCTTGCCTTCGGGAAGTGGAGTGGCGGTAATTGGCACATTGGCGCGGACGAAGACTTTGAGGGTGGAGGGGTCACGTCCGGCTTCCTGCGCAGCTGAATGGAAGGTAGTGACGGCACTTTCCAGGGCTTCAAATGAGAAGGCGATGGGATTCAAGATGTCGGCTAGACGAGCGGCGCGCTTGACGGCTGCAAGAGTGTTGAAGCCCATGAGGATCGGGATGCCGCCCTTTTGTACAGGTTTGGGATTGATCAGTGAGGCAGGGATGTGATAGAAGTTTCCTTCGTAGCTGACGGGATCTGGTCCCCAGATGGCGCGCAGGGCTTCAATATACTCTTCGATGCGCTTTCCTCGCTCCTTCATCGAGACATTAGAGACGGCAAACTCTTGTGGCATCCATCCCTGGCCGAGGCCGGCAATCGCCCGTCCATTGCTCAAGCGGTCGAGCGTGGCGAAGCGCCGACCAAGCAGAACCGGCGACTGGAATGGGGCATTGACGATGCTTGTGCCCAGCTTGACCCCTTGCGTGCGGGCCGCGACAAAGCTGAGCGTTTCGATTGGCTCGTAGGCTGACTTGTAAGGCTCAGGGAGCTGCCATGTTGATCCATCAGGCTGTGTGATGCCTGCGATCGGGTACAATAAGCGCTCATAGGTCCAGAGCGAGTTATAGCCCAGGCGCTCGGCCTCCTGCGCGACGTGAAGGATGTTCTCAACTGAGGCGTACGGGGCTGATGTAGGAAGCGCTACTCCAAGTTCCATGTTTTCTCCTCCAAAATAGGCGACTGCTGCCAGGCACTACTGTGACGCGTCGCATAAACCTGGCCCTTTTTTCAATAGGGCGCTACCTTTTTTTGACAGCTTTCTATGAGCTTGCAAGGTGTCATATGAGAGAACCTGTTTACAAGATGTTCTATTCCCAGACGCGTAGTCAAACAGCCTGGGGGTAGCTTAATCCTTTTCTTTGTTCTTTTTGTTTCAGTGATATAATGAAGAACCTGGCAAACCATCCATGAATTGATCTTGCCTATTTGCCAACTTACGAAGAACAACGACAGAACGGTCCATTATAGGATCGATGTTCGCGCTTCCGAAAATCATGGAACAAATGAAGGATTGTATCAAGCATGACCAGTGGCAATATCATTCCCCCCAGGGCGCAGATGGTGATGGCGCGTGACTTTGTCGTGCGCCGCTCCGAATTGACCGTGCCGGGCCACAGTATGAAGATGATGGCGAAGGCCGCGGCTTCTCATGCTGACCAGGTGATGTTTGACCTGGAAGACGCCTGCGCCGTTTCGCAAAAGGTCGAGGCACGGAAAACGGTGGTGGAAGCATTCAATACGCTCGACTTCGGCGGTAAAATCCGCGCGTTTCGCCCGAATAATATCCG
>WNGP01009929.1_pt1 | contig 15457 bp, 15 predicted proteins | sample 5407671 | NCBI WGS metagenome assembly WNGP01 (sample SAMN13153381, study PRJNA577476) | soil metagenome | isolation source: 40 cm soil or saprolite under Garry oak tree replicate 2 | place: USA:California | collected 2016-06-15 | reverse complement strand
TGGAAGTAGCGGCTCCCCTCCGCGTCGGCGCGTGCCGCCACCAGCGTGGTGGCCAGGGTCACTACCGTGTTCCGGTCTGCCCCCGGCCAGCTGGCCGCCTCCTTCAGCGATCCGAGCAGGCGATTGCGGGAATTTGGTCCGGTCATGATGATGTCCTTTCTGCGTAAGTTAGGCGTTGGGCGGGTCGCGGAGAGATCACCCGGCCGGGTGGGTCAGGTGCCGGGGCTCCGCCAGCATTCCCCGGCTGCATCGCCTTTTGGGTCATCGGTCGTGCCTGGGCGCGGGAGGTCTGGCTGAACGTTCGCATCAGTGAACGTGTTCGCCTCGAGGTGAGAACAGTCTGCGCCAGCCCATGCGGTCGGCTTACACGGTGATGACGACCTTTCCCCTGGCGTGTCCGTGTTCGAGGTAGCGGATGGCCTCGGGAACCTCGTTCAGCGGGTATGTCCTGTCGATGACCGGTATGACATTGTTCTCCTCGAGAAGCTCGCGCAGGACGGCGAGGTCGTCTTTGCGCTGGCGCGCGAAGAGGGGAGCCATCGTCTGGCTCACGACGGATGAGAGCACGAGCATCTTGACCAGGTCGATCACCGGCCGGTCCCCGACTCCCACGAGTATCCCCTTCGGCGTGAGCACGCGCCTGCATTCCGGCAGCGTCCGGTTGCCGGCCGCGTCAACCAGCAGGTCGTAGCGCTGCCCAGCTCGGGTGAATTCCTGCTGGGTGTAGTCGATGACCTGGTCGGCGCCGATCTTGGCGACCATCTCCACGTTCCTGGTGCTGCATACGCCGGTCACCTCGGCACCGAACGCCTTGGCGATCTGCACCGCAAATGTGCCCACCCCTCCCGCCGCGCCGTTGACCAGAACCTTGTGCCCGGGCCGGACATGCCCCTTGTCGCGAAGGGCCTGCAAGGCGGTGAAGGCGGCCACCCCTGCCGACGCCGCCTGCTCGAACGTCAGGTTGGCCGGCTTTACCAGCACCACTCCGTCTTCGGGGATGCTGACGTACTCGGCGAACGTGCCGCTGCGGCTTCCTTGCCCACGCCTCCACCTGCCCGGCCATGTCAGCACCAAGGCCCTTGGCCTTGGGCCGGGACAGCCCGGCCGCCGCGCGGACCACGTACGGCGTACCCCTCATGAAATGCCAATCCAGCGGGTTGACCGACGCCGCCCGCACCCGGACCAGCACGTCGCGGGCGCCCACCGCGGGCACGTCGACGTCCTGGAGCGCAAGGACATCAGGCGGGCCATACCTGTAGTAGCGGATCGCCTTCACGGTGATCCCTCCTTCTCCGGTTAGTCGTTTGAAATGACTGACGTGGAATGCGACCTCAGCCGACCGCGGTTCTTCTTGGTCGATCAGCCCTCTACCGGAGACCTCGTGGTATCGGTGGGTGGCCTTGCCGGGTGACCGCCCCACGCGGCCGGCCGACCGCGTGTCGCGTGCCTTGGTGGTCAGTGTCCGGTGGCGAGGTCGGCGACGAGAATGTTGGGGTCCTTCTGGAGGACGAAGGCGGCGCTGAGCACGTACAACTCGCCCTGTCGGATCGCGATGGAGGTGGGGCCTTCCAGGCCGTCGGCGCCGGTGAGCACGATGGTGTCGGAGCCGTTCGGCTGGACTAGGGCGACTTCGTTGGCGAGGTTCAGCGCCACGATGATCTTGTCGGTGTGGCCGATGAAGGTGAAGTCGTCGGGGAAGATGAGACCCGTCGCCTTCGTCTCGACTGCGCCGGCGTGGCCGTTGCCTTCGACTGGCACGCGGAGCAGGGTCCCCTGGTCCGAGTTTGACAACCACACGGCTGCGTTGTGGATCCTGAGCCCGTTGGGGCCGAGCCCATTGGACCGCTTCAGCTCCGGCCCGGACAGCCACGCGGTTGGCGTACCGCCGGTGATGGGCACACGCCAGATGGTCTGGCGGGTCGAATCCGCGATGTAGAGAGTTCCGGTGCGCTCGTCCAGGGCCATGCCGTTGGGGAAGCTCGCCGCTGTCAGCGGGACGATGCGGGTTGGCGTCCCGCCGGGCCGTACCCGCCAGATCCCGGTCAGGTCGTCGTGGCCTGCGGCGTAGCCGATGTAGAGGGTTCCGTCCGCGGTTCGCACGAGGCCGGTCGCCAGGGAGTGTCCGAGGACAGGGGTGTTGACGCCACCATCGGAGGGGGCGGGCAGAGTTGCGAGAAGCTGCCGCTGCCCGGCGGGGGTGACCCTTTCGACCTGGCCTGCTGTGGACAGCGTCACATCCAGGTTGCCATCAGGCTCCAACGCGACGTTCTCCGGCTGCTGGCCTGCGGCCAAGTCGTAGTGGACCAGGATACGTGGGTTCGAGACCGGTTCCGTAGCCGCGGATGCCGTGACAGCCGTCGCCGCAGCAACGGCGACCGCGGCCACGACAGCTTTCATCATGAACATGATGGGCATGCCATTTCCTCACTGACTGTTGACGTGCGACACCGCGGTCCGTTCCTTGCCCACGCCTCCACCTGCCCGGCCATGTCAGCACCAAGGCCCTTGGCCTTGGGCCGGGACAGCCCGGCCGCCGCGCGGACCACGTACGGCGTACCCCTCATGAAATGCCAATCCAGCGGGTTGACCGACGCCGCGATGATCGGCGCCACGTAGACCTGATAGGTGAGCGTTGTCTTACTTGTCATTAACTGCTCCTTGCCGATGGCTTCTCCATGTCGTGTCCTTATCCATTGGCCGGCCAGGACAGCTGCCAGCTGAGGTCGGCTCTGCGTGATGGCGGGGCTACCGTGGCCGCCGATGACTTCAACGATGGTCGGCGCAGTTTCGGCTGGGTATCCGTAACGTCACTGCACCTTGGGGGAGGCCAGATAAGGCGATCACCCTCAGCGAGCTGGGTCACGCTCTGCGGCACGGTCTAGCAACGCGGTCAAGCGTCGCTAGCTGAGCGCTCGGCGCTTCGATCTGCCCGGCGCCGGGGGACCTGGGCCGGGCCATCCCGCTGTACGAGCAGACCCTGGCCGACCGGCTGCGGGTGCTGGGCGCCGACCACCCCCACACCAAGATCGTGCGCGGCAACCTCGCCGCGGCGCGGCAGCACCCTCAGTAGTGCCCGCTCGGCATTCGTGCTGCCCCCGGGAGGCCGCCGGCATGCCGGAGAGCCGGAGGAAGCATGCAGCAAGCGATCTGGGCTGGTCCCCCGGGCCTGCTCCGCGTGTTGTAAATCGAACGATTCTCAGACACCCACCGGGCAGGCCCCGATCTTCACTTCCGGCAGGCGGCGACTGCCTGAAACCCGTGCCTGGACGCCGCCCGCGCCCGCGGCCAGCGGCTCGGCCGGCCCCCCGCGATGACCGCCGAGCAGATCCGCCAGGCCCGTGACCTGCTCACCCTGCCCCGCAACAGCATCTCCAGCATCGCCCGGCTGCTCGGCGTCAGCCGCTCCACCATCTACAAGTACCTGCCGGAACTTGCATGCGGCCACCGCGAGGCCTCTGGGCAGATCCCGCCGCCTCTTCGCGGGATCCCCGTGTAGGATCCGGACGATCATGAGCAACAACACGCCGCTGGCCTGCAGCGTCCTAGCCGTGAGCAATGATGCCTTGCTAGAGTTCCGGATGATCATGAGCAATCGGGCGCGGGTCGGGGACGACTCGCGAGGACGGATGCTGTGACGGCCTATGGAGGCAGTTACCGAGAGCCACCCGTTGTCTTGGCCCAGGCGATCAGCGACGGTGGGGATAACTACGAGACGTTACCTGTAGCCTCAGGCGCGAGCGCACGTAGCCGCCCGGCACCCGGCGACGTGTCACGTGCCGGCCTGCCGACGGTGGCGCCTTCGGATCGTTGCTCGTTTGAGCCGCAGCACGGCTAGTGGTGTGTCACCGCCGACTACGACACGGCTCTCCAGGCATGGGGCTCCTCGCAAGGCCGCGGGCAGGGATAGCCTTAGAAGATGGGGGTGGCCGCTGATGCGACGCTGCTGGAAAGACTGCGCGTCTTTGTCGCCTCTCCCGGTGACGTTGCGGCCGAGCGCGAACACGTCAAGACCGTCGCTGACGAGCTCAACCGCGGCATCGCGGCACAGGCAGGATTTGTGCTTGACGTCGTCCGTTGGGAGACCCACGCCCGTCCAGACATGGGGCGGGCCGAGCAGCTGATCCTGGACCAGATCGGGCAGTGCGACCTCTTCGTCGGAATCATGTGGCGCCGGTTCGGCACGCCGACCGGCGTGGCCGGATCTGGCACCGAGGAGGAGTTCGACCACGCGCTGCGCGCCTGGCGGCGATCGGGCCAGCCGCGGATGCTCTGCTACTTCAGCCGCGCACGGGGCGAGCCGCCGGAGACCGTCGAGGAGGCCACGCAGCTGCTCAAGCTCACGCGGTTCCGCTCGCAGGTCGAAGACCAGGGCTTGGCGTGGCGCTACCGCTCTGATGCGGAGTTCAAGGACCTCCTGCGCGAGCATCTCCAGCAGATCCTCCTGCGGGAGTTCGTCGGCCGACGGCCGCCGCTGGACCGCAATCTCCTGGCGCTGCTCGAGGTGGAAAAGGAGCGCTGCCATGACCGCGACGTGACGTTCGTAACCCCGAACCTGCTGGTGGCGCTCCTCGGCGCGCGCACCGGTGCAGCGCGGCGCATCGTCGATCGCGCCCGCCCGGGCGCCGTGGAGGCGCTTGTGGCCAGCCTGCGCCGGTACGAGCCGCTCGATAACGGGGGCGCCGTGCGGCCGTTCGAGGATTTCGATTGGTACGACCGCTCTGACGTGCAGGCGGCTCGTCGCCGGGCGCAGCTTGAGGCCGCCCGGGCGATCGACGCCAGGCACCTACTGCTGGGATTCCTCGACACTCCCGGGGAAACGCGGTCGGCGCTGCGTCAGGCCCTCGGCGACGAGGGCTTCGAACGCCTCATCCGCACCGCAGAGGCAAGCGACCAAGCGGACGGTACGCCTGGGATCGGCGACTTCCTCGTGGTGCCACAGGCGCCGGGCGGAGATTAGGAGCGCGCCGTGACCGAGCCGGGTGAGCTGCTTAACGGTCGCTACCGCGTCCGGGAGGTGCTCACCGGCGGGATGGGCCAGATCCTTATCTGCGACTGGGGCGACGACGACGCCGAGTCGGCCGACCCGCCGACCGACCGTGTAGCGCTGAAAACGTTCCAGCGGCGGTACTTCTTCGACAACGCCGCGCGGCTGTCGTTCGTCCGCGAGGCCTCGACGTGGCTGCGGCTCGCAGACCTGCCGCACGTCATGCCGGTGATCGGGATCGAGACCATCGGTGACCAGCCGTACATCCTTATGCCCGCCGTGCCTCCGGGCCCGCTCGGTGACCGCAGTATCGCGGACCTGCTCGACCGCGGTCCGCTCGATCCGGAGGTCGCGTTGGCGTACGCGTTCCAGGTCGCATTGGCGCTGCACGGCGCGGTCGGCCGCATCCCCGGCCTCGTGCACGGCGATCTCAAGCCCGCCAACGTGCTGCTCCTTGGCGGCCGGGCGTTCGTCTCGGACTTCGGGCTGGTCTCCTCGCTGGGGCTGGGCCGCCCGGACCTGCGGTTGGAAGGCACGTGGCGCTACCGCGCACCCGAGCTGTGGGCCGACGCGGCGGCTCCGACGTCGGTGGCCGGCGACGTCTACGCGTTCGGCGCGCTGGTGTTCGAGATGCTGGCCGACCACGCGCCGGTGGCCGCGACCGGCGACCGGCGCGAGGACTGGGCGGCCGCGCACTGCGAGCTTTCGCCTCAGGTCCCGGACGGCTTTCCGGCCGCGGGGCTGCCGGCTGCCGTCATGGCGCTCGCGCTGTCATGCCTGGCGAAGGACCCAGGCGAGCGCCCGTCCGACTTTACAGACGTCGTCGGCCGGATCCGCTCGATCTACGAGCAGTTCGACCTCGTCGACCTGATGCTGCTCATGATGCACGCCCACGAGATGGGTGCGGCGCTCAAGCAGTCGCCCGGCCTGCGCCGCGAACGCGTACATAGCCTCCTGGCGCTTGAGGAGTTCGGGCAGGCGCTCGAGGAGCTGGACGCCATCCCTCCTGAGGAGTATGACGCGCACCTGTGGGTAGCGCGCGGCACCGTTCTCTCCTTGCTGAACCGGCCCGAAGATGCGCTCGACGCCCTCGAACGCGGGTTGGAGGACGATCTGTCGCCGCGGGAGCGCGTCGACGCGCGCATTGAGCGTGCTCTCGCCTTGAAGCGTCTCGACCGCTTCGCCGAAGCGCGCGAGCTGCTGGAGGCACTTGTGCCGGAGGTCCGCGACGAGCAGCTCCCGGGCGTGCTGGTGAACCTCGCTACCGTCCATCTCGAAGCGGGAGGCGGCGACGAGGCAGTCCGCCTGCTCGAGCCGTTCGTCCGCAGGACGCCCGGCGTTCCCGAGGCGTGGGCAAACCTCGGGCAGGGCTACGCGCTCGTCGGCCGCTACGAGGATGCCGTCGCAGCCTTCGGCCGGGCCCTGGTGCTGGCGCCGCAGAACGGCCTGATTCGAGTGCGGCTAGCCGCCGTGTATATGGACCATCTCGGGCGCCTCGACGAGGCCTGGGTAGCGCTCGACGAGGCCTTCGACTCCGGTCACGAGTCGCGGGAGTGGTTCGTCCGCATACTCGCCGCCTCGCTGCTGCTCGACCGGCGCGACACCGTGCAAGGCATGCTCTGGGCGGCGAAGCACAACATGCCCGAGGATCTCGGCGAGCGGCTGGTCGCCGAATCCATCGACCTGGCGCGCGAGCTTGCCGATCGCTACGGTGGCGAGCCGGATGAGCCGGACGTGAGCGCTGGCACAGGCGATGCCCCGGCGCAGGATGCCGACGCTGGCGCGGCACCGGAACCGGTTCCGCCCGGGGACGCGCCGGAGCCCGACGCCGACACGGCGCCGCGCGTACCGTTCCTGAATTTCCGGTACTACGACTTCTTCGACTTCACAATCGACTACTACCAGTGGCCCGAAGCGCAGGACTACGTGGCCGACCTGCTCGTGGAGCTGCGCCGCACGCAGCGGGATCCACGCTTCGCCGTCGGCGGCGCCAGCCTGCGCGGATCGCCGTTCTCCTTCACGATCTGCCCGGGCTGCGGGATCACCGTGCTGACCAACCGCGACGTGGGCAAGGCGATCAGGTGCCGCATGTGCGACATCACATTCCCCACGGCCCCGGTCCGCGGCCCAGACTTCGACCGCATCGTGGCGGAGGTCTCGGCGGAGCTGGGCATCGAAACCCTCACGGACCCACAGGCGCCGGATGTCCACCTGCTGTTCGTCCAGCCGCCGGATACCGCCGCCGACGACGCGGTTGGCGAGGTCTGCCGGGCGGCCGACATGGCTGAGCTGGGGAGAAACCACCTGATAAGCGTGTACATGCTCCGAGAGGCCACGACACGGAGAATCGCCAGGCTGGACCGTCCGTGGTCCGTCTGGACGCTGCCGCGATCCGAACCGGACGCATGGGCGCGTGACAGCACGCCGAAGGCCCTCTCCCCGGTGATCCGCGAGCTCCAGGATCGTGCACCGGGCGTGATGACCCTCTCGAGCACCATGTCAGCGCAGGACATGGCAAGCATGGGCGAGACCGTCGAGGAGGTCGAGGCGGCGGCCGAGCGCACGCTGCGCGACGCGATCCGCTCCGGCGAGGCGCAGGCGCGTGAGTTCCGCCAGCTCGCGTCGCTACTCGACCATCGGGGGGAGCACCGCGAGGCCGAGCGCATGGCGCGTGCAGCTGTCGCGGCGGACGATAGCTCCGCCGACGCGACGCGCTCGAGGCGGCGCTCGCGCGCGACCCCACGTCGGTGCTCGCCCTTATGATGTTGGCCCGCTGCTGCGAGCGCCTAGGCGGCGTCGAGCGTGCCCGCGAGCTCTACACACGCGCGACGAGCCGCACAGGAGGCGAGCTCGCCTGACCGGAAACTGTGATTTCCCGCTGCTCCAGACTGGGCGGGGTCAGGTGAGGTCGGCGCGACCGAGTTCGCGGGCGCTGGGCAGATATCCGGCGGGGATGCCGATGCCGAATAGGTAGGCGCGCTCCTCCTCGAAGCGGTCCAGTGTCCGGCAGCCGGCGGTAAGCAGGGCCAGCAGCAACATGGGTCCGGCAAACGATCGTATCCAGGACCCATGTCGTGCCGGCCGTTCGAGGCCGCCGCTGGCCGCGCGTCCCTGTGGCGGGTGCCTGGTGTACTGGTAGCCGACCGAGCCACGGTGAGCTGGGAACCGCTGCTAACCGGCCTGGTCAATCTGCAGGGGCCGCAACACTCGCCTGGCCCCATGCTGTCGCTGCGCTCGAGCAGCGGCGTCCGAGGCCGCTGGCGACGCCGCCGCGGGCATCAGGCCTCGGCGCTCCGCGGCCGCCACGCTGAATCGGACACGACGCCCCTCCCCGGATTGACACGTACATGTCAATCCGAGAGTGTTGCAAGTTGCAGAACAATTTTCTATGCAACTGATCAGGCTTTCCCGGGTTCAGTCGCACAGAGATGGCCAGCGCCCTCCCGGGCCCAGCTTGAACCGGACCGCCGAGGAAACCCGATGGACGTGATAGCGCCGAGGACCGCCAGCGACAGGGACGGGGACCTGATGACCCGCCGGCAGGTGGCCGACGTGACCGGCGAGCACACGCTCAAGATCGAGGCGGCCCGGGCCGGGGTCGGCGTCGAGGAGTACCAGGCGCGGCTCCGGCAGGGACTGCTGTGGTGCTACCGCTGCCAGGACTGGCACCAGGCCGAGGCCTTCCCCGCCGACGCACGCCGGCACAGCGGCCGGGGCGGATCGTGCCGCCAGGCCATCCGCGCCGCCGCCCGCAACGCCCTCGCCGACCGCGGCCAGCTCCCGCCGCCGACGGCCATATGGGTGATCCGGCGCCCCGGACCAGCCCTCCGGCTGTTGCCCGGCGGGCAGCCGTGGGCATACTGGCGCGGGCCCGACGGCGGCGCACCGGACCAGGACCGCGCGGGAACATGGTCCCCGGCACTCGACAACGACGTCGCCCGCTTCCCAGGCGCCGGCCAAGCGCGCGACGCGCTCATCACCGCGTTCGGCGAGGCCAGCGCAGTCCCGCCGGACTGCCGCCTGGTAAGGCTGGCTTAAGGCGATGTCTCCACGCTACGAGGGGAAGCCCAACGTCCTCCAGCGCCTGGCGCTGCAGTTCGGCGCCTGGCTTGACGAACCCGGGCAGCGTCCCGGGCAGCCCGGCGCCGAGTCGGCCTAACCAGAGGTGCGGCCGGAATCGCCGGCCGGAAACGGGCCCATAGCCCCTGAGCCGACCTTTGACCTGGTGGCAGATGGACGGCGCGGCGGCTCACCGTGCGCCCGCGCTGTCCATCCGCTATCCCGCAGCCCAGGCCATAGGCCGGTTTGGGGGGTTATGGGGCCCGTTCCGGCCGCACCTCTGGTTAGGCCGACCCGGCGCCGGGCTGCCTGGGTTCATCAAGCCAGGCGCCGAGCTGCAGCGCCAGGCGCTCGAGGACGTCACTACGGGTCTGTCCGGTGGCGGTGGCGCACCAGTCGAGCAGGATCTGGGTGACGATGGCGTGCACCATGGTCTCGCGGCCGCGGAGCCGGTTCTGGGCGCGGATGTTCTCCTGCAGGTCGCGAGCCTCCCCCGGGCATCAGGGGCGAGACCAGCCTGATCATGTGCGTATCAGGTTCGTTGACGGCGCTGATCTCGGCGAGTAGTTCTTCCACGGGCTGGCCGCCACCGTGGGCCAGGATGGTCATGCCGCGCAGCCATTCCTCGACTATGTCGCGCTGGGTCCTGGCGTCCAGGCGCCGCCACGGCGGGTCCTGGGAGCCGAAGACCGCGTCGGCGTGCGCCTGGCACAGCGGCCGGGCCTTGTGCCGCCGTCCGGGCAGCTTCTCTCCGCAGACCACGGGCAGGCCGCACATCCAGCAGGCCCCTCCGGACGCCGGCACCCGCTCCACGCCCGTGCCGGTCACGGCACCTGCCCGGACTGGCTGCCCTCGCCCGCAGGGCGGGCCTGCACCTGGCGGGCGGTACTGCCCGGCCAGCCCCATGTGAGCGCGGGCGGGGTTCCTTGCGGCACCGGGATGTCGTCAAGGCCGAGGCGCTGTATTCCGCCGTCGGGGTCAGGGAGGTCAAAGAACCAGTTGCCGTCGGCATCGGTGGTGCTGGGGCTGTCTCCTATAGCGTCTAGCAGCGCGGCGACGCGAGGGTACGGTGCCGTTCGTGCGCGCTGGATGGCTGAGGGGGTGCGGAGGGCCTCGAGCGCGTACGCGGCGAGGTTGGTGCCGGTCCGCCGGTGCTCCGGAGCGTACCGGGCGAAGAAGGGGTTGCTGTGTGCGGCGCGCGCGGCGTCTTCTTCAGCGACGGTGTAGAGCAGCATGGCGTCCTTGCGCGGCACACCGAAATGCACGCCAGGTGGCACGCTCTGGCCCTGGGTGATCGCGGCGACGGCGCCCTGCGGGCCGGTGACGGCCTCGACCCGCCCGACGATGGGCCCGAGCGCCAGCCGGGCTACCGCCGGGTACTGCGCGACGGTCGGGTCGACGAAACGCCGGCACCCTGGAAGCCACAGGATGCAGTGCCCGTCCAGCTGGGTGCCGTCCCAGGAGGGCTGCGGGTTCCCGTGCATGAGGGTGTGCCCCGCGGAATCTTGCACGACGAGATCGACGAACTGAAGGTCGGCGCGGATCCCCAGCTGGCCGTATCCATAATGCAGGGTCAGGCAGGCATCCACGCAGGCATTGGCCGGGTCACCCCGCTCGGCCGATTTCAGCACCCACAGCGTCGGCAGCAGGATGGGCACCAGGGCCTCGCCCGGTACGCGCTCACTGGCCAGCAGACCGCCGAGCAGGTTCTTGGCGTCTCGGTACCTGGCAGCGGCAAGGCGGCTGACCGCCATCCGGCTGGGGTCGCCGCGGGCACGCCGTGATGGTGCCGGTTTCTTCGGTTTGCGGCCGCGAGATTTCGGCATGTGACTGATAGTACATTAATTAGTACGCTCTGTGCCGGTATCGGCGGACGGCGGCACAGAGTGATGTCAGAAGGTGAAGTTGATGCACGCCCGTCCTAGCAGCGTCGATACCACCCAGGGCGAATGCGGCCGCTTCCGGCCCGCGTCGTCGCAGATTGGACGGTGGTGGTAGTTGACCACGGACCCGGATCCGCGCATCTTTCTTCGCGCGGAGTTTCTGAGGTCAGGCCATCAGGTTGGGCCTGTATAGGGCACTCCAGCTACGCGACCCCAGACGTGCATCATGGTGAGGGTGGTTCCGTCGAGTTCGCTGGTGTCCCACCCGCAGAACCAGCGCAGGTGCTCGACGAGCGTGGAGGCGCACAGCGGCCCTGCCAGCAAGTGCAGGGCCAGGTCGTGGGCGGTGACGTTCAGCTGGGAGATGACCTTGCCGGGGTCGGCTGGAGACGGGGCGCGTACCAGGAACCGGGAGAGCCCGTGCAGCTGCCCGTGCGCGACGCTGCTCAGGAGCTGCTGGTATCTGGCGCCGACTCCGGACGTCCGGGATGCGGTCATGTCGATGAGGGTCATCGCGCTGGGCAGCTTCTCGCCGAGATAACAGGCGGAGTAGCCCCTTCTGGGCCTGGTGAGTTCCAGCTGGTGCTGGTGGCCCTCTCGCCCTATCGCGTCGATGCGCTCGCTGTGCCTGGCAGCCTTGCCGGCCGCTTCCTGCCCGGCGATGGTGCGGAGCATGTTCAGGTCTTCGTGCATGGCCTGCAGGTCGTAGTTGAGGTTCCGGCGTACCCGCTCGAGCGAACCGATGCCGGGCTCGGTGAGGTAGCAGGCGATCGCGGCTGACTCGGCGGCGCCGCGCGTGAGGGTGTAGAGCGAGCTGATGCCCCGGTGGTGCTCGAGCACCGTGCCCGCGGCGGACAGATGGTCCGTGCACGACCAGGTGGTCAGCAGCACGGTTGCGAATATGGCGCTTGAGGGATGCAACCCCCAGTCTCCGGCATGGGGCTCGCCGTCGGCTTCCTTGTCCGCGGGGGATCCCGCTGCCGGCCGCTGGTTCGCGTCCATGAGGCGGCGGAGGCCTTCCGCGAACTGGCTCAGGCTGCGGCCAAGGTCGGCAAATGCGTCAGAGGACATGACGTGAGGTTAGGCCGGATACCTTGGATGCGCTCATAAATATTCGAGTCGAGCAAGCCCTCCAGCGCGCGCATCGCAGATGCCGACGGCCGCGGCCTCGACCGCGGAGCCGACACCAGCGACCGCAGCTCATGCGCGTGCCCAGGCTGGCGTCCGGTCGTCCTCATCGAACGGGAGCCTCATCTGCGGGAGCACGTCGTCGATCGGCGGTGGCGGGTCGTCATCGGCTGCGGGGCCGGGTTTCGGGGCGAGCCAGTCGGTGATGGTCTCGTGCCAGAATTCCCGGTCTTTGTTGTAGGCGTCGGCGCGCTCGCGGTACATCTCGGTCGCGCCGGTCGCGCCGGCCACGTCGTCGAGGCTGGCCGGGCCGCGCCGCCAGCCGCCGGGGCCGCGCTCGGCAAGGGCGTGCTCAGCAAGGACGCGCAGCGCGTCCGCAGTTGCTGCTGCCGATAGGCGTGCGGACCTGGCTACCTCCCGGCCGGTCTCTTCCGCCGTGGTCAGCGCCTGGTAGACCAGCGCCTCGATTTTGCCGACGGCCAGGAACGCAGGGTGTACGGCGTCGATCAGGCCCGCGCGTCGGCGCCGCCACCGGGCGCTCGTCTCGTAGGCGGCTGGGATGACCAGGTCGTAGGTGTCAGCTTTGTCGAGCCGGCGCGGCCGGGCAAGCCGGATCAGCGGATCGGGCTCGTCGCGCAGCATTGCAAGGACGACCGCGACCGTGTCAGCGGACAGCCCTGACCTGAGCGCGAGGTTCCGCACGCCGAATGCGATCCGCGGCGACCCGGAGACCATCGCCGCCAGACCCAGCGCGATCAGCACCAGCCGCACCGATACCGCCTGCCGTCCCCACGTCGCCACCCGGGCCGGGTCCGCAGCAGCGATATCGGTCACTGTCAGCCACTGCCGGATCACCCCGTAGGCGATCACCGAGCCTAGGTCATCCGGGGTGTGGTGGTGATGAACGTCGCTAGTGTCGGAGTTACGGACACATTCCCCCTTCCCCACGTAGGCGGCTGCGCGCTGGTACTCCGCTTCCAGGAGCCGCTTCATCCGGTCGGGCTCTCCGGAGCGGGGGTACAGAGACGCCAGCCCGTTCCACGTCCCGCGGTTGATCGCGGCCCGGACGTCGGTGAGGGACCAGCCCCGCGCCGCGGCTGAACACAGCACCGCCATCCGCGCCTCAGAAGGTGTGGGGTAGCGCCCCGCCCGGCCGGTACGGGCGACCGCGTCCAGCGCGGTGGACAGCGGACGCCGGGCAGAGCCCGGCTCGCTGATGTCCGCGGCCAGCTCTGCGCGATCGGCGGACACTGCGGAGGCGGCGTCCTCCGCTGTCGCGCCCGGCGCCATGGCGGCCAGCTCAGCCGCCAGCTCGGCAGTGAGCCGGTCCCACACCCCGGGGCCGCACGGATGCTTCACGGCCGTCCTGGCAGCGGCCAGCGGCCCTTCCAGGACCCGCCAGCCGCCGGACTTGTGCCGGGAGCCGGGCGGGCTGATCTGGCCGTCCGGCGAGCACGCTGGCGCCGGGTCAACGGTGGGAAACCGGCGGGCCAGCGCCAGCGTCATGTCCCGCAGGTCGGTCCATGGTTGCGGGACGGCGAACAGGATGTAGACGTGGCGGCCGCCGGGGGAGACGTCCATGATGCAGCGCCCGCCGGCCGCTGCGGCCATGGCGGCGATCGCGGCTGCCTCGCCGGCTACCTGCCAGGCCGGATCGGCGCCGCCCGCGCGCTTGATGTCCAGGTCAGCGGCGATCATCCGCCCGGTGCCCGACGCGGCATCGTAGACCGGGATGGTGACTGGGTGTGCCGGATCGTGTCGGGCGATACTCCCGTACCGCCCCTTCTTGTAGGTCTTGGCCCGGTCCCAGGACACGCGGACCCGCGGCGCCCCCGCCAGCGACGGCGCCAGGGCGTGCCACGCCGCGGCAGCGGCCTGCGCGGCCTCTGGCCCGGAGCAAGCCGGCCCGGGCACGGCACATGCCTGGGCCACTCCGTGCGGCGTGGCGTTGTGCCCAACCTGGAGGTCACAGCGGGCGTGGGTTATCCTTGCCTCCGTAACTTGTGATTCTGAGCACTAGTTCTGGATCTGACCCGTATTTCGTGATGGTAACGAGCCCCGTCTCGGTCAGGTCTCTAGCACAGAAGGACGCGCTTGCGGAGCAGGCCGAAGGTGGCGCGGCCGTACATCTGTCGTTTGAGCATCTTGAGCCGGTTGACGTTGCCCTCGACGACTCCTGAGCTCCAGGGCAGGGTGAGGCCGTTGAGCACGGCGTCGTGGTCGTGCTTCAGGCCGCGGGCGAAGGAGTGCAGGTCGGGCTGGTCGCCGGCCTGGACGGCTTCGATCCATGCGTCGAGGCGGTCGCCGTGCAGGCCGGTGAGGATCTTGGCGAATTCGGTGACGTGCCCGGCGAGGGCGTCCAGGTGCGGGCAGCGTTCCCGGGCCTGGGCGAGCCTGGCTTTCTCGTCGTCATCGAGGGAGTCCGGGTCCTTGAGTATCCAGCTGGCCAGGTCGCGGGCCTTGGGCGGGCCGGGCACGGCGAGCGGGGCGGCGCCGGCTTCCCGGAACGGCTGGAGGTAGAGGCGGATGGTGCCGTAGCTGCCGCGGTAGCCGCGTTCGCGGAGCTCGGCGTGCAGCTGGCGGATGTTGGTGCCGCCCGCGTTCCACCGCTGGTGCAGGTAGGGCTTGTGATCGTCCAGCAGTGACGGGCGGCCGCCGTGGATCTTGGCGAGCAGCTCATCGGCGCTGGCCGCGCGGCAGAAGCGGCGGACGGTCTCCTTGGCCAGGCCGGTCTCGCGCATGATCGGCTTGATGCCCTTGCCCTGGGCGCGCAGCGCCTGGACCTGCTCATAGCGCTGGCGGGTGCGGACGGCCAGGGCGGAGTCTTCCGCCCGCCGGGCGGCGGCCGCGGCGGCGGCCTGCTGCAGGTCCGGAGCGGGCTGGCTGCCTGCAGGCTCGTGCGGATCCGGTTCGGGGCGGGTTCTTCCAGGCAGCCCCGGTGCCTGGCCACCGTCTTTTCGGCGTGCCCGGCGAGGTTGTGATACAGGTGCCAGCGGTCAGCGACCTGGATCGCGTCCGGGGCGCCCTGCCGGGCGCCGTCGGCGTAGGCGCCGGCCCGGTCCCGGCAGATTACCTCCGTTCCGGGATGCTCCTTCAGCCAGTCTGCGAAGGTGCCCGCCTCGCGGTCGCGCAGCAGGTCCACCGGTTCGCCGGTCTCCGCGTTGACCAGGACGGTTCCGTAGTCCCGGCCGCGGCGGAACGCGAAATCGTCGACTTATCTGGTGTTCGAACAAATTTTTGCCGAGTTTCCGCAGGTCGTGACGCTCATGGCGGCGTCCGTAGCGTGGTCAGGCGGTGCTGATGCCGTGCTGCTGCTGGAGTAGGCGGCGGAGCCGGAGGAGCTCGCCGTGGGCTGCGGCGAGCTGTTCCTCGAGCTGGCTGACCGTTGTTCGTCGTGTGTCGC
>WNGP01002468.1_pt1 | contig 15457 bp, 15 predicted proteins | sample 5407671 | NCBI WGS metagenome assembly WNGP01 (sample SAMN13153381, study PRJNA577476) | soil metagenome | isolation source: 40 cm soil or saprolite under Garry oak tree replicate 2 | place: USA:California | collected 2016-06-15 | reverse complement strand
GGCTTGAAGCGGTGGCCGTCGGCCTGCGCCTTGTCCCGGATCCGGTCGATGGCGGCCGCGATCACGTCGGAATTGTCTTCGATCGGCGCCCCCGGCGGTGCGGTCACCTCCACGACCGCCGCCGCCTCCGATCGACCGGACGAACGCTTCCCTACGTCCCCGAGCAACGCGGTGAAGACCTCGCCGCTCATGACCCGTTGCAAGACGACGGGCGGTGAGGCCTCGGTGCGTACGGGCCCTTCCCGCAGCTTGCGGCCGCAGACCCGGCACACCGTGGCGTCGGGCTTGTTCACCGAGAAACAACCTGAACACCGAAGCGGTTCGGCCATCGTTCACCTAGGGGCTGATGACGGAGGTGATCTGGAATCGGCCGTCCTCGAACACGAGGGCAGAGAACCCGGTCTTGTGGTGCGATCCCCGCATCTTCACGACGCGGATCCGCCGCTGGACCTCGACGTCGGAGATCGAATGCATCTTGAGTTCGAGGATGCCGTCCGCGAGGAACGTCTCGTCGCGACGCGGCTGGGGCGCCTCGATCCCGAGGAACGGCGCGTCGGACGCGGCCTCCGCCAGGATGACCGTCGTCGCGCCGAGGTCCCGGAGCCACTCGAAGAACCGGAATAGGTCCGCTCGCCGGTCCTCGAACTTCGCCAGGACCTCAAGGGCATCGAGCGAGTCGATCACGACGAGGTCGACGCCTTCGATGTCTTTCTTCGTCTGCAACGTGCGGCGGAGGAAGTCCATCCACGGTTTCGTCGCGCTCTTCCCGGCTTCCTTCTGGATCGTGCCGACGTCGAGGATGTGCACGTCCCCCCGTACGGCCTCGACGTCGAAGCCCATCGCCGCCATCTGCGCCTCGAGGCTCTTCCGCGTCTGTTCGAGGGAGACGTAGAGGCACTTCGCGCCCCGTTCGCGGGCGTTCCCGTGGAGGATCGCGTACGAGAGGGTGGACTTCATCGTCCCCGGCAAGCCGGAGATCAGGAGGACGTGGCCGACCGGGAAGCCCCCGCCGAGGGCGTCGTCGAGGCCGTCGATGTACGTCTGGATCTTCCTCGGCTCCAAGGGCTCACTTCCACTTCGCGCGGGTGAGCGTGATGCGACACGGCCGTCCGAACCGCTCGAGCTTCCAATCGAAGTCGGCGTCCAGCCGAATTCGGAGCATCTCGGCCAGGGCGAACGCTCGGATGCAATGGACGGGCAGCCCCTCGTCGTGGCGCATCGTGCAGACGCGGCGGTAGACGCACTTGTCCCCGATCTCCGCGTGGACCGAGTCGCCGTCGCCCCGAAATACGCTGTCGCTGCTGTCGAAGAGGCCGCCCTCGTCCCCGGCCTGCATGTATTGCCGGCACGCTTCGGCCGGGTCGTCGGGCGCTTGGAACTGCGGCATGTTCGTGGTCAGGAACTTGCGGAGGCCTTCCTCCTCGATCGTCCGGAGGAAGAGCGGCGCGTTCCCCAGCCTCTCCGAGGCGCGGAGCATCCCGTACAGGAAGAAGTCGAGCAACCGTTGCAGTCCTTCTTTTGTCGAGGGCATGGCTCACATCGACCTCATCCGGGGCTCCGGAGGATTTCCTCGACCTGCTTCGCCGCGCGCTCCATCGCCATGAGCACGAGCCCGAGGTTCGCGTCGTCGTACACCAGGGCGACGAGGAGGGCTTCTTCCCCCGCGCCGAGGCTGAGCAGCTTGCCCTGCTCCGACTCGACGATCGCCCGCACGAATCGGCCCTGCGAGAGCTGGATCGTGGCCATCTCCGACGTCCCGACGATCGCGGCGGTCATCGCCGCGACGATCTTCGGGTCGACGCCCTCCGGCAAGGTGTGCGTCACGACGAGCCCGTCCCGCCGCACGACCGCGGCGGACTTGATGTCCGTCAGGTGCGACAGCTCGTCGATCGTCTCCTCGATCCGCTCCCAGAGGTCCGTCACACGATCACCTCTTCGGACCGCAAGATTTCCGAGATCGCATGGACGGCTTTGTCGACGCTGAGCAAGATGAGCCCCATGTTCGCTTCGTTTCGGACCATCGTGACGAGGATCGCCTCGTCGCCCGCGCCGGTCGCCAGCATCTTCCCGATGTTCGTGTCGACGATCGACTGGCTGAACGTGCCCAGCCCCATTTCCCCGGCGGCCATCTCCGACGTGCCGACGATTGCCGCGGACATCGCCGCGATTTTCTTCGGGTCCATCGACTTCGGGAGGGCGTGGGCGATCAGGATGCCGTCCCGTCGGGCGATCGTTGCGCCGAGGATGTCCGGGACCCGGCGCAGCTCGGCCAAGACGGCTCGCAACCGGAGGCTCGGATCGTCGGCCATCTCACCGCACCCCGATGATCATCTCGGCGAGCAGGAGGAGGGCGTCCCGCAGCCCCTTGCTCTCCGTGGCGACGGTCGGCACGACGGCGACGTCCCCCGGCAGGTCCATGCGATGGGCGATGTCCTCGGGATCCATCGCGCCGGGGAGGTCGCTCTTGTTCGCGAGCACGACGAACGGGATGCGCGGGCCCACGAGGTCGAGCATCTGCTTGGCCCGAGGCAGCTCGTCCGGATGAGTCGCGTCGACGACGAGGAGGACGCCGCTCACCTCTCGCGCGAAGATCTTGAAGATGAACTCGAATCGCTCCTGACCGGGCGTCCCGAAGATCTCGGCCTCGACGCCCGTGACGTTCACGCTGCCGTAGTCGAACGCGACGGTCGTGCCCATCCGGTCGATGCTGATCGATTTCTCAGACAGGGACCGCACGACGGTCGACTTGCCCGCGTTGAACGGCCCGGTGACCAGGATTCGCGGGAAGTACACAGTCAGGCCGATGAGGTCCTTGAACGCATACGGGATCCAGTTCGTCCGGATGCCGTCCGTCTCCATCTGCGAGATCCGCATCGAGTTCCGGACGATGCCCCCCCGCATCGACGACTGGAACTCAACGACGAAGTCGGACATCGAGCGGATCTGTTGGAGGTCGTCCTCCATCAGGGTCCAGTTGATGAACAGGAAGCAGATCACCGAGCCGGCGTTCCGGGCCGCCTGGATGAGATCCCTCCAGAGGCGCATGACGTCCTCCTTGGGGAACCGGTCCATCAGGAACTCCATCGAGTCGATGACGATCCGCGACGGATGCTCTGCGTCGATCGCCGACCGAATCGTGTCCGCGATGTTCGTGAGGCTGCCGACGTCCCCGATGCGGTACCGTTCCTGGCTCGGAAGAAGCATCTGGGACGAGGTCGCGTCAACGAACACCAACTTGTCGGCGTTCACCGCGCCGAACCGCCGAAGCTCGTTTCGCGCCAGCTGCGGCGCGCGGAAGAAGTCGACGTACAGGGAAGTCTCGCCGGCCTTCGCGCCCTGAACCGCGAGGTTCTCGCCGAAGATCCGCTTCTCGGTCGGCTTGTCGCTGAACAGCAGCAAGGTCGAGGGCCGCGGGAAGCCGCCGCCGAGTCGGTCGTCGAGGACCGGGATCCCCGTCTTCGCGCGTGGGCTCGTCGCCCTCGGCGCCTGCATCACATCCGCGCCTCCGGCGCCGGGAGCTGCAGGAACGGATGCCACGAGGCGTCGACGTGGAGGCCGCGCATGTGGTGGATGCGGACCTCGATGTCCATCGAGTCGGTGAAGCGCATCTCGACGACGCCGTCGACGAGGGACCGGAGGAGGTTCATCGTCATCGGCTCGTGGACGCCGTCCTGGACGGCGTAGAGGATGAACCCGAGGTTCGTCTTGGCTCGCGACGTGACGATCTGGAAGAACTTGGCGATTGCCTGCGTCGAGTTGTGCAAGAACAAGGTGGAGATCGTGTAGAAGTAGATCCGCACCGGCGTCCCGAGCTCCTGGGCCGCCTTGCTCATCGCCATCCCGATCCCCTCGAGGTTCGAGAAGCTGGAGACGAGGAACGTCTTCTTCCCCGCGACCGGCTCGGGCCGTTCCGACGACGTCGCGCTGTAGCAGTCCACGAAGACGAACGACTTGCCCTCATGCGGTTCGATGTCGAAGTGCAACGCCTTCGCCCGCGCGCGGATTTCGTTGGGATGGAGGTCGAGGGTCACGAAGACGACGCGCTCGCCGGACCGCAGCGATTCGCGGACCTGCGTCACGACGTACTCGAACTTGCCCACGCCGGGCGGGCCGCTGAGGAGGATCGAGTAGTTCGTCGGGAACCGGTCCTCCAAGTCAGGACACCTCGCATCGGGCTTCCGCTCTCCCGCTCGAGGGTGTTGGCTGATTCACCAAACCGCTCGATGTTCCGTTTTGTGATATATAGGGCGTGCCCCGGTTCTCAGGCCTGAGAATCCGCGCGGTCCCCGGGGGAAAAACAGACGGGGGCGGCGGCGAGGAAAGCCTATTACGCGAGGGCCGTATGCGGCGCGGAATGCCTCCCGGCGCGGTCGAATTGAGCTATCTCGAAAAGAGGGTCCTCTTGGTCCTCGGCGAGCGGAAGAAGGCGACGCCGGAGGAGATCCGTTCCGCAGGCCGGTTCCGCGAGAACGTCGAGGTGATGAACGCGGCGTCATGGCTCCAGGCGAAAGGCCTCGTCTCGATGAAGGAACGGGTGGTCCGGACGTACCGGCTCGCCCGGCCCGGCGTCGCGCGCAAGCAGCTACCGGAACGGAAGGCGTTGAAGGCGGCGATCAAGGCGGGCGGCCGGATCGAGGTCGAGCGGCTGAAGGCGGCATGCAAGTTCACTGAGGCGGATCTGGCGGTCGCCCTGGGGTGGCTCCGGCGCAAAGGCTGGGCCGACGTCGACCGCCAGACGACGGGGAGCGTCGTCATCGTCACGCCCGCGGGCCGGGCCGCCGTCGATTCGGACGGCCCCGATGAGCTGCTCCTCCGCCGCCTCTCGAAGGAGGAACTCCCCGAAGAAGCGATCGACCCGAAGGTCGTCCGAGACCTCAAGTCGCGCCGCGATCTCGTGCGCGAGCGAGAATCCGTCCGGCGGGAGATCGCCCTGACGCCCGCGGGCGAGCGGGTCCTCGCCGCCGGCGTCGATCTGAAGGAGGAAGTCGCGCAGCCGACGACGGAACTGTTGCGGTCGGGGAAGTGGAAACAGGTCGAGTTCCGGCGGTACGACACGCGCGCCTTCGCCCCGCTCGTCCGGCCGGGGAAACGGCACGTCCTCGGCGCGTACCTCGCGAAGATCCGGCGGATCTTCCTGGGCATGGGCTTCACCGAAATCGACGGGGATTTCGTCCAGTCGTCGTTCTGGAACTTCGACGCCCTCTTCCAGCCGCAAGACCACCCCGCGCGGGACCAGCTCGACACGTTCTACCTCGCGAAGCCCGCGACGCGGCCTCTCCCGGACGAGGACCTCGTGCACCGCGTCGCGGAGGTCCACGAGTCCGGCGGGAATACCGGGAGCACGGGATGGCGCTACACGTGGGATCGCAACGAGGCAGAGCGGGCGGTCCTCCGATCCCACACGACGCCGATCACGCTGAAGTGGCTCTCGGAGCACCCGGTCCCGCCTCAGAAGGCGTTCATCATCGGCCGCAACTTCCGGCCCGATGCGGTCGACTGGAAGCACCTGCCCGAGTTCCACCAGATCGAGGGCGTCGTCATGGAGGACGGCGCGAACCTCGCGCAGCTCATCGGCGTGATCGAGGAGTTCTACCGCCGACTCGGATTCACAAGGGTGAAGTTCCGGCCCGGCTATTTCCCGTACACGGAGCCAAGCATGGAGCCGGAAGGCCAGCTGCCCGACGGACGGTGGCTCGAACTCGGCGGGAGCGGGATCTTCCGGCCGGAGGTCACGGGTCCGATGCGCCTCGGGTCGCCCGTCCTCGCATGGGGCCTCGGGCTCGAGCGGGTCATCATGGCGATCGAGGGCATCACGGACATCCGGCAGCTGTACCTCAGCGACCTCGATTGGCTCCGGGATCACCGCGCGATCCTGTGACGGTTCGGACGCCGTCTTGAAATTCACGCAGGAATCTTTATGTGCGATTCAAGACTCTGCGCCGCGTCCGCCTATGTCCGCCGACGAGGAGATCGCCGCGGGAGAACAAGCCCTGGGTCAGCTCGACTACGATTCCGCATACAAGCACTTCGACAAGGCGATCAAGGCGGACCCGACCAGCGCGATCGCGCACTTCGGAAAAGCGGAGGCCGCGCTGGGCGTGCCGAAGGTCGAGGCCGGCGAAGTCCTCGGGCTCTACAAAAAGGCGATCGAGCTCGACGGACAGAATCCACAATACCGGGATGCGCTCGCTTCGTTCTCCGTCGACCTTGGCCGATTCAACGAGGCGGAGGAGCAGTACAACGCCGCCGCCCGGCTGGACGACGAGAACGCGGCGTTCTATTGGTCCGAATTCGCGGTCCAGTACGCGCGGAAGGCACCCGTGGTCATGGAGCAGTTCCTGGACGACAAGACGCGGGACATGATCCGCCAGAAGGCGCTCACGTACGCGTTGAAGGCGCTGGGGATCGAGAAGGAAGACGCGAAGCGTCTCCTCTAGCCGGCTAGACCCGGACGCCCGGCCGCCTCGCGCCGCGGCCCGTGCGGCATTCGACGCACACACTGCCGGCCAGGTGCTCGTCGCACGCGGGCCGACCGCAACTCAGGCAGGACCGCAGCGTGGGTCGGCGGCAAATGTGGCACAGCGTGGCGACCGCCATCGTCCCGTGGTATCGGCGGTCGGGGCCATCAGCCTTTGCCGAGCCGCACGGTCGCCGGGGGAATGTAAGGGACAGCCCCTGTCGTCCGTCCAGTGGCCTCAGAGCGCGCGCATCTCGCCGAAGGTCGTGGAGCGCTCCGCGAACGCGTTGTGTTTGTGGATCGACTCTTCCGCCTCGGACTTGACCCGCACCCACGTCGGATCGGGCATCTTCGGGTACCTCTTCAGGAGGCGATCGAGCACCGAGCGCACGACGTCCTCGACGAACTTCGGATTGCGGTGGGCCAGCTCGACGAGCCGTCCCTCGTCCGGACGCTTGAGCAGGCCGTACGTGGGCGCGGAGAGGGACTCCTCGACGACGTCGATGAGCTCGTCCGCCTCGATGTCGTGCCCCGCCGGTTCCTGAAGGATGAGCGTCGTGCGGTTCCGCTGGTTGTGCGTGATGATGGGGACGCCCTCGGGCCACCGCTCGAGTTCGGGATGGGCTTTCATGATGTCGTCCCGCACGGTCTCCATCGCGCATGGGCATGCGGTCATGCCGACGACTTCCACCCCGATCGACCGCTCGACGTCCCCCTCGCCGCGCCGGGCGTTCGCCCTGGCGACGAGCTGATACGGCTCGAGCGACGTCCGGCCCCACGGCGAGGTGCGTTCCAGGAAGTACGCCGCGCTGGCCCAGACCTCGGAGGTCGTCGCGTACTCGTGCCGCTTGAGGAGCGAGCGCGCGATCGTCTCCGTGAGTTCCTCGAGGCTGCCGACCGGTTCGCGCACGGATCCATCGACGACCTCGTTGATCGCCTCGAGGTTCCGCGACAGGTGCGAGCCTTTCTGGTCGGGCGGCAGGTCGACGAATACATCCAGCGTGGTCGTGAGCGTGACGGACCGGTTCGGTCGGCGGACCTGCACGGGTTTCAGGACGCCCGTGACGCCGACCTTGTTCAGCCGGTATGCCGTGGGCACCCGTTCGTTCTGAACGTCCTTCGAGATGGGTTCGACCCCGGCGGCCCTACGGTCCGGTCGGCTTAAAACTTGCCGGCGCTAGACCTTCAGCGTCTTCCACTTCCCGCGGCGGAAGTGGTGCGAGATCACCGCCGCGCGATACCAGTACTCGATGACGAGCGGGATCCAGATGCCGACGATGCCCCACGAGAGCACGAATCCGAAGATGAACGATAGGGGCAGCCGGATCCCGTAGATTCCGCTGAGGGACGTCATGAGTGGGAACCGCGTGTCCCCCGCGCCCCGCAGCGCGCCGTCGATCGCGAAGAAGGCGCCGACCGCGGGGATGCTGACGGCGTGGATCCGGATGAACGTCACGGTATACGCGACGACGGTCGGATCGCCGATGAACACCCGCGCGATCGGCTCGGCGAACGCGAAGATTCCGAGGCCAATCAGCCCCGCGACCACGATAGAGAGTTTCGCGGCTTCCCATCCGCTCCGTTCCGCGTGCTCCGGCTCGTGCGCGCCCAGGTTCTGGCCGACGAGGGCCGTCGCCGCGATCGCGAACCCGAAGCCGGGCATGAACGCGAAGCTCTGGATGCGCAGCCCGATCTGGTGCGCCGCCAGGACGTCGGTGCCGAAGACGACGACCATGCCGACCCACACGAGGAACGCCACCTGAAGGAGGATCTGCTCGAGCGCCGCCGGCCAGCCGATCCGGAAGATGCGGCGGACCGTGCCCATGTGGACCCATCCGCCGCCGATGTCGAGCTTCAGGCGGTGCTTCCCTCGGAGGAGGATTGCCACGAGGACGGCGGCCCCAACGACGTACGAGATCGACGTGCCGATGGCGGCCCCCGGGACGCCGAGGCGGGGGACGAACGCGTTGCCGTAGATCAGGTTCACGTTGATCCCGAAATTCACGACGTTCACGAGGACCCCGATCCAGAGGGGCGTCACGGTGTCGCCCGCGCCCCGGAGCGCCGCGCTGCCGAGGAAACCGATGAATTGGAAGAACACGACGAGGGAGATGATGCGCGTGTACGTGGCTCCGAGGGCCACGACATCGGGTGCCGCGCGGAAAGCGGCGAGAATGGGCTCCGCGAAGACGAGTCCCATGAACGTGAGAGGGACCGAGACGAATGCGCCGAGGACGAGGCTCTGCTTCAGGACGTGGTTCGCCTCGTCGATGTCGTGCCGGCCGATCGCGCGCGCGACGAGGGCGATGGTCCCCGCGCTCACGCTGATCATGATCGAGAAGAAGAGGAAGATGAACTGCCCTCCGAAGCCCACGGCGGCCACGGCCGCGGGCGCCTCGGCGCCGAGGGAACCGACCATGATCACGTCGATCGTGGTCGTGAGGGTCTGGAGGAGGTTCGCGATCATCACGGGCCATGCGAGGCCGAACACGGAGATCCGGGCCGCGCTCGCCGGGGCGGTCGCGGTGGCCATGCCGCCGTCGTAACGCCCTTCGCTATTTGGCCCTTGGCGTGCCGGAGTCGCCAATGACATCCCCCGGCGAACGAAAGAAAGAGGTCGCGAGGGCCGCGTCCCCCTTGCGGGGAACTCGCCCGAAGCCCTCGCGGGTGGGCGTTTTGGTTGGGGGGGAGGATTTACGTGATCCAGATTAGCGGAGGCCGATGAAGCCCTGCTCGTCGAACGCGACGGGCCCGAGGTCCCACGCCGCCTGTACGGTCTCGGCCGGCTGGACCTCGACGTGGACCGCGTGGTTGTTCTGCTCCTCGATCTCCTTCGCCGCGCTCTCGACTTCCTCGGCGAGGGTCGTGAGGTAGGCCTTGCTCAGGTGATCGACGACGCCTTGGACGATCGTGACGACCATGTAGCTGACGACCTGCATCGCCTCGTTGAAGGAGAGCTGGTCCGCGAACCGGTCGAGCGAGTTGTTGTCCACGACGACGACGCTGTCCGCCTCCCGGCGGAACTCCTCGAGCCCCTCCTGGGCCAGCGCCGAACGGCCTTCGCTCTCGAACGGCAAGATCGCGATCCCGATCGTGACGGCCCCGTTCGCCCGGGCCGCCCGCGCGACGACGGGCGCCGCACCCGTGCCTGCACCGCCGCCGAGGCCCGCGACGACGAAGACGATATCCGAGGAGAGCGAGGCCCGCAGCTCCGGTTCCTGGGACTCCGCGGACGCCCGCGCGGCGGCGATGCGGTCCTCGTCCTCCGTGTGCGGGAGGAGGACCTTCACGTCGCACTCGGCCTTCGAGAGGCCGGCGGGGTCCGTGTTCACCGCCACGGTCTCGACGCCCTTCATCTCCCGGTCGTACAGGGCGCTGACCATGCGGCCGCCCGCGCCGCCGACCCCCACGACGGAGATCTTCGGGTCCACGGCGTCCTCAAACAGGCTGCTGATGACCTCGTCCACATAGTCCCTGGGTACCATCGAATTCCGGCCTCCACCTTATGCGCGTTCCGATCGAGGGAGGCCAGAAGGCTGTCCCCTCCACTGAAGGCGTGCATCCCATCCCTTCATGACAGGTCCCATCCCTTTTTTCCCTTCCTGTATCTGGAGGTTACTTCCTTCCGGCGTCCTCCACGCCCAGAGCCCGCGTCATGGCGGTATGACCCCGTCCTTCGTTCCCGTCGATACCGAGATCACCTTGCCGGTCATCTTGTCGACTTCCTGCTTGTGGTCCTGGATCTCCTTCACCCGCTCCCGCGTGAACCACTCCTCGATGCTGCGGACGACCGCGTGCTCCCGACTCAGGAAGTACCCGTCCGCCACGAGGCGGTCGATCAAGTCGAGGTAGTACCGCGGGATGCGGATCGTCACCGAGTTGCCGCCCTCGCGGATCGTCTGGATGTACGCCTGAACCGCCTCGCGGACCAGGGCAGAGCGGTTCCCGTGCGACGTGTTCTCCTTGAGGAACCCGTCGATCAGCTCGAGGTTCTCTTTCTCGAGCCGCAGTGTGATCCGCTCGTTTTCGTCCATCCCGACACTCCTCGCCTCGACCGCGAAAGGGGTATGACGCTGTCATACACCTCACGCATTTTCTCGGCGTGTCGGACGCAGTAACCAGGTGAACGCACTTATACTCTTTGTCAATTGTCATACGACGTAGGACAATGCCCCTCCATCGTGCCTCCGCGGAGGTGCCTCCCGAGGCCCTTTAATTCTATTCCGTATGCCAAATAGAAGACGCCCGCTTTCTCGGTCGCACCGAGTCGTTTTCGACGTCTCGCACGCCGCGAAAAGCTTTACGAGATAGGGTCCTATCGGCGATCGTGGCACGGAGGAAATCGCCGCGAGGCGGGGCTCGCGCACGCACGACGAAGAGGCCTTCGCGGTCGGGGTCGGGTCGATCCCGTCCGCGACGAGCGGCATCGGGCCGGCGTCGACCTGCGCCACGGGGTCCCGGCCGGAAGAAAACGCGCGCGCATACGCGAGCCCGCGTGGTCACACGTCCGTCCCGGCCGGGGTCCACGCCCCCTGATCGAGCCCTGGATTTCCGCCGAATCGAGGCGACGTGGCAGGCCGCTTGGGCGAAAGCCCGCGTGTACGAGGCCCATCCGGACCCCGCCCGGCCGAAATGGTACACGACCGTGCCCTATCCGTACATGAACGGGTACCAGCATCTCGGTTTCGGGACCTCCTTCCTCAGGGCCGAGTTCCAGTCCCGGTACCGGCGGATGGCGGGCTACAACGTCCTCCATCCGCAGGCGTTCCACTGCACCGGCCTGCCGATCCTGGGCGCGGCGAAGCGGATCGCGGAGAAGGAGCCGAAACAGTGGGAGATCCTCCGGCAGATGGGGATCCCGGACTCGGAGATCCCGAAGTTCGCGGACCCGATGCACTGGATCGACGTCTTCCCGCACGCGACGATGGAGGACCTGAAGGCGCTCGGCGCGGCGGTCGATTGGCGGCGGTCCTTCATCACGACGCCGCTGAACCCGCCGTACGACGCGTTCGTGCGGTGGCAGTTCCACCTCCTCAAGGACGGCGGGTACGTCCGGATGGACGAGCACCCGGTCATCTGGTGTCCGAACGACCAAGCGCCGATCGGGGACCACGACCGCCTCGAGGGGGAAGGCGAGACCCCCCTCGAATACACCCTCCTGAAGTTCCCCGTCGCCGACGGGCGATTCCTCGTCGCGGCGACGATCCGGCCGGAGACCGTGTTCGGCCAGACGAACCTGTGGGTCGACCCGGACGTCGAGTACGTCGTCGCGGGAGTCGGCGGGGAACGATGGATCGTGAACGCCCTGGCCGCGATGAAGCTGTCCGAGCAGGGCAAGTCGATCTCCGTCGAGACCCGGATACGAGGCTCCGAGCTCATCGGCCTCGACGCGGTCGCGCCGGCGATCAACCGCGCCATCCCGATCCTGCCGGGTTCGTTCATCGACCAGGGCCGCGGGACCGGAATCGTGACGAGCGTCCCCTCCGACGCACCCGACGACTATGTCGCGCTGCGGGACCTGCAGCAGGACGAGGCGCTCCTCGCGAAGTACCGCCTCGACGCGGACCGCATCCGCGCGATCAAGCCCGTCTCCATCATCCGGACGCCCGGATGGGGTCCCCTTCCTGGCGTCGAAATCGTTGAACGGATGGGGATCCGGAACCAACGGGAGCGCGAGAAGCTCGAGGCCGCGAAAGCGGAAGTCTACAAGTCCGGGTTCTACCAGGGCGTCCTGAACGAGAACTGCGGTCCCTTCTCCGGCATACGGGTCGAGGTCGCGAAGGAGGAGATCCGGAAGGAGCTGACGTCGAAGGGCCAGGCAGACCGCATGTACGAGCCGAGCGCGCCCGTGGTCTGTCGATGCATGACGCCCGCGATCGTGAAGATCGTGGACAACCAGTGGTTCCTCGCCTACGGCGATCCGACGTGGAAGGAGAAGGTCCACGAGGCGCTCCACTCGATGCGCCTCTACCCACCGACGCTCGAGAAGTGGCTGGACAACGTGACGGATTGGCTGCGGGACTGGCCGTGCACCCACCACCGCGGGCTCGGCACGATCCTGCCGTGGGACTCGAACTGGGTGATCGAATCCCTGAGCGACTCGACGATCTACATGGCGTACTACACGATCGCGCACGCGCTCCAAGGCGAGCGCCTCCGCAGCCGCGTGCCATGGGCCCAGCGCCTCGACGACTCCTTCTTCGACTACGTCTTCTTCGGCAAGGGGACCTCGAAGGCCGTCGCGAGCCGCCTCGGCGTGGCGGCGACGATGATCGAGGACCTGCGCCGCGAGTTCCTGTACTGGTACCCGGTCGACCTGCGGAACACCGGAAAGGATCTCGTCCAGAACCACATGGCGTTCTGCCTCTTCCACCATACCGCGCTCTTCCCAAAGGAGCACTGGCCGCGCGGATACGGCGTGAATGGCTGGGTGCGCCTCGCGGGGCGGAAGATGTCGAAGTCGAAAGGCAACGTCTGGTACATCCGCGACTCGGTCCGGGAGTGGGGGGCGGATCCGATCCGGATGGCCGTCGCGAACGCCGGGGACGGGCTCGACGATCCGAACGTCGACCTGGACTTCGCCGCGGTCGCCGCGGATCGGCTCGCCGAATGGGTCCGGTTCGCCACGGCGAGCCGGGCCACGCGGAAGGAACGGCGTGGGATCGATGCGTGGTTCCTGAGCATCCTGAGCCGCTCGATCCAAGCGACCCGCGGATCGATGGAGGCGATGAACTACAAGGCCGCGCTCCGCCACGGGTACTTCGACCTGCAATCCGCTTGGTCGTGGTACGTTCGTCGATCGGAGGGCCGGCCCCGATCGGAGATCGCCCGTCGGTTCGTGGAGGTCCAGACGAAGCTCCTCGCTCCGTTTGCACCCCATGCTTGCGAAGAGGTCTGGCATCGAATCGGAGGCGATGGATTCGTCGTCGAGGCGTCGTATCCCGAGCCCGTCCCAGGAGAAATCGACGCGCAGGCAGAATCCGCTGAAGCTCTGCTGCAGGCGACCCTCGCTGACGTCCGAGAGATCTTGAAGGTCACCGGAATCAAGCCGAAACGGATCGCGCTGTACGCCGCTCCGGCGTGGAAAGTTCGCGTCTACGAGATCGCGCGTTCCCTTGCGAAGGACGGAGCCGTCTCGATGAACGTCCTCATGGAGCGGGCCCTCTCGGAGCCAGGGATGCGGGATCGGGCGAAGGACGTGGCGGCGTACGCCAAGAGCCTCGGCGAGGAGCTTGGCCACGCGAAACCGGATGAATCGGTTCGGGTTGGTCCCGTCGAGGAGTTCGCGATGTTTCGCGAGAACGCCCGGTTCCTTGGATCGGAACTCCGGGCGCCCGTCGATGTCTTCCACGCGGACGACCCGAAGCGATGGGATCCCGTGAAGAAGGCGGACCACGCCGTGCCCGGTCGGCCGGCGATTTACGTGGAGTGAGCGCGTGAAGATCGCGCGGCCTTCGAAGCCGGAGGTGCCCTTCAAACGGAGACGGAGCCCGCCGCCGCAGGCGACGAAGCTGCTGCGGTACTCCCTTTTGGCCGGCGTGGTGTTCATGGTCATGCTGGCCATCGTGTTCCTCCCCCGGATGTTTCCGAGCCAACTCCCCGTGGAAGTCGTGAATCCGGGGACCAACGGAAAGCTCCGTCTCGACACGACCAACGGCATAAGGCTCTACGTCGACGAGACGACGGCGAACCTCGAGCTCACGAAATTTCGTGCAAACTTCACATTTCGCGCGAATGCCACGAGCCAGACTCTTGTGATTGGGAATCTTTCGCCGGGTCTCGTTGTAGGAGCGAACGCGAATCTCACATTCGTCGATGCGAGCATGGACGGGCTCCTCGATTCCGGGGATTATTTCGCGGTCTCGGTTTCTCCCACAGGCTGCTATCGCTTCGAGGTTTTCCAGATCGACGTGGGCCGGCTCGCGGGCTTTTTGGAGTGGGGTGGGGACTGTCCGTGACGCAACGTTTAATTGAGCGCGGCCAATAAGCGCGGCCGCGGGCCTGTAGCTTAGCTAGGTAGAGCGATCGGCTCTTATCGGCGCGCTCGTTGGGTGCGTCCGAGAGACACCGATAGGTCAAGGGTTCGAATCCCTTCAGGCCCGTTTCAACCCCTGGCCCTGATCTCGCAGGTACAATTGCCGAGCGGATCCGCGTCTATGCGGATCTCCTGAAGTCGTTCTACGGAGGCCCGCCCTGAATGGACGGGCTCGCGGAATCGGAGCGCGAGCTCCGGCAATCCGTTCTCCCTGAAGATGACCGCGGGTCCCTGACCAAGGCCCGCTGCTCGATCGGGATCTCCGCCGATACGGTTCCGCCCGGTTTCCGTGGTGGAGATCTCCGCCTTTTGCCGCGACCGGCACGGGAGGGGTGACGGATGAGTCTTGCGGGCTCCGCGGCGCAGAACAACGCGCTCGCGGAGGCGCGCAAACGCAGAATCCTGTCTTGGATCGCGGATGCTGGGGCCGCTGGGCTTGACGAGCGCTTGCTCGAGGGCCGCGCCGTCTGGGCGTTTTCCGTCGAGCTGCGGACGGTGAAGCGGTACCTGACTGATCTACGAGTCGCGGGTTATGCATCCGCGGACCGTGGGACCTGGCGGATCCGCCTCGGGGGATTGGTCCACATCGGACGCACAAGTCCGGAAGTCGACGATCCCCCGGTCACTCTCACAACGCGAGCTCCTGAGACGGAGATCTCGATGCGCGATGCGACGTCGACCGCCGTCCTGGATCCGTCCGGGTCACCGTCGGATGCGGCCCCCATCGACTCGTCGGGGATCGTGGAGACAGGGCCGATCGGCGCCCGCCCGCCGCAACGCTACCGGACGACGGCTGGATCCCCGTCCGGCGATCGCTGACGCACGCGCACCGCACTACCGGCCGCCCTTCCTCGAGGGGGGCCGGCTCGCGTTCCGTCGCCGCTGGCGGCGGTACGGTGGGCGCCGTTGTGGGCGCGTCCTTCTCCCGTCCTTCAATACGTTTCGAGACGGAGACGTCGCGCGTC